>Ga0207834_1000380_pt1 | contig 16225 bp, 12 predicted proteins | sample LuqExpMetagenom5_FD_187763 | JGI IMG/M metagenome (GOLD analysis project Ga0207834, IMG submission 187763) | Tropical forest soil microbial communities from Luquillo Experimental Forest, Puerto Rico - Sample 5 (SPAdes) | ecosystem: Environmental > Terrestrial > Soil > Tropical forest ...
TGGGCGTAGGCTTCTTTGAGAATGGCGCGAAGGTTGGCCTCGGCAGCCTCAGCACCAACCCGCAGGCGCTTGATGGAGCCGCCCGTGGCGTGGCCCAGGACTTTGCCGTTCTCGACGATGGAAGCACGGGTGTTGGTGCCCCCGCCGTCGATACCGAGAATGAGACTCATCTGATCTGCTCCAGAAAGACGGAAAAATGGGATCGAGTTAACGTTATCAAAACTGGGCAGGGTTTGTCGTGCCGGGATGAAAATTTGTAGCCCACTGCAGATTTTTCTGGCGGGGAAGTAGGTGCAAATCGTTGGACATCCCCAATGCCTGCCGGCGGATCGGGGATGTCCAATTTTGTTTACTGAAGGGCGGCGAACGGCTAGCTCTTCTTCAGGTTCTTGTCGCGCAGCCAGAGGGAGCTCCAGGCACGGCCGGGCAGGGTGAAGTTGGCGTTGCCGCTGAACTCGCCAGCAAGGGGAATTCGTTCGAGCGTCACGGTACCGATGAACTCCGCAGTGTAGACGTGGCCTTCGGGCAGTTGGAAGCTCATCTCCGCCGGCTGGTGCTCGTCGGTGTAAAAGAAAATGACCGAGTTGTTGGGCCGTTTGGCGCAGTAGACCGGATGATCGCCAATATAATCGAAGCCGATGGGACCGCCGCCGGCGCTAATGGTTTCTTCCAGCAATTTGCGCAGCAGAGCGATGCGCGCGGGACTCTTACCGTGCAGCTCACCACCGTGCGACCACCACAGAATGTCGTCGGGGTGCAGGAAGGTTTCACCGTGGCCACAGTAGGCACCCTGCACGGCAGCCACCCAGAAACGGCGCGTCATGGCGTCGGCTGAAATGTTGCCCCACTGCGAGGCGATGTTGCCCTCGTACTTGCACTCGTCAAAGACCACGGGCTTGCCCCAGTCCTTGCGCCAGTTGGCGGCCATCTCCACACGCGAATCCTGTATGCCGGCATGCGTGCACCAGGCGCGGGTGTAGTCGTACATCACATGGCAATTGTGGATGGAGCGCAGATGCTTGTTGGGATCTTCTGCCTCGACGATGTGGGCGAACCGGTCCCAGTCGGAGGCGGTCTTGTGCTTGAGCAGGTCGAACTCGTTGGCCAGCGACCACCACACATTGCGGAAGGCCGAAAAGCGCGCGATCACATAGCGCAGATAACGGTCGTCCACATCCGCGGGCATGGATTGATAGCCCCATTTGTCGTAGGGATGGAAGAGGATCAAATCGGCTTCGACGTTTTGCTCGCGTAGCGCCAGGATCAGCTTGTCCAGGTGCTGGAAGTAGGCGGGGTTGAACTGGGAATAGTCGTTGGTCTCGCCCGAGCGCGGGAAGGGATAGGAGGGTGGCTCCGATTTGTTGTGCTGGTACCACTTGGGAAAGACGCACATGCGCATCTTGTTGAAGGGCGCGGAGGCCAGTGTTTTGAGAGTTGCTTGCTGCGTCTTTTCCGGCTGGAAGGCCCACGCGTAGCAGGTGGTGCCGCATTCCACGTAGGGGGTGCCGTCGGCATAGGCAAAGTGGTAGGTCTCCACAACCGAAACCGGGCCATGATTGCCCGCCGCGGGCGCTACGCAGTCGATGGTGCCGGTCTTGCCGTTCAGCGTCGCAACATTGCTTGTGGTCTCCCACGTCCAGAGGCCCAGCTCCGTGGGCATCAGGCGGATCTTGTAGGTGCCCGCTCCGTCGTAGAAGCCGGGGATAGTGCGGACCTGGTTTTTGTAGCGCAGAGTGGCCGTGAGCTGTACGTCGATGAATGGATTGCCGGAGCTCGGGCCGGGGAAGCTAAGTTCATGGTGGTCCCAGCGAGCGCAGCGCGCAGCAGGCTGAGACGCGAGCGGGACAGCGGCTGCGGCGAGGGCTGGCGCGGAGGCTGCCGCCAGAGCGCCCGAGGAGAGCTTGATGAGATCGCGTCGATTCATGGAGAGGCCTTCCATCCAAGAGTGGGAGTTTGGTTCCCTGGATCGTTGCTACTGTATAGGGTGAATCTGGGCCAGGCAACCACGATCTGACCTTGGCAGGTACCGTGCCGGAGTGGAAACGCATACAATGTTCGCAAGCCGATCCGGAGGATCCTGATAGATTCCAACCCCTGGAACCCCTGCGGCTGATCGCTGATTGCATTTCGAGGACAAGTATGGATCGCCGAGATTTCCTGAAGACCACCGGGACTGCCATGGCCGTCGCAGCCGTTGCCCCCACTGTTGCCGCTCATGCCGAGGCCGCTGCGCACGGCAAGCCGGTTCGTGTCGTGTTGCCGATCAATCGCCGCTGGCGCTATAGCCCGAAGGCCGTACCGGAGGCGCATCAAGCAGGTTTTGACGACAGCAAGTTTGATCGTGTTACGGTTCCGCATACCAATATCCGCTTGCCGTGGCATAGCTTTGACGACAATGCCTATCAGTTTCTTTCCACCTATCGCCGTCACTTCAAGCTGCCCATCGAAGCCAAGGGCCGCCGCGTTTTTGTCGACTTCGAAGGCGTAATGACCGCCTCCAAAGTGTGGCTGAATGGTGTTGAGCTCGGCTCGTATCGCGGTGGGTACACTCCGTTTTCGTTCGAACTTTCGGAACACATTGATTGGACCGGCGAGAACGTTTTGACCGTCGAGGTGGACTCCACCGAGCGTAAGGATATTCCACCGTTCGGAAATACCGTGGACTATCTGACCTTTGGCGGCATCTACCGCGAGGTTGCGCTGCGGCTGGTTCATGCAACCTATTTAGAGAACGTTTTCGCGCAGCCGCAGGATGTGCTCAGCGGAAAGCCCGGGCTGCATGTGGTCTGCACGCTGGACGCGGCAGGTAAGGCGCTCGAAAGTGGGCTCTCGCTGGAGGCCGCTCTTTACGATGGCGACAAACTGGTGGCCAAGGCCGCGCAAGCCGTACCGCAGGGCAATCCTGCGCCTGTCACGGTTCAGTTTGCTCCTCTTGACGGCATCGAACTCTGGGATCTGCAGCATCCCAAGCTCTATACGGTGGAAGTGCGCCTGCTCAAGAACGGTGTGGCCATCGACAATGATTCACGCTGCATCGGCTTCCGCGAAGCGAAGTTTACGGCGGAGGGTTTCAAGATCAACGGCAAGGTGGTGAAGCTGCGCGGACTGGATCGCCATCAAACCTTCCCGTGGGTGGGGCAGGCAATGCCCGGCCGCGTGCAGCGCCAGGATGCCTTGATTCTGCGCCACGAGCTGAAATGCAACATTGTGCGCACCTCGCATTACCCGCAGTCGCGCCACTTCCTGGATGCATGCGATGAGATTGGTTTGCTGGTGCTCGAAGAGATTCCCGGCTGGCAGCACATTGGCGACGTGGCCTGGCAAGATCTGGCGGTGGACAATGTGGGCCGCATGATCCGCCGTGACTGGAACCATCCGTCGGTCATTCTGTGGGGCGTGCGCATCAACGAGTCGCCCGACAACCACGCTTTCTATACGCGTACCAATGCTCTCGCGCACCAGCTTGATCCTACGCGCCAGACCGGCGGCATCCGCAATCGGTATGAAAGCGAGCTGCTCGAAGATGTGTTCACCATGAACGATTTCGGTTTTCCGCTGCGTGAGCCGAATCATCCCTGCTATCTGAACACCGAGTTCGCAGGTCATACCTATCCGACCAAGACGATTGACAATGCGGAGCGGCTCAAGGAACACACCTTGCGCCATGTGCGTATCCACAACCAGGTTGCGTCCAAGCCGCAGTTTGCCGGAGCCATTGGTTGGTGCGCCTTCGACTACAACACGCACAAGAGCTTCGGCTCCGGCGACCGCATTTGCTACCACGGCGTGATGGACATCTTCCGCACGCCCAAGCCGGCAGCCGGCTTCTATCGCTCGCAGTGCGAGCCCAGTGAAGAAGTCGTGCTGGAACCCAACTTCCACTTTGCGGAGGGCGACGAGAACTCGCAGATTGGTAAGGTGCTGGTGAGCAGTAACTGCGAGCATCTGAAGTTCTATGTGGACGACAAGCTGGTGGGCGAAGCCGATCCGATGCGCACCGAGTATCCGCACCTGCGCTATGCGCCCTTTGAGTTTGAGCTGGGCAAGCAGGTGGACATCAACCATTGGGGCACGCTGAAGATGGAGGGCTATATTGGCGGCAAGGTGGCCATCACCAAGCTGCTGTCGGGCTCGGGCATCGATGCCAAGTTCGAGCTCAAGGCCGATGATGTGAAGCTCGTTGCCGATGGCGCCGATTCCACACGCGTCGTCTTCCGCGTTACCGATGAGTTTGGTGCGCCGCGTCCTCTGGCCAATAGCGCCATCAAGCTGGAGATTGTGGGGCCGGCAGAGATCATCGGCGACAATCCCTTCGGTTTGGTGGGAGGTGTGGGAGCTGTGTGGATTCGCACCTTTGAGGTCACCGGCAAGGTGGAACTGCGTGCCACGCATCCCTTCCTGGGCATGCAGAAGGTGGAGATCGAGGTCGCGGCCGCCAAGGATGAACTGGTATAACACTCTGGAGCCCGTCAAACGATTGGCGGCGGAGACCAGAGATGAATCGATTTTCTTTAAGCCAACTGCAAGGGCTTGCGTTCGGAGCGGCCCTTGCAGTTTTTCTTGCTCCTCTTGGGGCGCAGACTGCTCCTGCGGCAGTCGCTTCATCGGCTGGCGTTCCCGCTGAGGACGCGCGCAATACCAAGATCCTGAATACGCGGATGCAGTTGCCGTTGCCCACCTTCACCACGCTGGAGGCATGGAACGCGCGCAAAGCTGCCTTGCGTCAGCAGATTCTCACAGCCAGCGGACTCTCGCCGCTTCCGGAAAAGACGCCGCTGCATCCGCAGGTGTACGGCAAGATTGTTGGCAAGGGCTACACCATTGAGAAGGTGCTGCTGGAGCCCATGCCGGGCTTCTACCTGGGAGGCAGCCTCTATCGGCCCACAAATGGCAAGAGCAAGCATCCAGGCATCGTGAATCCGCAGGGGCATTGGGGCTATGGACGGCTGGAGAATCAGCCGTTGTTCTCCGGGCCCGCGCTCGGCATCAGCCTGGCACGCCAGGGCTACGTGGTCTTCAGCTACGACATGGTGGGCTACACCGATACCCTGCAACTGCCGCATAGCTACGGTAGCGCGGAGATGCGTCTGTGGAGCTTTACCCCCTATGCGGTCCAAGCCTGGAATGCGATCCGCGCCGTCGATTTTGTAACTTCGCTTCCGGATGTGGATGCAGAGGACGTGGGCGCTCTGGGCGGCTCCAGCGGCGCGGCGCAGAGCTTCATGCTGGCCGCCGTCGATGATCGTATCGCGTTTACCGCTCTGGTCAGCATGGTCTCTTCGTTCATGCAGGGAGGCGATGTGTGCGAGGGCGCGCCCGGACTGCGCATGGGAACCTCGAATCCGGAGATTGCGGCAATGATCGCGCCCAAGCCGATGCTGCTGGTGGCCGGAACCGTGGACTGGACGCGGAACACACTGCGCGATGAGTATCCCGCCATCAAAAAGCTCTACGAGCTCTACGGCAAGCCGGAGAATGTGGCAGCCGTGCAAGTAGAGGCGCCGCATAACTTCAACCAGCCCAGCCGGGAGGCGGTGTACAAGTTTTTGTCCCGGATTCACCCTGGCCTTACGGACGAGTCGGAGTTGAAGGAACATGGCGTCGCAGTGCCCATGATTGGCCAAATGGCCTCTCTCTGGGGCCGCACGCTGCCTGCCGATGCGCTCGACCTGAAGGGGCTCTTTGAGCAGTGGAAGCAGGCCTCGGAGGCGCAAAATGCCACGCTCGGTGATCCTGCTTTTCTGCGCGAGCGTCTGCGTCGCGTTCTGGCCGTGGAGAGCGTGCGCGAAGTTCACTCCGCAGTTGCGGGCAGCAAAGTTGCCATGACGCGTGGAGCTGGTGATCGTGTGGCGGGTGTACTGGTCCCAGGCAAGGGCGCTGTCGTCCTCCTGGTGGATAGTGGAGGCGCTGCAGTGGCGCTGAAGGGCGAGATGGCGACGCAGTTGAAGAAGAAAAAGCGCGCCATTCTGGCGATCGATGCCTTCCAGACGGGTGCTGCTCAGGCGCCACGCGACCGCGCGGATAATCCTCCCGTACCGGAGGATCCAGGCGTAGGAGGCGGTCCACGCTTTCTCACCTTCAACGTTACGGACGATCAGGCGCGCGTGCAGGATTTGCTGACTGCGATTGCCTACGCGGCCGAGAGCGCCAAGGGCAAGCCGGTAGAGATTTATGCGCATGGGGATGCCGCCGTGTGGGCTACTTTTGCTGCTGCGGTCAGCACCACACCGGTGACGCTGCATGTGGACGAACTGCCGCAGCTTGGTTCCGATGCGGACTATGTCCAGCACTTCAACGTGCCGGGCGTGTTGCGGGCCGGCGGTTTTGAAACTGCCCGCAGGCTGGCGGAGCACTGAGAGTATAGAACGAGAAAGGCGGGGCATCATGCCCCGCCTTTTTCTGTATGCATCGCTGGTTGAAGCGATCAACGCTTAGCCAAAGTTACGATGCTCACGCCATAGCTCGCTCCACGGTTTACGTGGTGGGCCGCACAGGAAAATGTCGGGATGACGCGTGCTCTCTTCGTTCCGGATACCCTCGCGATTGGTGTTGTGCGCAACCAGACGGCAACTCATGAACAGGGAGTTGGCCTCCTCGGCATTCAATCCGAGCACGATCAACGTGGTTGGCGGATAGGCAGGATAACTGCGGTACCACGCGGAGTTGATGGTGCCGATGGGGCTTGGTAGTCCGTAGGCTTTACCTAGAATTTCAATTGCGCCGTACTCGCCATAGTTGGCAGTGGTGATGGCAAGATTAGCCCGTTCGTCTGCGGGAAGACTGTTTCTGATTTTGGCGACGGTCTGCACCAGCTCGTCCCAGCCGATCTCCTCGCGCAGGTCGCCATTATGCGCGAGCGCGAAGTCGCGCAGCGGTCCACTAGCGGCTAACGGCACCACCGTGGCGCAGACCATCGCGCCGACAAACACCACGGCCGTATACCAGCCCAGCTCAAGCCCCCGGCTGACTTTGTGCGGGAGCACGCTCAGCCAGCGCTCAAAAACCACGGCTCCCATGGCCAACAGCATGGGATAGGCGCCTGCTGTGTAATAGCCACGTCCGTGGCTCAGGGCAAAGATGGCTACCGGGACAGCCCACATCCACGCCAACATGCGGAAGCGCCGGTCCACGACCAAGCCAGCGAGCCCTGCCAGAGCCAAAGGGATGGCTGCCAAGTTCAGGCATATTGTCAGTTGGTCGCGCAGGAAGCCCGCACCACGGCCCTGGGCCACATCACGCAGATGAATGTGTTGGAGGAATGTGTAGCTGATGAACTCGTGATGCGCTAGCCATAGCAGGTTGGGAAGAAAGATAAGAACGGCCAATGCCGATGCGGTCCAGAACGAGCCCGATGCCAGCCAGCGGCGCGCACTCGTCAACAACAATCCGGCAAAGATGCCGGCAAGATAAAAAACGATGGCGTATTTGGTCAGCAAGCCATAGCCGATTACCGTACCCACGGCCAGCCACCAGCGTGGATTCTCCGTGCGCAGAGCGCGTGCGATGAAGTAAGCAGCTAGAACCCACCAGAGAAAATCGAAGGAGGTGTACTGGAATTCGGTACCCTCAAACATGGAAAGCGGAGAGAGCGCCACCGCCAGAGCCGCCATCACGCGTGCCCGTGTGCCGCCGCCCAATTGGCCTGCCAGCAATCCTGTGACGCCCGTGGCGATTGCCTGTGCCAGCACGGAAAACAGCCGCAATCCTACCAGCGAAAGTCCGAAAATCTCAAGGCTGACGCGCTCCACAAAGGCTGTAAAGGGAGGGTAGGGAACATAGCCCCAATCCAGATGGCGTGCGTCGCTCAGGAACTGCAACTCATCGCGGTGGAAGCCGTAGCGATTATTGGTGAGTATGTGGAGCAGGGCAACAAGGCCCGCAATCAACCATGGCAACCACACGGCTGCACGGCCGGTGGGTGCTGGTTCCTGTGCGGCAATTCGTGCTCGGGGTGCAGACAAAGCGTACCTCAGGGCCACACCATGCCGCGATGTGGCCACTGAAACACAATACGTCAACTAGGCCGTGACGGTTCCCGCCGATTTTGCACGTTCCATGGGGCCGGGCACCAGCACCGACGCCATGCCTGCGGCTGTGGCCGACTGGATGCCCAGATCCGTATCCTCAAACACCAGGCAATGCTGAGGAGCGATGCCCAACTTCTCCGCCGCCAGCAGGAAAGGATCGGGTGCCGGCTTGGAGCGTGCATATTCACCCGCGCCAACAATCAGCGGAAACTTGTCGATGAGTCCCACAATGCTGAGTGAATTGATCACCGAGGTGCGGCGGCCGCCGGAAACCACGGCAAAAGCAATTTTTCCGTACTGCGCCTCAATGTGCTCCACCACTTCGGGAATAGCCTTCAGCGTGGGCAACTGCTTGAAGTAAAGCTCTTCCTTGTATTCGCCCAGCTCCTCTACCGGCATGTTGAGACCGTTCATCTTATTCAACTCGCTGATGATCTCCTGGACCGGCTTGCCGCCCCATGCATAGAAAAGGTCTTCGGGGAAGTCGCAGCCCCACTGGCCAAGGGCCTGCTTCCAGGCGCGATAGTGCAGGGGCATGGAGTCGACAATGGTGCCGTCACAGTCAAACAAATAGGCGCGAAAATCGCCAGCGGGCAGTTCAAGCTTCATCCGGAAAGGGTCTCCTTGGGGTCAGGGTGATGGGTCTAGGTGCGGCCAGTTGCGGGCAGAAGGGCAAATGGTTCTCTGCCAAACGGCCAAGTCAACAGAGACTCGCCGTTGGCCCGTGCAGCGCCCTGCGCTACACGCTCCTTGTCTCTTCTCAAACTGGTGCAAGAGTTGGGCGGAATCTCAAAATGCGAAGTGCCACTCTATCCAGCCTACCTTAAGGGCCGCCCGGAAGCCCTCAAAACCGTATTGGGACAGGCAAAATCAATGAAAAGAAAAGAAGTTTGCCAAAGTTGACGCAGCCCCCCAGGTTTGTTATTTTGATGAAGGACAATCAAACGCCAGTCACTCCTCAGTAGCTCAATGGCAGAGCATTCGGCTGTTAACCGAAGGGTTGTAGGTTCGAGTCCTACCTGAGGAGCCAATAAATCAACAACTTACAGTCAACTGACCTACTGCCCGACCCCACAGAACCCCACGTTAACGCCTAGACCGCTTCCGCAAGCGGTTTTTCTGTCTTCATGACCATCTGAACGACCTTGGAATTCGCCTTCTGCTTGGCGCGCAGCGTGCTGCTTCCGTAGACGTTCATCGTCGTGGCGACATTGCTGTGCCTCATCAGCTTCTGCTGGACGCCAATCGGCGCGCCCGTCTCGTCCAGAAGTGAACGGTACGTGTGCCGGAAGGTGTGCCATCCAAGCCCCATTACGCCGATCTGCTCGCCCTTCGGCCTGAGAATCTGGCGTTGGAGGATGCCCGCGTAGTAGCAACCGCCTGTGACGTGTGAAGGAAAGACAAGCCCCGAGGAGCGATTGCCCTTCCAGTCTTCGAGGACGGCGGCAAAGGCCGGATCGAGCGGAACCTCGTCCTGCGAGGCTTCGGTTTTGACCTTGCCGATGCGCCCGTTGACGACGCCCTGCTGAACCAGCATGGCTCCGGCGTTGAAGTCGATGTGCTCCCAGCGGAGGGCCAATATCTCGGAGACCCGCAGCCCGGTGCACATGGCGACAATCACCATCGTCTTGTATGGCTCGCCCAGAATTGCAACCAACTCCCGGAACTTTTCGGGAGCGAGAATCTGGGGTTTCCTTTGGCGTCTGCTGCTGTCTTTCACCTTGACGAGTTCCATCGGATTGCGCTGGAGGTCGATCAATCCCCAGAGCATCGAGCGCTCGAACAGCAAATGCATAAGCGCCCGCACCTGCCCGCGCGTCTTCGGCGAAAGCGGCAACAGTTTCAGCCACTCGGCGACTTCCAACGGTTTGACGGCAACCAGACGTGTATTCGCCCACTTCGGCCTGATGTAATTCCGAATATAGCTGCGATAGCCGGATGCCGTGCTGTAGGAGATTCCATCGGTGATGGTGATCTCTCCCGGTTTTTGTTTCAGAATCTCCTCGATGCGCTCTTCCTTCATGAACCGTTCGACAACCAGGCCCATCGTGGGCGCGTTCTCCGCACGATAGGACTCGGGGCCGTTGATGCGTAACAGCAACTCCTGAAGGTGAACGAGCGCTTTCGTCTCCGTCGGATACTCCAGTGCGGAGAGCGTAATCTGGCGCATGGGACTGCCCGGTTCCGCATGATTGCGGTAGCGGTATTCCCAAACGTCCGATCCTGTTTTTCGAGGCACTCTGCGTAGACTTCCTTGTTGATACCGATTCCGTGTGAATTTCACAATCCATCTCCTGTGCTCTTCACGCGAAACGGCTGGCTGGGATCATTTTCCCGTGCTCTCACCCATGCGTCAAGCACGGACAAATGGAACCGCCAGTATTTACCCATGCGGATGCTGGGGACGGCTCCGGTGCGCGCCAGTTTCTGAAGAGTCTTGGTGTGCATGCGAAGGTGGACGGCGGCTTCTTCCGCCGTCAGTAGTGGCTCAAAACTACGATCCGTTTCGCTGGGGAATGCGTGAACTGCGTTGCTTGCTGGCATCATGGAAAGCACCTCCGGGCGCGGGGGAAAGCGGCTGAGGTTTCGGACGCATCCAAGCGGCTGCCGAAATGCTCGGCAGTCGTGAAGATACGAAAGAGGCGAGGCCGTTACGCTGCGGGCTGGATCATCGGGGCACGCTCCGGGGGATGAGATCGACAGCAAGCGCCTGCGGTCGTGCTGGAGGCGATATTTTTACATTTTGAGCCTGTTATTCGCACATGTCAAGTTGTATCGATACATTTTTCGTGCAATAATTCTTCGCATGACCGAGAAACCGCAACAGCAAACTCTCTCCGTTCGCATCTCCGACATCCTGAGGAATCGGCTGGAGCGCGCCCGCCAGATGCTGGCCGACAAAACCGGCGAGTACGTCTCCACGTCGGAGATTGCCAAACAGCTTCTCGAATCCTCGCGCGATGACCGCCTGGAAGTTGTGGCGATGCTCGACCAGCCGACCACGGCAATGGCGAAGATTCGCGCCAAGGTGGCAGAGGGCGACCGGCTCTCGAAAGCCGAGTGGACGGTGCTGGCCTACTACGCGCAGATCGGCGAGAATGCGTTCTCGGCCAGGACGCCGAATCGCATTGCAGTGGAATCGACGATTGGCCTGCTTGAAGCGTTCCTCTCCCTCTACAAGATTCGCCGCACAGCGAAGAAGAATACGGACGAGCGCTATCGCTTCCAACTGTATGCGACGGGCAAGGCGGACCAGGAGACGGAAGTCGAAGCGATTGTGGAACGGAACCTGCGCGCCCTGAAGAAGGAAGGCGAAAGCATGGCGCGGAAGATTGCACCGGCGCGCTGCCTCTATGAAGCGCTCGAAGAGGAACAGTTCCCGAGCCGTGAGCGGATGAACGAAACCCTGCTCCCTTACTGGCCGATTCTCTGGCGTGTGGCCGCGCGCGGGCACTTTATCCATAAGGAGCATTCCGTGCCGTTGAAAGCGGCCGCGCGCGCGGAACAGGAGGGGCTCGGCGGCGCATGGGGGCCAGGAATCCCGTCGGTCTTCGAGGGTGGATTCGTGCTCAGCTTCGCGGTCGGCAGCGAGTCGAATCTCTCCCTCTTGCTCTCGCTTCCCGAGCCGCGTCTGGCCACCTATCCGATGGCCCCGGCGCCGATGATTGCCGAGTTCCGGGCGATGCTTGAACGGTGGGACTCGCAGAGTAAGAACTCGCTCTGGAACGGGCATTACTTTTTCGGCTATACGGCGCAGCTCGAAAGCCCGGGATTGCAGGTCTGGTTCCGCGCGCAATCGAACGGCGTTTCATTCGGCTTTTCGCAGGCCGAATGGGCGTCGATGCGCACGCTGTTTCGCCGTGCCTGGGAGATGCCCGAGTTGCAGCGCGCATGGCAGGAAGGAGCGCTGGCATATGGCGAGCTATAGGGCGCGGTGCTTTGCACCGGAGGAATTGAGACACTCCACCCCTCGAAGGGTGGTGTTTCGAGCCCGCAAGTTTCCTGATGGAATAGTACCTCAGAATCATGAGCCTACAACCACATGAGTTCCTATAGGAATCTTTCTGATTCCTATAGGAACCAAGCAGAGGAGGACGCATATGAGCCCTTTATCGACGACAGAAACCAATCTGTTCGAGAGCCGTTTTCAGCGTTCGCGCGGGCGTTCCCCACGGACCTACTCGGCCAACGTGAAGCTCACAAAAGACGAACACGCTGAGCTGGATGCCAGGGCGCAATCTGAAAAGAAGGCCCTCAGCGAATGGGCGCGCGATGTTCTCTTGAAGGAGGCGCGACGTTCCACCAGCGATGCCGTATTTACCGAGATCGTCGCTTCGCGCATGCTCATGATTAACCTCATCAAGCCGCTCATCCTCGGCAAGACGGTCACATCGGAGTGGATCACCGAGGCCATGAGCGCAGTGCGCCGCGAGAAGCGCCGGGCCGCGCAGGAGGTCATGCAGCAGTACAGCGAAGACACGAAGGGAGGGCGATGAGAGCGCTTGTGTGGCAGAACGCGGCGGCGATCTTGGGCCTTTCCGCTATACGGATGTGATGCGCTACGCCCGTGGTATTTTGATGGCGCATATCCTTTCAGAGCACTCCAGATTCACTGCAAACGAAGGCGCGGCCAGTCTGCTCTGTCGGTTACTGGAACCGGCTATGGAAGAGTGGAAATCGCAAACCACGCGATTCCCACTCTCCCACAGCCGCGACGGCGGCGGGAGATGTCATTCCCTCTACAAACGTCCGTTGCCGAGATCATGATCGAGTACAACCAGTTGCTCACCGCTTTCGCTGAATATGGGGAATGTCATTATTGGTTCACAAAGTCTGACCACTACTATGCAGGGTGTTCAGGCCGGAGTCAGCTTGAAATCTGGACCGGCTTCACGGCAGCTGGCTGGAAAACACTTTGGGCTGACGGCTCCCACGCGCGGAGTCGGCCGCTTGTGAAGATCAAACATTTCCCCCACCGGGGCGAAGAACTTCCCGCGCCATCCTGTCTACTTTGGCAAAAGGGCAAAAAGGGACCTGTGAGCGAAGGCAAAGAGCGTTTAGAATCGTAGTATTTACTGCGAAGAAACGGACCCCATGCCCATCAATGCCGACAAGCCGCACCTTTGGAAAGCCGATACCCGCGCATCGGTTGACCAGTTCAATCAGTGGTTCATGGCCTACGCGCCTAAAGCCTATCGGGATACGCGCGGGAAGACGGTTGAGCACGTAGAGCGCGGCCTTCTAGCTACCGAGGACCTAACGAATCTGGCACCGGGCATTATCCAGGAGTCCCCGGCCATCCTGCCCATGCTGCGAATGTCCACTTGTCCGCCTCTGGCGCGGGATAGGCTCATTGGACTTGCTGATTCTACCAAAAATCTAGTGGGCTGTTTGGAGGAAGGGAAACTCCCGCCCCAACTCACACCGGCTTTGCTTACCGAGCATCTGGGCCGAATCACAGGCATTATCTCCAGAATGCTTGACGTGGACATTTTCCCGTGGCTTTCAGAAAAGCGCCGTCCTACAGAAGAGGAACGGTATCGTTCATCAACCATCGTAGCTGACCGTTTATGCGGAGCTGTGGCTGACCCGATTGTCAGGAATGCTCAAGAAAAACGGCAACTTGCCTTGATTGAACAATACCTTGTCCAGCGCGGGTATAGGCTCCAGGAGCATACTCCGGGCCAGATATTGAACCAGATGGAGCCGGGAACCTTCACGTTCCGCCTGAATGTGAAGGTTAGAAACTCACAGACCGAAGGGAAGACAGTTAACATTCCCGTGGATGCTGTTATTCAGCCAAAAACGGCCACTCTCCCGCATCTGCCCATTCTCATTGAAGCCAAATCAGCCGGTGACTTTACGAACGTCAATAAGCGTCGCAAGGAAGAGGCCGTCAAGATGAGTCAACTCAAAGCAGTTCACGGGGAAGACGTGGTTTTCGTCCTTTTCCTATGTGGGTACTTCGATGCGGCGTATCTGGGTTATGAGGCCGCCGAAGGGATTGACTGGGTTTGGGAACATCGGCTGGAAGACTTGGACCAGTTGGGATTCTGAAATGACACTCACAACAAACAAGCTCGAAGCGCTTCGCATGACCAAACAGACGCGACTTGACGGCCTGAAGAGTGCTGCTGAACGGAACAAGTGGGGTCAGTTCGCCACGCCCTCGCCTCTTGCCGTTAGCCTTGCTCGTCATGCGCTCACACTGATGGAGAATGAGAGAGTTCGCTTTATTGACCCAGCTTTCGGTACAGGGTCCTTTTTCTCTGCCCTCTTGTCTGTTTCTGAACCGGGGAGAATTGCCGGGGCGTCCGGGGTAGAGTTGGACCCTCTCTTTGTGGAAGCGGCTCGCTCACTGTGGAAGGAACACGGCCTCAATCTTGAGCATGGGGACTTCACTCGTCTGGAACCTCCCGCCGAGCGTTATAACCTCGTGCTCACAAATCCCCCGTATGTACGCCACCACCACCTTAGTGCCGAAGACAAGGACCGTCTACGCGCTCAGCTTGCACAATCGCTGCAAATGTCTATCAGCGGATTGGCGGGCTTGTACTGCTATTTCCTTTTGCTCTCCCACGATTGGATGGAAGACGGCGGCCTCGGAGTGTGGCTCATTCCATCCGAGTTTATGGACGTGAATTACGGCTCAACCATCCGGCGCTATTTGACTGAGCGGGTCACGCTGCTACAGATTCACCGATTCTGCCCTACGGACGTGCAATTCGCAGACGCCCTTGTTTCTTCCGCCGTAGTCATCTTCCGCAAGGCCGATCCACGCGCTGGGCATACTGTCAGATTCTCTTTCGGAGGCCCGATTGATGCCCCGGAGCGAGACGCGATGGTCCCTATTGACGATTTGCGTTTCTCGCACAAGTGGACCCAGTTCCCCGCCGGTACAGCCGCCGTGCAACACAACGGGCCTACGTTAGGGGACCTGTTCTCCATCAAGCGGGGCCTTGCCACCGGGGACAACAAGTTTTTTATCCTGACCGAAGAACAGGTTTCGCTCTGGGGAATCCCAAGAGCAGTTCTGAGACCCATCCTTCCTGGTCCTCGCAATCTGGCTCGCGACGTTGTGGAGAAGCGCCCAGACGGCTGCCCGGATCTCTCGCCGCGTCTGTACTTGCTTAGTTGCAATGAGGACGAGGACAGCATAAGGGCGAAGTGGCCACGACTCTATGAGTATTTGCAGCGAGGGAAGGAACAAAAGGTTGATGCCGCCTATCTGGCCTCTCATCGCTCCTGCTGGTACTCGCAAGAGGAACGCCCACCAGCCCCGTTCCTCTGTACTTACATGGGCCGGATTCGGAACGGGAAACAGCCCTTCCGATTCATCTGGAATCGCTCTGAGGCAACCGCCCATAACGTGTACCTCATGCTCTACCCAAAGGGACAGCTACGGGAAGCGCTAGTCACGGACCCGGCGCTGTATGGCCGCGTCTTCGAGGCGCTGCAAGGGATAGCACCCTCCCAGCTTTTATCCGAAGGGCGAGTCTACGGCGGTGGGTTGCATAAGGTCGAACCCAAGGAGCTGGCGAAGATTCCCGCTGAACCGATTTTGAACGCGATTGATGGACTGGTTCGGATTGAGCGCCAAGAGTCCCTTTTCGCGTAGACAGGAACTGGACTACGGACAAAAAATCTAGAATTTAAGAAACAAGGAAATGCGCCATTAACTTTGGTGGATTCCTGTCTTTTCGACCTCGCATTGGCATTTGTCAAGTGATCTCACGATGCTGAGCTGCGCCTGTCGGGACTTTGCGCCAAAGCACGCAGGTCACGATTGTAGCTGGGGATGGCCGGGAACCGCCGCTCAAGTACACTAACAATTTTTATAACCTGGGCGCAAGTTCAGCTGGGGATGGCCGGGAACCGCCGCTCAAGTACACTCCACTGCCATGAGCACAACGCCTCTCAACAGCTGGGGATGGCCGGGAACCGCCGCTCAAGTACACTTGCTCTGGTTCCTTTCCTCTTGCCCTTCCCGCTGGGGATGGCCGGGAACCGCCGCTCAAGTACACTGAACCAACTGGAGAGGACACAAACCAATGAGCTGGGGATGGCCGGGAACCGCCGCTCAAGTACACTCCAGCTTCAACTATGCCGATAGCGATGTGGGCTGGGGATGGCCGGGAACCGCCGCTCAAGTACACTCGTCTTCGCTCTGCCCCATGTAGATGTCGTGCTGGGGATGG
>Ga0207834_1000381_pt1 | contig 16205 bp, 12 predicted proteins | sample LuqExpMetagenom5_FD_187763 | JGI IMG/M metagenome (GOLD analysis project Ga0207834, IMG submission 187763) | Tropical forest soil microbial communities from Luquillo Experimental Forest, Puerto Rico - Sample 5 (SPAdes) | ecosystem: Environmental > Terrestrial > Soil > Tropical forest ...
CCTGCCGCAGGTTCGTCGAGAAACAGCAGAACAGGATTCGTGGCCAGCGCGCGCGCTATTTCAAGATGCCTTTGTTCTCCGTAAGGCAGGTTTTTCGCAAATTCATCCTTCTTATGGTCAAGTTTTACTATCTTTAGAAGTTCAAGGCTCTCCTTCAGCAGCCTCTCCTCTTCCCTTTCGTACGAGGGCAGGTGCAGGAGGCTTGAAATAAAGCCGTATTTAACGTTTTTATGCATTGCTATCCGAACATTGTCAAGCACGGTAAGGTCTTTGAACAGGCGGATATTCTGAAATGTCCTGGCAACGCCCTCTCCGCATATGGTATACGGTTTCAGGCCCTGTATGGCTTTTTCCTTATCATCCCGGCTGAGCGTGATCGTTCCCGTGGTCGGAACGTATACTCCTGTCAGCAGGTTGAAAACCGTCGTTTTACCAGCGCCGTTGGGACCTATCAACCCGACGAGCTCTCCCTGTTCCAGCTCGATATTGACGTTCGATACCGCCGTCAAGCCTCCGAAGGATTTGGTCAGCTTTTTGACTCTTAGTATAGGCATGGACTAGACCCTCCCCTTTCCCGACTTGAAGCGATCGGTCAGTTTACTGAAGACTGACATTGATATCTCCTTTGAACCCATTATCCCCTGCGGTCTGAATATCATTATAACCACCAGCGCTAGGGCATAGATCACCATTCGCACCTCTGAGAATGATTGAAGTAATGTCGAAATAATAGCGAGCAATACCGCCGCCAGGATGGAACCCGAAATACTGCCAAGCCCACCGAGAACAACTATGACGAGTATGTCTATCGACTTCAGGAAGCCGAACAAATCCGGATTTATGACATAGAAGTACGAGGAATACAAAGCGCCGGCAATACCTGCGCAGAAGGCTCCGAAGGTAAAGGCCATGACCTTGTACTTCGTCGTATTGATTCCCATCGCCTCCGCCGCGATTTCATCCTCTCTTATGGAAATACAAGCACGGCCGTGAGAGGATCTCAAAAAATTAGCAATGACTACCACGGTCCCTGCCGTAAATATAAACAGCCACGGCCAGTTGACGAACTGTGGTATCCCGCTTAAACCGGCCGCGCCATTGGTTATTTTCAAATTCAGGAATATAACGCGTATTATTTCGGCCATACCAAGAGTGGCTATTGCCAGGTAATCGCCGCGGAGCCTGAGTGTCGGCAATCCTACAAGAAAACCGACCAACGCCGCAACGGCGGCTCCCGCAAACAAGCCCAGCAAAAATCCGCCCGTTGTTGACATGCGCATCGTTATGATAGCGCAGACATAAGCTCCGATCGACATGAAGCCCGCATGCCCGAGCGAGAATTGTCCGGTAAAACCGGTGATAAGATTCAGGCTGACCGCCAGTATGATATTAATGCATATGGTCGCGAGAGTCGCCTGAAGATAATCATTGATGATATTGGCAGATATCAGCAGCTGGATCACGAGAAAGGTGATCAAAAGCAGTATGGTTTTTCTGACGCTGGGGTTATCCCACAATTTCTTCACTGTCTACACCTTCTCTCTTGTATTCCTGCCAAGGATCCCCGACGGCTTTACTATGAGTATCAGTATCAGTATGGCAAAAACGACTGCATCCCTGTACATTGAATTGACATAACCCGATACGAACACTTCTGTTATACCTATCAGGTAACCTCCGATCACTGCGCCGGGTATGATCCCGATACCGCCGAGGACAGCCGCGACAAAGGCCTTCAAACCGGGTACCACGCCCATAAGCGGATTGATTGAATTGTAATAGATGCCGACCAGCACGCCGGCCGCACCGGCCAGCATCGAGCCGAGCGCAAAGGTAAATGAAATCGTCGTGTTTACGCTGATCCCCATAAGCTCAGCCGCATCCTGGTCAAGTGATACGGCTCTCATAGCTTTTCCTATTTTTGTCTTTTTAACGATGAACTGGAGCAGGATCATTAGAATGACCGTAACGATTACTATAAGGACCTGCTGCATGGTTATCACTATGCTCCCAATTTTCCAGGACTGTGCGAACATGCCGGTCATTGCCGGGTAGGAACGCACATTGGCCTTTACGAAAAACATGGTGCCATATTCGAGAAAAAGTGAAACGCCGATGGCCGTGATAAGTACGGTTATCCTCGAGGCTTCCCTCAACGGTTTGTATGCGATTTTTTCGATGGCTATTCCAAGCGCCATGCAAACAACCATCGCTATTACGAGTGAAGGCAGCAGCCCGAAATGGAATACCGTCATGCAGAAATATCCTGTGTATGCGCCTATCATATATACGTCGCAATGAGCGAAATTAATCAGCTTGATAATGCCGTACACCATTGTATAGCCAAGGGCTATCAGCGCATAAATACTGCCCAGCGATATTCCGTTTATGATCTGCTGTAATAGTTGATTCATGAATTTTCCCTGCTTTCGGAACCGATTTGTGGATTGCATTCTATCCTATTATATATCTAAATAGCAAAAAAATATATAAGTGGGGACATACCAGTATCCCCACTTATATTTTTTATACTTCAGACAGGATCAGTTCCCTGCCTTAATGCTGGTTGCCTGTTTGCCGTCCTTAAGTCCGATAACGACGATAGCCTTGACCGGATTGTGGTTCTCGTCAACGCTGAACGAACCGGTAACACCCGCGAAGTCTTTTGTTGATGCAAGCGCGTTCTTTATTGATTCTCCGTCGGTCTTGCCAGCTCTCTTTATACCGTCGGCAACGAAATTGGCAAGGTCGTAACCGAGTGCGTTGAATGCATCGGGTTCCTTGTTGTATTTAGCCTTGAAATCCTTTATGAATTGCTGGACCTTCGGATCCTGATCGAGCGACGAATAATGGTTCGAATAGTAAACGTCGTTGAGAGCGCTTGCCCCAGCGAGTTCAAGAAGCGTAGGAGAATCGAATCCATCGGCTCCGAGGACCGGTACCGTGATACCCTGTGCACGTGCCTGCTTGATTATAAGGCCGGCTTCATTGTAATAGCCCGGAATAAAGATAACATCGAAATCCATGCCCTTGATCTTGGTTATGATCGCATTGAAGTCTGTATCGCCGGCAACATAAGCTTCCTGCGCAACAATCGTGCCGCCGCCTGCAGTGAACGTCTTGGTGAAGTTTTCGGCAAGCCCCTTGCCGTAATCGCTGGAGCTATCCATTATAACGACTGCCTTTTTCTTGGCAAGATTCTTTAATGCGAAGTTGGCCATTCCTGTTCCCTGATATGAATCATTGAAGCATATACGGAATGCATATTCCTTTACGCCATTCTTGTCGACTGTTACGTCATCCGTGGTTGCAGAGCCTGATGCTACAGGTATCTTGTTTTTGAGAGCCACAGGTATTGTAGCCTTGAAGTTGCCTGAGGTTGCAGGCCCGAGTACTGCAACTACCTTGTCCTGTGTCATGAGCTTCGATTCGAGCGTTGTAGCTTCAGCAGGGTCCGATTTGTCATCGTACTTGACGGCTTTGATCATTTTGCCGTCGATTCCGCCTGCAGCGTTGATCTGCTCGATGGCGAGTTCAATTCCCTGGACCGAGCTTTGTCCGTAGGTAGCTACCTTGCCTGTCAGTTCGTAGTTGATGCCTATCTTGATCTCATTTGCATTCTGTGCGGCGGATCCGCATCCGGCTAAAGTAGTCATTACCAGTGCAGCCAATACAATTACACTTAATAACCTCTTCATTTTACACTCTCCCCTGTTTTATTTTAATTTGATTTAACTAACAGTAAAAAACAAAAAAAGTTTTGTCCTTAAAGGCAAAACTCCATTGGTTTGCAGCTACATTTCCCGAAACGATCAAAAAGGCACATTAGCGCAATTAACCCGGAGGCCTTTAAGATATCAACGTATTCACCTTTTTATTTGTTTGATTTTATACCCTGAAGCCTCTATTTGTCAATAGTCTGGTATGAACGTTATTTACTTTAGTCAATAGGCTTTTTACGGTATCGTACCTTGTCATGTGTGTGCTGTTTTCGTATATTTATGGTAAAATTGAATTAACCGGTAATTACAATATTCAGGAAACAGGGTAGGAGCATAATATGCGAAAGATCATTCCTTTGAATTTCGACTGGAGGTTCTCCCCCGACTTCAGAACAGGATATACGCGGCCGGATTTTGATGATTCGGTCTTCAAGCCTGTCATGCTGCCTCACGCGAATATTGAGCTTCCATACAACAATTTCAATGAAGAAGCATACCAATTCATAAGCTGTTACCGCAGGAAGATAAACCTGTCCGGTGAAGACCGCAAAAAGCGCGCGATTCTTTGCTTCGAGGGCGTAATGGCATATGCGGAGGTATATTTCAACGGACAATACGTGTGCTCACACAAAGGAGGTTATACCCCTTTCCGGTGCGATGTCACTGACCATGCCATTTTCGGCGGTGAAAACCTGGTGGCCGTGAAGGTGGATTCCACGGAGAGGGACGATATCCCTCCTTTTGGCTTTGTCATCGATTACCTGACCTATGGCGGTATCTACCGTGAAGTACAACTGGAGCTTACAGACGGAATTTATATAGATGACGTTTTTGTGAGGACAGGAAACGTTCTGTCCGATATGAAGCTGTTAGATGCCGAGATATTCATAAGCAATCCCGCGGGTAATACCGGGGAAATTACGATAGAGTGCCTTGTAGAGGAAGATCCTGAATATAACGGCAGGCATAAGGCCGGAGACGGCAGCGAAACCGAAAGATCAGACGGACACGATGATGGGATCGTCCTGGTCATTAAAGGGACCTGCAGATTGTCAGGCGAACCGATCCAAAAGGTACACCTGACGGGAGAGCTAAGAAATGCCCAGCTTTGGGATATCGACAGTCCCGTACTGTACCTGCTGAAGGCACGTATTTCGGAAGGAATGTCTTATGACGAATACAGGGTGCGTTTTGGATTCCGTGAAGCCTGCTTCAGGAAGGACGGCTTTTATCTGAACGGTAAAAGGCTCAAGCTCAGAGGTCTGAACCGCCATCAGTCCTTTCCGTATGCCGGCTATGCCATGCCTGCGTCCGCACAGCGCAGGGATGCTGAAATATTGAAAAACGAACTCGGCATAAATATTGTCAGGCTCTCGCATTATCCACAGTCTGGGCATTTCCTCGACCGCTGCGACGAGCTGGGCCTTCTGGTGCTGGAGGAGATACCCGGCTGGCAGTATATCGGCGGCGAGGAATGGCAGTCTGTTGCGGTAAAAAACGTTGAAGAGATGATAATAAGGGACCGCAACAGGCCCGGTATAGTGCTGTGGGGCGTTCGAATCAACGAATCGCAGGATAACGACGCTCTATACGAAAAGACCAACAACAGGGCAAGGGAGCTCGACGATACACGTCAGACCTGCGGTATCAGGAATTTCGAAGGAAGCAGCTTTCTGGAAGATGTTTATACATATAATGACTTTATACACCGCGGCAATAACAGGGCTTTGAGCGATCCCGGCCGCGTGGCCGGCAAAGCGGCGCCTTACCTTGTTACGGAGCATAATGGCCATATGTATCCCACGAAGCGGTTTGACAATGAGGCGAAGCGTATAGAACATGGGCTGAGGCATCTCAGGGTACTCGACAGTATGTACGGCGATCCCAGGATATCGGGTGCCATCGGCTGGTGCGCCTTCGACTACAATACACACAGGGATTTCGGCAGCGGCGACCGGATATGTTATCACGGTATGATGGATATGTTCAGGATACCAAAGGAGGCCGCTTTTGCGTATTTATCGCAACAGGATGGAAAGCCTATGTTGGAAGCCGCTTCTTCAATGATCATCGGAGAATTTGAGGCAGCGAAGCTGGAGAGGCTTTATGTATTTACGAACTGCGATTATATCAAGCTTTATAAAAACGGCGAATGCATAGGCTCCTACTACCCTTCGCATGAAGCCTTTCCCCACCTGCCGCACCCGCCCGTCATAATAGAAGACTTTATAGGCGACCAGCTGGAAAGAAAGGACGGCATGTCCAAAAAGGATGCAAAAGACGTGAAGGACGTACTATACGCAGTTGTCAGGCATGGTGACAAGTCGCTGCCTCTGAAGTACAAATTGAAAATGGGTATGGTGATGCTCAGGACAAAAATGCCGTATTCAAAGGCAGTGGACCTTTATTCGAAGTATATACAGAACTGGGGCTGCAAATCTCTTACATATGAGTTCGAAGGCTATGTTGGCGGAAAAGCTGTTCTGCGGGTCCAAAAGGGAGTCGGCGGTAACAGCCGTATGCTTGTTCTGCCTGATGCATCGGAGCTCCGGGAAGGAGACACCTATGATGTCTGCCGTGTAGTGATAAAACATACGGATGAAGCCGGCAACATACTGCCTTTCTCCAACGAAGCGGTCTCGCTTGCTGCGGAGGGCGAAGGCGAGATAATAGGGCCTGAGAAGTTTGCACTGATAGGCGGCGCAAGGGCGTTCTGGGTCAGATCCGTCGGACGCAGCGGTAAATTCAAGGTTACTGTAAGTTCGGAAAGGTTTCCCGCACAGACTGTCGAGTTTACCGTGAAAGGGAGAACACAGACAGATTGAATCAACCTGCTTAAGTCAGACTGCCGGTTTCTGAAAAATCAATGGGCAGCGCTTGTTCCAATGGCTGTAACCTTATCAGGTTATGTATTTGTGTACCCCCGGGATCATCCTGAGCAGTGCGGTCACCGCAAAGCTTGCTGCAAATATAAGCACCGCAAGTACAGGCACTGACAGCAGAGCATTGAAAGACAGCGTATCGAAGCCCCTTTCCCCGAGGTAGGACAATATCATCGCATGGACCAGGTAAATGCCGAATGTGCACAGCGAAACGTATTGTATGCGCTTCATGGAGCCTTCCGACCAGCTCAGTTTTGACACCTGGTATTTGAAGAAAACGAACATGGCCGTCGATGAGAAAAATGTCGTGATCATAAAATAATCCAATATATATCCCACCGGCGCATTTCCCTTAAGCGAGAGAAGGCTCGTTCCTATGATACAGGCCAGGACGCCGCCAGCCCCGAGGATATAGGAAGAGATCTGAAGCTTTTTCGATATCGGGAAGGTATAAATATAATACCCCAGCATGAAATAGCCTGCATAGCTGCCGACCAATTCCAAAGGCAATCTGGTAAGGATGCTTTTTATATAATCATAATAAGGGAAATCGAATTTCAGAAGCGAAGTTATCAGTATCCCGAATACAAAGAAAAGTATTATCATATACCTGCATAATTTCTGACCGCCATATCTGGTGATAAGCTGCAGGAAGGGGACAAGCATGTACAGCGCAATCATCATGGGCAAAAACCACAGATGATAAAAGCTGTTTATCGTATATATGGTTATCGTCTTTAAGGAGCCGGAATAAAAAGGTTCGCCCGATATGTAATATTTGTAGACGGCGTAAACAAACGACCAGAAAACATAGGCGGCTGCGAGCCTCAGAATGTATTTGCCGTAAAGCTTTTTAAGCGGGATATCCCTCTTTGGATCGAGGAAAAATACTCCGCTGATCATTACCATTACAGGGACGGCGAATCTAACGATACCGTCGTATATATTTAATATCTGCCATGCGTTTGTCGAAGGACTCAGCTCATTCCAATGCTGACCTGCCGTATGTAACACGACTACGGAAAACATCGTTATGATCCTCAACAGATCAAGGTAAATTACTCGACCGCCTTTCACCGTGCGGTTGTCAGTTCCAGGCAGGCTTGTCCCGGCAGTGTCCATATATATCCCCCCCTCACATGTATTACATTATAATATAACGGAGGGCATATAGACAAACATAATTATGATTATGCCATTTTCACGGGTAACCTTCCGGTTATCCGGCACTTAAGCGTACAGCCGCTAATGACGTTCCTGCAAGGTCACTTTGATCGTATCACCGGGCTGCTTGCCTATTTTAGCTCTTATCTCTTTTCTTATTCCTATTATATGGCAGGGCGTTTTCATCCGCACCAGGCTGCCTTCGTACGGCTCACCATCAAAGGTGGCCAGGACCGGTACCCTGCCTTTACCGAATTCCGCTTTTACGTCAAAAGGTATCTCTACATATGCACCGTCAATATCAGGTACTTTCTTGATCTCCGCTTCAAACTCATATAACTTGCCCACGTTTTGTCACTCCTCTATAGCTTCAGACCGTTATATTTTCTTTTCTCGTTCAGCGCAGTGGTCAGTTCGCCCAGTCTTGAGGTATCCCCTATCAAAATGACGCCCGCAAGCCCTTCTTCGGTAAAATAGTACTTTTCATACGTCTTTTTTGCCGGATCCCTGACTTCTGCGGTTTTGTAGCGCTGACCCGGCGTCCTGCCGTTATCTCCGGCTGCAAAGAGAGAAGTGTTCAAGCCCTCAAAGGTAAGGGCCGCAGGAACCGGCACATAGGAAACCGTATCCCCTGCCGCGTTTGCACCAGCCGTTCTGCCCATTTCAAGCGCCTGAGACCAGATGGCGTAATTGACGCCGTTGTACTGTGCGCAATCGCCGCATGCATAAACGTCCGCGGCGCTGGTCTCCATCCTTTCGTTCACGATGACACTGCGTTCCGTTTCTATGCCAGCCTCTTTTGCTATCGCTGTATTGGCACGGACGCCGGCTGAGATTATTACAAGGTCGGCCGGGTATACCATACCGTCCTCCAGTTTGACGCCTGTCACGGAACCGTCCCCGATGATCTCGGTTATTGCGGCATTGACCCTGAAGTCTATCCCTGCGTCTACGATGATATTCGCGATCAATTCCCCGGCGGCATCGTCGAGCTGCCGCACCATCAGTCTATCGGCAACTTCCAGAACTGTGACCCTGCTGCCGCCCCTGTGCATCTCCCATGCAGCCTCCAGGCCAAGTACGCCGCCGCCTATGACAACGGTGTTCTTTACCCTCTGCGACAGGGCGCTTATCCTGATGACGTCATCCATACGGCGCACAGCGACCACTTCCGGCTTATCCGCGCCGGCGATCGGAGGGATGAAGCATTCGGAACCCAGTGCATATATGCACTTATCGTATTTCAACCGCTCCCCGTCGTTCAGTATGACCGTTTTAGCAGCTGTATCGAGCTTCTCTGCCCGTACACCAAGTTTATTCACGATTTTGTTCTTTTCATACCATTCGCGGTCATGAATCGCGATCTCTTCAGCGTTTTTCAAGCTGCTGAGGGATTTCGTGAGCATCGGGCGGTTATAGCTCAGATACGGCTCATCCGAAACCATTATGACGGTACAGCTCCCGTTGCGTTCACGGATCGCCTCCGCCGCGCTGAGCCCTGCGGCACCGTTCCCGAGTATCACGAACACCTCGTCTGTATCCTTCCGGTATGTAGTTTCCTCTTCCTCATAGGGTTCGAAGTATTCAGGCCCGACACCGCAAACCGGGCATTTGTCAAGCGACGCTTCAAAGGTCGCCCCGCAGATCAGGCACCTGACCATTTTGACCTTTACAGGATTCCCGGCTTTGTCTATGTTGTACTGTTCCATTTACAGTCCCCTTTCAGGCAGTTTATATTTTGTATATATCCCCATAAATGCGTGCTTTAATCAAAACGCATATGCAAAGTCTGACTGTCAAAGTATACATTTAAGGTTTGCTAAAGCATTGAGGTGATATAATGTAATAAAGGCATGTCCCTTCATGACGCTGAAGCAATTTGGAAGTACTATTAAAAGAAAGTGAATGAATATGAGGATACTGATCATTGAGGACGAAACATACCTGGCGGAAGCGCTTACACATATACTGCGGAAAAACAACTATTCGGCCGATGCCGTAAATGACGGTCTGGCAGGTCTTGATAACGCGCTTACGGGAATATACGACCTGATACTGCTTGATATAATGCTGCCCGGGATGGATGGTATAAGCGTGCTGAAAAATATAAGAAAGGCAGGCATTTCTACCCCTGTTATCCTGCTGACGGCAAAGGGCGAAGTATCCGACAAGGTAACAGGGCTCGACTGCGGCGCGGACGATTACCTGGCAAAGCCATTTGCTACGGAGGAGCTGCTGGCACGGATCAGAGCGGCATCCAGGCGGAAGGGCGAAGTAATACCCGACAATACGATAAAATTCGGAGACATCGAACTCAATACCGGCAGCCTCAAGCTGGCCAAAGTTCCCAGGGAGATCAAGCTCATTCTGAAGGAAAGCGAATTGCTCGAACTTCTTATGACCAGGAAAAATGCAGTCACGTCGAAGGAATTGGTGATAGAAAAGCTTTGGGGTTTTGATTCGGATGCCGAACATAATAATGTTGAAGTATATATCTCATTCCTCAGAAAGAAACTTGTTTATCTGGATTCTTCCGTATCCATAGGCACGGTGCGGGGCGTCGGATACATCCTGGAGGTGAGGCAGGAATAATGTTCACAAAGCTCAGGAACCGCTTTCTGATATTGAACATGGTCATCATCTCGATAACTATGTTCATATCATTTGCGACCATTTACTTCATCACATATAAAAACGTCAATAATGAAATAAATATGAACCTCCGCAGGATATCCGGCTTCAACCGGGAAGGGGTATTGCCGATGTTGCCGCAGATTACAACCAAAGCGGCGCAGGGCGGGACATCCGGCCCCAACCAGTCTGAGGCGGGAAATGCAACCCGACCGGATATCAGTATCATTCAGCCCGGCCAGAACGATCCTGCCCAGATCATTACCGGTCAGCTGCCAACGGTCGGAAGCAAGCTGGCCGAACGCTTCGTTACGTTTGCCATTATTACCGATGATCAATGGAACCTTAAGACTGTCATTTCACTATTCAAAATGGATGCTTCATTTTATGAAGAAGCAAAAAAAATGGCGGTATCGCAAAACAAAGACTACGGCAAATTCAAGCTGGACGGCAACAACTGGGCGTATGACATCAAACCCGTGACAAACGGTTACAGGCTGACATTCCTTGATATATCCCCCCAGCAGACCATACTTGTCAACCTGATCTACACATTCCTGGCTGTTGCTTTGATCATGCTGGTACTGATCTTTCTTATCAGCAGATTTTTTGCAAACAAGTCCATAAAGCCGGTAAAGGATGCATTTGAGAAACAGAAGCAGTTTATAGCGGACGCTTCGCATGAGCTCAAGACTCCTCTGGCTGTTATAGATACAAATGTCGACGTGCTGCTTTCAAACAGCTCGGATACGATAGCAAACCAGTCAAAATGGCTGCAATATATTAAATCTGCGTCCGTCCGGATGGCCAGGCTCACGAATGACCTGCTTTATCTGACACAGGTGGATCATTCCGACAGAAAAATGATATTTGCGGCTTTTGATATGAGCGAGACGGTCCAAAGCGCCATCCTTACGATGGAAGCGATAATATACGAACACAATCTTTCTCTGCACTACGATATAGAGCCGGGCCTTGTGACGTACGGCAATAACGAGGAAATCAAGGAAGTCGTTATGATACTTCTGGATAATGCGCTGAAGTATACAAATGCAAATGGCTCGGTCGACATTTCACTCAAGCGCCGCCACAATGATATCGTCCTGGCAATTTCAAATACAGGTGAAGGAATACCCGAAGACCAGCTCGGGAAGATCTTCGACCGTTTTTACCGCGTCGACAAGTCCAGGTCACGCGCGCTTGGAGGCTACGGCCTGGGACTTGCCATCGCAAAGGCGACCATCGAACAGCATAAGGGCAGGATTTTTGCCAAAAGCATAATGAATGAAAAGACGACTTTCTACGTTGAACTGCCGCTGTTGACCTGATTGTAGCTGGGAGCGTATTTCGCAGCCAGCCTTATGGCTTCCGTCATGCTGATCTCGCTGGCTTTGCCCGTTCCGGCTATATCAAAAGCGGTACCGTGGTCTACCGACGTCCTTAAAAACGGCAGGCCTATGGTAAGTGCAATAGTTCTTTCGAAATCAAGTGTTTTTGTGGCGATGTGCCCCTGGTCATGATAAAGTGACAGAACGGAATTGAACCTGCCCTGAAGCGCCATATGGAATACTGAATCCGCCCCTATCGGGCCGGCTACGTCATATCCCAGTCTGCGCGCTTCTTCAACTGCCGGAGCAACGCTTGTGACCTCTTCATCGCCGAAAAGCCCGTGTTCCCCGGAGTGCGGGTTCAGACCTGCAATGGCCATCGTGCCCTCTGTGATGCCGAGCCGCCTCAGCGCTTCGGTACATCTTTCGATATAGTCAAGGAGCCGTTCCTTCGTTATAAGGTCGCACACCTTGCGGAGGGAAACATGGCGGGTAAGGAAAAATACGCGCATATTGCGGACCTCAAACATCGTAAGAGGATCGTGAGTGCCCGTCAATCCTGCCAATATCTCAGTATGCCCTATATAATCCACTTTCGCGGCCTTCAATGATTCCTTGTTTATGGGAGTTGTGGCTATAGCATCGACTTCATGGGCAAGAGCCATATCCACGGACTTTTTGATGTATTCGAATGCGGCTTTGCCGCCCTGGGCCTGTACTTCCCCTGTTTTAAGAGTATTTATGTCAACGTTTTGCAGATCGACGAGGTCGAGAGTACCTTTTTTGTATACGCCTTCGCCTGCTGATCTGACAGTATTGATCTCAAGCTCCAGACCACAGTACCGCATTGCCTTTTCGATGACATTACGGTCGCCTGCCACGACCGGTCTGCATATATTGTACAGTTCTTCTCCAGCGAGCGCCTTGACTGTGATTTCAGGTCCGACCCCTGCCGGATCTCCCATTGGTATGGCAATACAAGGTCTGTTCATATTTTGTATCCTTTCAGAGTTACATTACTTAATGTGCGACCCTCTCATATTACCATTAAAGACCTTACATTTCAATAATCAGAGCATATTCAAGCTCCGGTCCGATCCATCTGTTCCGGGCAGAACTCGCAGCATACGCGTCTGTATGTACGTTCTATTGCGGCACTGAAATTCTCCGCGGTAAATTCCAAAGATTTGTCTGCGGCATTTTTTCTCAACTGCCTGCTGAAAGACGGGTCGTTGATCATATTCAATACATATTCGATGAATTCATCCTCATTTTCATATGTAAACCCGTTATTGCCCTGATCTATCACGTTCACAAGGCATTCGTCCCGCCTGCAAAGCAGCGGAAGTCCGCTCGCCATTGCTTCTATGTATGTAAGTCCCTGTGTCTCCGAAACGGAAGCGTTCACGAAAATGTCCCCGAGGTGGTAATAATCCGGGACCTTGTCCTGAGGCACCATCCCCGTAAATATCACATATCCCTCAAGTCCGCGATCCTTTACTTCGCTTTCGAGTTCCTTCCTGTATGGACCGTCTCCGACTATGAGGAGTTTTATGGCGTTATTGCGTTCTTTCAGTCTCACCATGAAGCCTATCAGTTCCTGTATGTTCTTTTCCTTGCCCAGCCTGCCCACCGAAAGCAGGGTACTGTCTTTCTCATCTATGTTCAAAGCCTTTTTAAGTTCGAGCCTTTCACTGTCCGACAACGGTTTTGTAAACCGGTTCAGCTGTATCCCGGTAGGAATCCTGAACATCTCACTTTTTATCCCATAATTTCTGAGTACGTTCTGAACCTTCTGCGTCGGGGCCACTACCGCCTGGGTCTTTGACAAAAGCATTCGCGAATACGCCGCAACGCATATCCTGCCCAGCTTCCTGCTCTTGATGAAGTAATGCGCATAATCCTCGTACATCGTATGATAGGTGTGCAAAATGGGTATGTTCAGTTTTTTGGCTAACCTGCGGGCAAAAAAGTATGTGGAGAATTCCGTCTGCGTATGGATGATGTCAGGCCGCCAGTTTATCAGCTCTACGAGGTAAGGGTGATACATGCGCACGGTCATTCTGGCATTCGGATACAGGAATGCAGGCAGCGCCCCAATGTAATAAACGTCCTTTTCCTTTCTTGACCTTCTGTCGTTGGAAAGTGTAAGTATGCGGACGTCGTGGCCCTGCTTTTTCAACTGCTCATACAATATCAATACGGATGTGACTACACCATTGACCACAGGTTTGAATACATCTGTAGTTATAAGAATTTTCATATTTCTGCTTCCTTTTATTCCTCACAATCGGTTCTACAAATTCATACTCATTTTACAGAAAAATGTCTGCCTGATTCCTATTATATAAATATCTGTGAATTGGCGCAACTGGGTTTGTATATGATGTTTTTTTACCGTATAATATGGTAAACAGGATTTGTTAAACGAGGTAAAAGCTATGATTTTACTACCGAATCTGGAGAGGAAAAGAAAAGCATGGCAGGATGGAGTGGCACACGCCACATTGGACCCGGAAGGTCCGGGCGCCGCCAGGATGCATCTGGTACCGCCGAAGCCAGTCTTTTTCGGCGACCCTCCGAGTCAGTTGATAATCAACGGTACATGGTTTCTGCCGGTCGGACCGTCCTGGGCAGCCGTACTGAGGATATTCTTTGAAGAACTTCATGTCAGGTGCAGGGATAAATATGAGATCAGCCCGGAAGAGATCGAGCAGATCGAAAAAGCTGTGGTAAGCAGGACTTTGAAGTTATATCCGGGAACCGATCCCGTTATGATCTCGGGCGATCTTAAGGAGATCGTGACTCTGGCGGTAAGTATCGCGACAAACGGAGAAATCCCCGAGGGTACGTTAAATGGACTGGATATCGAAAAATACAGCAAATATATGACGGCTCCCCACAGAATGGACCTGATGGTTGCTCCGATGACAGTGAACGGTATGCGCGCATGCCCGCTCGAATGCGCATGCTGCTACGCCGAAAGCGGGAGTGTCATGGACATAGGCGAGCCCTTGTCCACCGATGATTGGAAGCTGATAATAGACAAGTGCAGGGATGCCGGAATACCGATGCTCACCTTTACCGGAGGCGAACCTCTTACGAGGCGCGATATCGCAGTACTGGTCCGCTATGCATCCTGGTTTGTGACACGCGTCAATACGAATGCGTTCCTGCTTACTCCCGAACTGGCCTGCGAGCTCAGGGACGCGAGCCTCGACGGCATACAGATAACGCTGTATTCGCACGACCCAGGGATACATGATGAATTGGTCGGTAAGGAAGGCGCATGGGAGAAAACGGTCGCCGGTATTAAAAACGCTGTTGCGGCAGGGCTCGAGGCAAGTATAAACACTCCGCTGCTCGATAAAAACAGGGATCTGGAAAGCACCATACGTTTCGCATACAGCCTTGGGATCCGCTGTTTCGGGTGCTCGAGCCTCATTCCGACCGGCGGCGCCGTAGAACAGATAAATACGGGCAAAGCGCTTACTCCTGCTGAGCTTAAGGATATATTGAAGAAAGCTGTGGAGGTCTGCAACGAATTGAAGTCTGATATCTCCTTCACATCTCCGGGCTGGCTCAGCGCCGAAGAGATAGCTGAGCTTGGCCTTCCGAGTTCGCCTGTCTGCGGGGCATGCCTTTCAAATATGGCCGTGGCGCCTGGCGGTGACGTGGTTCCCTGCCAGAGCTGGGTAAGCGGCCAGACTTTGGGCAACATCCGCACACAGACATGGAAAAGCATATGGAACGGCAAAGCCTGCAGAAATATCCGCAGGAACTGCGCCGCACGGCCGAAATGCGCGCTGAAGGAGGGCAATGTGATATGAGGATGATCAAAAGGATATCGACGCTCAAACGGTTATCGTCGATCCTGATCATAGCGGTTTTGCTGGCATGTTCAGTTATACCGGCCGAAGCTGCGACCCCGCCGGACATCATTCATCAGATGACTGTTACCTTGATGCCCCAGCCGGACGGCAGCTTCAACATAAATTATCATCTGGATTATGAAGCGACCACGGATTTTCCGGCAGATATACAGTATCTTGAAATAGGGGTCCCAAACCCTGATTTTGTCATACTTGACTATTCTCCGGCTCCTCTTTTGTCGGGCGCGTCGGAAAATACAAACGGCGGTTCATGGGCGCACCTCGATTTTTCCAGTCTGCCAAAAGCGGGAGACCGTTTTGAACTGGACTTTACGATAATGCAGCGCTCTATGATAAACAGCGCCGGCAACGATGTTTCGTTCCAGTTCAGGCCGGGATGGTTCGACTTCGCGGAGATCAAGGAAATGAAGGTGGTACTGGAAACTTCGATGCTGCAGTCGCCGGAATTTACTTCGCAGCCAGATGAGACAGCTTCCGACCAGGCCGTCTGGATCACCAGAGACATGAAGACCAGCGAAAAGACGGAATTGTACAATATCGTATGCGCCCGCTCGTCCTTCTCCAAACTGGACGAAAGCAATATCG
>Ga0207834_1000382_pt1 | contig 16178 bp, 13 predicted proteins | sample LuqExpMetagenom5_FD_187763 | JGI IMG/M metagenome (GOLD analysis project Ga0207834, IMG submission 187763) | Tropical forest soil microbial communities from Luquillo Experimental Forest, Puerto Rico - Sample 5 (SPAdes) | ecosystem: Environmental > Terrestrial > Soil > Tropical forest ...
ATTTTTTAGCCTTATCAATTGCCATCTGCATGGACTTATAGCCGACAATCATACCCATTCCATCATGGCCGTCTATAACAGCAGTGGTGGGAGTCTCTCTTACAACCTCAAATTCGGTTACGGGCTTTTGGATACCCTCCTCAATCCGGTCGATATAAATTGCTTTAAAACGGTTACTACCATGACTCTCGATACCTCTGCGGTCACTTTCCATCAGTACATCCGAACAGATCACTGCATCTTCCTGAGGAACACCTACCTTTTCGAAGGTGGCAGTCATAAAAGCACCAATCAGTTCCCAGGAAATATATGGCCTCGTTTCCATAAATCATACCTCCTAACTTAATCAGTTTTTTGGTGGAGCATTATTCCAATTTCATTATAACTCAGGAAACGACTGTTAAGCAATATCCCGTATCATAGATATGTTAATGCATTCCTCTTTATTCAAAGGCTAACACATATTCCTATGATTCTACGGAAAGTACCTGTCAGTCTGCAGGAGTCTGCGTGCGTTCTTAAGAAATGCATCAGCAGATGTCCCAGTGTCTACAGGTATTTTCCGTTTTTAAGAATATGCCAGTTAAGAATGAAAGGATAACTTTATTTGATATGTATTAATTTACCCTGCCATCCTTACGGTTGGCATCAATTTTCACTGTTTCAATATGAAATCGGATAAAAGAAACGGCAATCAGAAGGATGATAAAGCCAATCAAATTCAATATTTGCTGCGCATAGATTTTCTGCCCGAATAACTCTAGGGGTAAGGATTGAAAATAGCTTAACAGTTTACCGCCAAGGATGGATACCAGGAAGCCGAATACTCCGGACAGGGAGGAGGTAATCGTAAGCCAAGTCATTCTTTTCTCACTCCGGAAAAAGTCCAGCTGTATCCCAAATAGTCCGATACCGACAAATGACCAGGCAGTTGATGCGAAAAAGGAAGCAACAATCAGCATGGGATAAGCATTAAAAGGCATCGTGAAGGTAGTAGAAAGAAAGTTCAAACCCAGTGCAAGCATACTATAGCGGAGCAGCTTTCCCATACCATATCGGTCAGCAGCGCGGCCGAGCTTCGGCGTAATATAAATTCGGTATAGATTAAAGATGAAACCGACCAGCATGATGAAGGTATAAGGTAAATGCAGGTCATTAATCTGAAAGCTTGCATTGAACGGAAGGCAGATATAAAAGGCTAAGGTATATAAGCATTGTATGATAAATACCTTTCTGAATTTCTGATCGCGGAAGGCTTCCACAAGCTCTGAAGGAATACTCTGTGACTTTTCTGCGACTTCATGTTCCTTGGCTCTTCTTGCAAGACGACCGTGCATTTCCTTGCCGTCTTCATTTACATAAGATAATTTGGGTTCCTTCATCATGGAAAGGGCAATCGTATTCATCAGGGTTAGAAGGAAAATGATAGCGCCGATTATGATAAAGCCAGTCAGAATATTCGATTTCTTGAAGTAATCCAGAATCATACCGCAGACCAGCATCATACTGGAGACTACAAAGACCGCTACGGAGTCCTTGATGGAGAAATATTTACCCCGCAGCCGGCTGGGAACAAGACTGGCAATCCAATCCTGCGAAGCCGGTGTTCCAATCTGGACAAAGATTTGGCCGATAAAATACAATAGTATGATAAAAACTTCTTTAGCCAGATTGCTGACACCGAACAGCGGAACAAGGTAAAGGAAAGCAAATAGGGAACGCTGCAGTGCAGTAATGCATACTAAAAATTTATATTTTTTAATTCGTTTAAAGAAATTAATCAAAAACAACTGTGACAATGCAGCCAGACTGACCAGAGAGGTAATGATACCGATGTTCGCATCTGAAACTCCACTGTGGGACATCAGGGTTGCTAAAAAAGTACCACCAGCAAGCTGTCCGATCGTCTGAGCAGCAGTATCTGCAGCTGTATAATCAATACGGCTCTTCTTCATGTCCTCTTTTGACTCGGGTAAAGCCATAAAATAAATTCTTCTGAGTTGCCCCATCATATATCTGTGAATATCCATCAAGTTGTTGAGCATATAAAGAATCCCTCCATAAAATTAAGGACGTGAATGATATATTAATCCTATAAATATTATAAGAGATACTTATACTTAACTCAATGTGTTATCATATAATTATTCGATTTTCTCTTGCTGAATTCGGTAAACCGTCCATTCATCCATGGGCTTGGCGCCTAAGGATTTGTAGAAGCGGATGGAAGATTCATTCCAGTCCAGACAAGACCATTCCAACCTGCCGTATTTTCTTTCCTCAACAAGCCTGGATAAATAGGAAAGTATTGCTTTGCCAAAACCCTTTCCCCGCATCTCCGGCTTGACAAAGAGATCCTCGAGATAAATCCCCGGTCTTCCAAGAAAGGTAGAAAAATTGTGGAAGAATAGGGCGAATCCAACGGGTGCCTGTTGATAATCTGCGATGATTACTTCTGCTTTTTTCTGATGGAAGATATACTCCATCAGAAGTTCTTCCGTAGCTGTTACCTGGTGGGATAAATTCTCGTATTCGGCCAGATCATTGATGAACTCCAGTATGAGCGGAACATCCTTTGGTTCAGCGTTTCTGATCGTAAAGCCTTCAATTGTTACTTCTGGTATCATATTCGTCTTTCTCCTGTGGTGATTAATGTTATTGGGAATGCTTTCGCTAATTATAACATCCCTTTTCCTGGTATGTATAGGAGAAAATACCTTGCATTATCGGATGACATCGCTTGTGTGGGAAAAGAGGTTGTTATATACTTAGGAGGACAATAAGATTTGGGAGTCAAAAGTCTGATTAGGCTATAGAGATGAATACTTGATTAATGAAAGCTGCATTATGGCTTTCATTAATACTTGATAAATGAAAGCTGTATTATAGCTTTCATTTATATTAATTGCCCACATATTCATTCATAAGGTATCACGAAGACTTTTGACTCCCTAATCACAATATGAAATTACTTATTAAATTATTTAGAAAGAGGAATTATATGCTGGTTCATAATCCGAATTTTATTATTATGCAGATTGCCGATTCCGGGCAGTGTTTTCGCATGAACCGTATGGAAGATAAAGAGGGTCAGTTAAGATACAGCCTGGTTGCTTACGGCAGATATCTTGAACTTTTACAGACAAATGATGAAACAGTGGAGCTAAGCTGCTCGGAAGACGAATATCATCAGATCTGGGAGGAGTATTTCGATCTGAGCTATGATTATAGCCGGATTATACATAACCTTGAGCAGGGAAATGATGAATTTTTGAAGGCAGCAGGGAACTTTGGCAGAGGAATCCGTATCGTAAAGCAGGAGCCCTTTGAAGCAGCTATTAGCTTTATCATTTCCCAGAATAAGAATATTCCTGCCATCAAAAACTGTATCGAGGCAATCTGCCGGCATTACGGTGAGCTTAAGATAAATGAGGAATGCGGCAGGGAATATTGGACCTTTCCCTCTCCCGAAGCTCTGGCGCAGGCAGGTAAGGAGGAGCTGCGGGCTCTGAAAACCGGATACCGTGATGAATATATTATCAGGGCTTCCCAGGCAGTAACAGCAGGTGATCTTCTTCTGGAGGAACTTAAGAAATGCAGTTATGAGGAAGCGGTCAAAGCACTGAAATCGGTGCACGGAATTGGAGAAAAGGTTGCCAATTGCATCGCATTGTATGGTCTGCATCACATCGAAGGCTTTCCTGTTGATGTATGGATTTTAGGGGTATTTAAGGAAATCTACCAGAATAAGTTTGATAAGGAGCAATATACCGGTTATGCCGGCATAATCCAGCAGTATATGTTCTATTACATGAGGCACCTGAAAGGTGTGAATTAAATAATTTTGAAAAAAATATATTTATTAACGGAATTAAATTCTTGTTTTCCCACAAAGGAATACTTTTATCAAATGTGAAAAAAGTATATAGAAGATTGACTTAGGAAAAAATAATTCAGAGATACTTTATTAAATTATCTCGAATTGTTTTGAAAGGTGGGAAATTAAGTATGGATAAATCACAGGATTGCAAGAACTTAAAAAAAGAACGCAGAGTTGATCATCTGGTTAACCTGGTAGAAAAACAGACACGTACGGAACGTCATCTTGAGGAGCATTCTGATATTTCTTCCTCTCCTGAGAATATTGAACATGCAAAAAAGGTAAATGAGGATCGTCAGTGTGAAATTGAAAACCTGAAAAACATCCTATCTCATGGCGAAAATTATACGAACGATACAAAGGAAAATACGGAAAAGAGGTTGCTCTATACAGAAGGGTATCTGAATCACAATGCAGAGCATATGGATGACAAATCCTTTAAAAATGCAAAAATAAAGCAGGAGCATCGGAAAGAACAGCTGGATCAGATGAAGTAATCGGATAATCATTTATTAATGTGGGAGCCATAGTCTTTGATTTCTTTGCAAAGAAGCTTATCAGGGACCGGGCTCCCACTTTCTACATATATTATGATGTCAGTCTTTTTATGGTGTCAGTCTTTTTAAATCTCTTGGAAACAAGGCAGCGTATCTGACATTATTCTGTTCCAATAATCTGCTTGTAAAACGTTCTAAGCCAAGTCCCAGGCCGCCATGAGGCGGAATACCGTATTTGTGCAGCATTAGGTAGCTTCCAAAGGCTTGGGGATTCATGCCGCGGGTGAGCATTTTCTTAATCTGTTCTTCGTAATTATGGATGCGCTGCCCTCCGGTAGTTATCTCAAGTCCGCGAAAGAGTAAGTCAAAGCTGTAAGTGACCTCAGGATTATCTTTATCCTCCATCGCATAAAAGGGACGTTTTTTGGTTGGGTAATGGGTTACGAATACAAAATCACTGCCGGTTTCCTTCTTGATTAGCTCATAAAGAAGCTTTTCCTCCTCTGGTTCAAAATCCTCCATATCCTTGATTTCACGTTTGCAGCGATCGGATATCAGCTGCTTCGCTTCGTGAAACCGGATTGCTGGAATACTTGTAATATCCGGAACCTTAACCTGCAGAAGCGCCAGCTCCTGTGCATATTCCCTCCTAAGAAAATCAATGGTGTATTGAAGCATTCTGGTCTCCATCTGCATCAATTCATGAAAGCTTTCCAGATAACCCATCTCCAGATCCACACTGATATACTCGTTCAGATGCCTTGAGGTATCATGCTTTTCCGCCCGGTATACCGGAGCTATCTCGAATACTCTTTCATACACACCAACCATCATCTGCTTATAGAACTGAGGACTCTGGGCGAGGTAAGCCTCCCTGCCGAAATAGTCCAGGCGGAAGATATTAGCACCGCCCTCGGCACCTGCATAAACAATCTTGGGAGAATGAATTTCCGTAAACTGCCGGGAGGTCAGAAAATCGCGGAATCCCCGACAAATCCCCTCCTGCAGCTTAAAGATAGCACGTTCCTTTTCATTACGTAGAGTGATTGGGCGGTAGTCAAGCAGCGTATCCAGCGAAGCTTCCACCACCTTGTTATTAATTACAATAGGCAGTTCTTCTGCAGGAGAAGAAAGAAATTCAACCTGTTTCATCCTTAGCTCGAATCCGGTTTTTGAACGTTCCTCAGCAACTACATCACCGGTCAAGATAACACAAGCTTCTTCTTTCAGAAGTTCTAATGGGAATTCGGAAAACTCTTCGCTATAGATGCATTGAATCATACTTCTTCTGGTTCTTAAGATAACGAATGCAAAACCGCTCATATTTCTGATTTTATAAATGGAACCCCGAAGTGTTACGGTTTTACCGATATGATTCCTTAATTCCTCGGGTTCCGTATAGTTGATATTAATATTACCGTTTATACTTAACATAAGATTGCTCCCTTCTGATGATCGAATACTTATTGTAGGAGCGTAAAATCCATTCCGACATAATCTGTATGTCTCAAAGTATCACAACCTTTCAGAATTTAAAGTATAAAAAAACCACATGGGTAGTTTATTCGTGTAAGAAAATCCTACCAATGTGGTTTTATTCATGACAAGTGAATTGGTCTGTCAATTCATCTTATATAAGGGTCCACATAGGCACAAGTCGAAAAGCACCTGCACCTATGAATTCTACATAAAAATCATGTGATTTATCATAGCTGCAAGCGCTGACGATCGTCGTCCCTATTCAGATAACTGCATGTGAATGATGACATGTAATCAGCTCGCTTCCTTATTTTTGAATCAGATTAGCACATAAATGAGTTAAAGTCAACCGTCATCTTCTATTAATAACCTTCTTTACGGCGTTTGTTTCGAAGGGTATGACGTTTTTTCCCTGCTTCCCATTCAGCTCGTTCTGATTCGGTTTCTATGATTAATTGAGGAACCTCCGTCGGATTATCTGCTTTATCCAATGCTACCATGACCAGGTAAGCGCGGTTTACAACCTTGCGTATTCCGATAAGATCCTCTACATAGGTATCTACCCGGACTTCCATGGAGGTTTTACCGACATAGGTGATACGGCCGATCAATACGAGGGTATTATTAATGAAGGCACCTGCCTTGAATTGCAGATTATCGATTGCTGCAGTGGTTACGTTACAGCCGGAATGGCGTCTGGCAACGACAGCAGCAACAACATCAATCCATTCCACCAGCTGTCCGCCAAAAAGCCTATCGGAGCCGTTGATATGAGTGGGCATTAAAATCTGTACTTGCTCTGTTAATGAATCGGATACTCGTCTTGGTTCCATATAGAAATCCTTTCGAACTATATTTAAGATAACAGTAAAATTATGATTTTATATCTATATAATTTATCAAATTATATAAATGAATAGCCATTATGAGAGTATAAAAATAAGCTTATTCGACTAAAATGGCGTCCTTTTGGATAAGCTCTATTTTATACCTAATATATATGGATGGCAAGAAAAAGCATTCAAAAGAATTGAACTTTCGTTTTGACAAATACTTTTGAAACGATTATAATGGGGGCTAAGCTATGTGCTTTAGGTTTATGTTGCTTATTTAAATAAATAAATTTTAACGGAGGATATCAAAATGGCATTAGTATCAGCAAATGAAATGCTTACAAAGGCAAAACAAGGCAAATATGCAGTAGGTCAGTTCAATATTAATAACTTAGAATGGACAAAAGCTATTTTATTAGCGGCAGAAGAGTTGAAATCACCGGTTATTCTTGGAGTTTCCGAAGGTGCCGGTAAATATATGTGCGGTTATAAAACTGTTGTAGGTATGGTTAATGGAATGTTAGAGGAATTAAAGATTACTGTACCTGTTGCACTTCACTTAGACCATGGCAGCTATGAAGGTGCAAAGGCTTGTATCGAAGCAGGCTTTTCTTCCGTTATGTTTGACGGATCTCACTATCCGATTGCTGAAAATATTGCGAAAACCAAAGAATTAGTTGGTATCTGTGAGAGCAAAGGTCTTTCTATCGAAGCTGAGGTTGGTTCTATCGGCGGAGAAGAAGACGGAGTGGTTGGTGCAGGTGAATGCGCTGATCCTGACGAGTGTAAAATGATTGCTGATCTTGGAGTTACCATGCTGGCAGCAGGTATCGGCAATATTCATGGTAAATATCCTGAAAACTGGGCAGGCCTCAGCTTTGAGACACTTGCTGCTGTTCAGCAGAAAACAGGTACCATGCCTTTAGTACTTCATGGCGGTACCGGTATTCCGGAAGATATGATTAAGAAGGCAATTTCTCTTGGTGTTGCTAAAATCAATGTTAACACAGAGTGCCAGTTATCTTTCCAGGAAGCAACCCGTAAATACATCGAAGAAGGAAAAGACTTAAAGGGTAAAGGCTTTGACCCTCGCAAGCTGTTAGCTCCCGGCTTTGAAGCAATTAAGGCAACAGTAAAAGGGAAAATGGAATTATTCGGATCTGTTGGACAGGCATAATAAGATTTTGTCAGAGTTGATCCTGCCTATCATAGAGCAGTAAAAGTAGCATAAACATTATCCTTGATTTCTATAATCATAAGTTGAAAAGCAGCCCAGAGTGATAAGCTCCCCTTGTAGACAGTTTAAATAATAAAACTGTTTATTACAAGGAGGAGCAGATCATGCTGGGCTGTTTTCTGATTAAGCAACTGGAATGTAAGGCAAGTCATACTTTGATTACAATAGAAAGCATTCCTTAAAGAAACTGAACATGGAAATAATAGGTCATCTATACTTTTATTTCAATAAATGTATAAAATTATAAATAATTTAATAAAATAGCTTATCTAACGTATTTTTTATGGTATAATGAATGTGTTTAGAAAAATTTGTAACTAAGCATAAAATATTTAACAAACGGAAAGGATGGATTATAATGGCTTTAGTGACAACCCAAGAAATGTTTCAAAAAGCATATGCCGGAGGCTATGCAATAGGTGCTTTTAACGTAAACAACATGGAGATCGTTCAGGGCATTACAGAAGCAGCAAAAGAAGAGAATGCACCGGTTATTTTACAGGTATCGGCCGGAGCAAGAAAGTATGCCAAACATGCTTATCTTACGAAACTGGTTGAGGCAGCTTTAATCGATACGGACCTTCCGATTGCTCTTCACCTGGATCATGGCGAAGACTTTGAGATTTGTAAATCATGTATCGATGGTGGTTTCACCTCCGTTATGATCGACGGTTCCAAGCATAGCTTTGAGGATAATATCGTATTAACCAAGAAGGTTGTTGAATATGCTCACGCTCATGGTGTAGTGGTTGAAGGTGAGTTAGGTAAGTTAGCAGGTATTGAGGATAATGTAAATGTATCTGCAGCAGATGCTTCCTACACCAGACCGGAAGAAGTTGAAGAATTCGTAACCCGTACCGGTGTTGACTCCCTGGCAATCGCTATTGGTACAAGCCATGGGGCATTCAAATTCAAACCGGGCCAGAAGCCTCAGCTTCGTTTTGACATTCTGGAAGAAGTTGAAAAGAGACTTCCTAATTTCCCGATTGTATTACATGGTGCTTCTTCTGTTTCTAAGGAATATGTAGATATTATCAATAAATATGGCGGCAAGATGGACGATGCTATTGGTATTCCGGAAGAAATGTTAAGAAAAGCAGCCAGCATGGCTGTCTGTAAGATTAATATCGACTCAGACTTAAGACTTGCATTCACTGCAGGTGTCAGAGAATATTTCGCTAATAATCCGAGCCATTTCGATCCAAGGCAATACCTCACGCCTGCAAGAAACAATATCAAAGCAGTTGTTAAACATAAGCTTGTTAACGTTCTTGGCTGCTCAGGTGCCGCTAAGCTGTAAATAATAAATAATATTATGTAACGTTCAGTTGTAATTAATATTAAGTGCTTGTTAAAACAATGATAATATTGAAATGCTTCATCAATTCAAAGATTAAATCGCATGAAAACCATTAGCTATTGATCATTACTATAAAATAAAACGGTTAGCTACTGATTATTACAATATTTTCAGGCTATTTAAATCTAATAAGCTAAATAAAGATTTGATTGGATTAATTTCAAGTAAATACAAAAATAAGGATTACCATAAACGGTAGTCCTTATTTTTGCGAGTGTAAGTTAGATTCATGATTTATTTCTATCCACTAATTTTAATGTATATGACTATATACAAAGCTCAGATAATCCCTATCTTGATTCCTTTATTACAAGCAAAGGTGGCTTTATTCATCTCCATACCAGAATTCACTTTGGTGATTTCTAAGGATTGTATATAATCATTTTAATGTATATTTTATTTTTATATATTGATTATAAACCGATTGAATCTAGAATAAGGAACACTGAGAAATCAAATCATCTTCGCGGATTGCCTCCATCAATTCTGCCGGATGGAGGGGCTGACTATAAATAAAGCCCTGGACAATATCGCAGTGCTGAGTCCTTAGAAGCGTCAGCTGATCCTCCTGTTCAACACCTTCTGCTACAACCTTGATATCCAGACTGTGAGCCAGCTGGATAATGGATTCTGCGATGCAGGAATCCTTGTTGCTGTTACAGATATTATCAATGAAGGATTTATCGATTTTTAAGGTATCAATCGGCATCTTTGTCAGGTAATTCAAGGAAGAATAGCCGGTACCGAAATCATCCAGTGATACTTTTACACCAAGATCCTGAAGATTATTTAATAGCTTTGTGGCATCCATCAGGGAGGATACCAGGGTACTCTCCGTAATTTCTAATTCCAGATACTGCGGAGGAAGCTGTGTTTCTTCCAGAATTTCCGACAATAATGGTACAAAACCGGGGCGGTTAATCTGGACGGAGGAAATATTAACGGATACAGGCCTCGGAGTAATTCCGAGATCTATAATATTCTTATTAAAAATACAGGATTCCCGGATCAGCCAGGAGCTCAGCTCGATGATCAAGCCGCTTTCCTCGGCAATTGGAATAAACTCTGCAGGAGAGATATGGCCAAGCTTTTCACTGCGAATTCTCATTAAGGCTTCAAAGCCGATGATATTATTCGATTCTAACTCCATCAGAGGCTGATATTGGATAAATATTTCATTATTCTCAATTGCATTACGTAAAACCTCGATAATCAGAGTATTCCGGTTCAGTTCTTCCTCCATCTTTGTGTCAAACAGAGTAAACTTTTTCTTACCGGTATCCTTGGACTTATACATAGCGATGTCGGCATTCTTAATCAGCGCATTCGGTGAAAGACCATTTTCCGGATAGATCGAAATACCGATACTCATAGACACATAAACTATTTCACCGTTTAGGTCCAGAGGATTTTTAAAGGTATCAATAATATTGGAAGCAAATTCTACCGCACTTTCTTTGGAAGTGATATTCTCTTTGAATAATAGAAATTCATCTCCGCCGGCTCGCGCAAGCATTCCTTCCATTCCCAGGATGGAGGATAGAAGATCTGCTGTTTTCACAAGTAAGGTATCCCCGTACTCATGTCCCAGGGTATCATTAACAGTTTTAAAATTATCCAGGTCAACAAAATAAACAGCGTGCATCTTGTTCTCCAAAGGGGAGGACACTAGCACGGCATTCACATAATCCAGGAATGCCAGCTTATTCGGTAGATTGGTAAGGGTATCATGATATGCCAGGAACTCTATATGGTCATAATTGGAACGAAGCTGTTCTTCATTGGATAAAAGCTCCTCATGCATCGACTCCAGATCTTCATAGTTAGTTTTGATGATATGAAGCATCTTATTAAAATTCTTCGATAATTCACCAAGCTCATTGTTGCTTTTGATGTTGGACTGAACGGTCAGATTACCGTCGGAAGCTGTCCGCATGACATCTCTCAGCGCAATAATAGGAGTTGAAAATTTCTTCGCCAGTATATTGGCAAAATTAAGAATGATAAAAAATAGCAACAGGCAGACAAAGGTTAATAAAATCAGAAGGAAATTAGTAATAGATTTAATTTCCGAAGCATCCTGTTTCACCAGAAGTACCCAGTTTAGCTCGGGCAGGATGCTGTACCCGTATACCTGGTTAGTATTTTCAAAGGAATATACAAAGGAACCATCTTGATCAATCATTCCCTTGTTATAATTATTAACGAGCTGAGATAATTTCTCAGAATTTATGGTGGTTCCGATCAAATCCATGCTTGGGTGGTAAATAATCCTGCCATCGTTATTCAGCAGGATACCAAAGCCGGTGTCACCAATTATAATAGAGCTAAGATAATCATTAAAATAGGAGGTTCCGATGGTACTAACCACATAGCCGAGCACGTCCCCGTTTACGGGATCGAGTACCGGAGAGCCGATATCCAGTGTGTAAATAGTTTTTTCATCTGTTATCAAAGGCTTTAATCCGTTTACGCCAACAGCTACTGATTTGGTTGCTAAGATATAATTTAAGGTCAGATCAGAGCTTGAGGTACCTCCAATCAATACCGGATCTGAGCTTGCAATGACTTTATTCGCCGCATTATATAAGGTAATACGTATGCAGTTATCGTAGCTGGCTGTTCTTTTTTTGAGCAGCGTAATAGCAGAAACGGGATTTGCCTGGCCCGTCTCATTGCTTTTCTGAACAGCTTCAAGCAATACATCCTGGATGGATAATAAAGAAACTTCAGCTCGCTGTGTTTCAATCATCGCATCCAATCCGCTGACACTGCTTATGGCTGTCCGCTTAAGACTTTCTGTATTTACTTCTATCAGCTTGTTTGTAAGAAATCCGTGAGCAATCACTGAAACCAGGATCAATGGTAACATGGATGAAGTGATTAGCAATATGTATATGGATTTTTTAATTGACATTAGTAAACCTCCGCTATCCGTTGCGCTATGCATTTCGATAACAATAGACACTATTATTCTAACAATATTGTCATAATTATGCAATCAGATAATAATAATATGCTATTTCGCGAAAAAACCCCAGCATAAAGTTGTATAAAATGCACAATGAAAACTCGTAAAATGTCGAAAAATCAACGACTGCAGAGCAAAAAGCAACTGGGAATATTCCGGCAATCAGATAACTACTACATTGTTAATGGATTTTTTGCTGTTTTCTGCGGAAGGAAGAAAGATGAATTATTTATAAAATCAGGAGATTTTAGTTGAAAAGATAGGGGTTTAAGGGTATACTTTAAATGTTATAGACTGGGCAAAATGATTATATATAGCAGAGATTTCCTATATTAATCATGAAAGAAGCTCATACTTAGAAAGCAGGAACTAGAACGAATGTACAAAATTATAGCTCAAGATGGCAGGGCAAAGAGCAGTGAATTTGATACTGTCCATGGAATTATACAGACACCGGTATTTATGAATGTAGGTACGGCAGCAGCAATTAAGGGAGCTGTTTCAACGGCAGATCTTCAGGAGATTGGCACACAGGTCGAGCTATCCAATACCTACCATCTACATGTAAGACCGGGTGATAAGATAGTGAAGCAGCTTGGCGGCCTCCATAAATTCATGGTTTGGGACAAGCCAATCTTAACGGATTCCGGTGGTTTTCAGGTGTTTTCGCTGTCAGGCCTTCGTAAGATAAAGGAAGAGGGAGTATATTTCAACTCCCATGTTGACGGACGTAAGATATTCATGGGACCAGAAGAAAGTATGCAGATTCAGTCGAATCTGGCTTCTACCATTGCCATGGCTTTTGATGAATGTCCGCCGCATCCGGCTACCAGGGAATACATGCAAAACTCTGTAGATCGTACGACAAGATGGCTGGAACGCTGCAAGCAGGAAATGGACAAGTTGAACAGTCTGGAGGATACGATCAATAAGAAGCAGATGTTATTTGGCATTAACCAGGGAGGAACCTTTGAGGATATCCGTATTGAACATGCGAAAAGAATATCTGAGATGAACCTGGACGGTTATGCCCTCGGAGGTCTCGCTGTGGGAGAAAGTCATGAGGAAATGTATCGGATTATTGAGGAGACAGTTCCTTACCTACCGTTAGAAAAGCCTGTATATCTGATGGGTGTGGGGACGCCGGCGAATATTTTAGAGGCTGTGGACCGTGGTGTAGATTTCTTCGACTGTGTATATCCTACCCGTAACGGAAGACACGGACATGCTTATACGAATAACGGCAAGATGAATCTGATGAATGCAAAATATGAACTGGATGACCGCCCGATCGAAGAAAACTGCGGCTGTCCCGCTTGTCAGCATTACAGCCGCGCCTATATCAGGCATTTGCTTAAGGCGAAGGAAATGCTGGGTATGCGGCTTCTGGTACTTCATAACCTTTATTTCTATAATCATATGATGGAGGAAATCAGGGCAGCAATCAGAGAAGGACGTTATAAGGATTATAAAAAACAAAAGTTAGAAGGATTTGTTAGGAGCGAAGATTAGAAGCGAATAACATTGAATTATAGAAAACATACATTTAAGGAGGTATATTATTATGAATAATCTTGTATTATTAACCAGCTCAACCGCATCAACCGGGTCTTCTTCAGGCTCATGGCTTATATTAATCGGCCAGATCGCTGTTCTTGGTCTGTTGCTGTATTTCATGTTAATCCGTCCACAGAAGAAACAGCAGAAGCAGCTGCAGTCAATGCTTTCCACTCTGGCTGCCGGTGACAGTGTATTAACTTCAGGCGGCTTCTATGGTGTTGTTATTGATGTTATGGATGAGATCGTTATCGTAGAATTCGGTAACAATAAGAATTGCCGTATTCCGATGAAGAAGAGTGCAATTGCTGAACTTGAAAAACCTAACACAGAGAAGGCATAAGTTTGAATTATAACTATTAATTTTATGGCTGTCACCAGGGTGATATACGGGTTCCAGGCGGCAGCCTTTTTATGTTACGAATATTGGATGCTGGATTTATCATAAGAACATAGGATACTGGATTTATCATAAGGACATAGGATACTGGATTTATCATAAGGACATAGGATGCTGTATTTATCATAAGGACATAGGATGCTGTATTTATCATAAGAACATAGGATGCTGATTTATCATAACACATATCAATCATCTGTCAGCATAGTATTAATCAGGACAAAGACAGCATAGTATTAATCCGACAAGACAAGGATTAATGTCCAATTATCTTAACTTCTTCCTCTTTATTATATAATTCATAAATGATTTCTTCTCGATTCCAGTCTGCATCAATCAGATCATCTATCGTGATACCATCCTTAAGTTCAGCTGGGATATCCTGCTGGTACTGGGTTACAGACCAGTTACCGGTTGTTGTTATATAGGAGTTTGATTCATATACCGTATTCTTAAGGTATTTGGCATATCCATCAGGTAGATAAATACGGTATGTAAAGGTATTCGTTTTCCTGCCGTAATCAATGAATTTGATATTGAAGTGTAAGGTCACGATCTCGTTACTGCTTTGAAGGGTGAATTGGGAGTCTTTGATGTCTACTGCACTTAGTCTATCTTGCCCCACCCAGTAATAAACAGTCTTTGCAAGGTCAAAAGACCATATAACTCCCCGTGGCAGAAGGAAAAATACCAATAGCAATACAAGGAATCTATTCTTGTTGGCAAATGGTTTAATGGCGGCTAATCCAATGGAGCCAAGTAGGAGGAATACGAGGGGGACTATATTCAGACAGGTAAAAACAGAATTAGAATTTCGGGCAGGTTTTATTAAATACTGAAGAAGTGTATAGTGTTGATGCGGGAATCTATAAAATAACAGACAGCCGGCAATGATCAGTCCGAAATGGATTATTATATTTTTTGCCTCTTTGCGTATCATATTGACTCCTATCGGTAGAATGCAATGTTGAACAGTGTTGTTATTTTGCGGCAGCTTCTATAAACCATGATCAACGATCTTAACTGTTTCCGATTGATTATATAATTCATAGGTAGTGTCTTCATACGACCATTCAGAGCTACAGGCCTGATCCAGAGCGTTATTGTCTTTCAGATACAGATCAAAGGTTTCTGTTATACCTGTTTTATTGCGGTTTCCGCTGGTCGTATAGAGTGTATCTGATTCCAACACATCGACGCCGGTGTATTTGCTGAGTGATTCCGGCAGATATATTCGGTATTGAAAGGAATTACCACTGCTGCTGTAATCAACGAAGGTGAGATGTACGGTCAACGTTAATTTATTATTTGCTCCAGCAAGACTCAGATTGCTGTCATCTAAATCTACTGCACTTAATTTATCCTCTTGAAACCAAAAAAAGAACGATCTTGTCATGTCTATCGACCAATTCATAAATGGAATTATTATAATCACAACAAGTAAGAACACTAAAAATTTGTTTCTTGCTTCGAATCTCTTTAAGTTGACAAAGCCGATGATACCAACGATAGATAGAGCCAAAACTACAAGACTGGATACGTAAAATACGCTGTTCCCATTTCGGATCGGCTTAATGAGAGCCTGAATGAAAGAATAGGAATCATGAGGTATTTTATAAGAAAGAAAAATCGTCAGATAAAGAATTCCGGAATATAATATGAAGCTTTTATGATCCTTGCTGTACCTAAGCACCCTCCAGGTCAATGTTACATGTCAGTTAAATTATCAACATAGTTATTATGGCTAAATTATCCTATTTGTAAACATTATACATTAGACCTATGGAAATAGCTACCATAATATAATTAATACTTGATTAAGATTGGTTCGGATGCCATAAGTCTACTCCACATAGTATTGATGAATATGTGTGTATTGTATATTAATGAAAGCCATAATACAGCTTTCATTAATCAAGTATTAATGAAAGCCATAATACAGCTTTCATTAATCAAGTATTAAT
>Ga0207834_1000383_pt1 | contig 16150 bp, 16 predicted proteins | sample LuqExpMetagenom5_FD_187763 | JGI IMG/M metagenome (GOLD analysis project Ga0207834, IMG submission 187763) | Tropical forest soil microbial communities from Luquillo Experimental Forest, Puerto Rico - Sample 5 (SPAdes) | ecosystem: Environmental > Terrestrial > Soil > Tropical forest ...
CGGAAGATGACAATATTGACCTGCTCGGGATGCTTCACCGGGCTGGGTACACCCTGGTAGTACTTCACCGGGCGGACGCAGGAGTAGAGGTCCAGAATCTGGCGCAGCGCCACGTTCAGGGAGCGGATGCCGCCACCTACCGGCGTGGTCAGCGGTCCCTTGATGGAGACGCGCAGATCGCGGGCCGCCGCCACCGAGTCATCTGGCAGCCAGGTGTTGTAAGCGCGGTAAGCCTTCTCGCCTGCAAAAATCTCAAACCACTTGATGGAGCGCTTGCCGCCATAGGCCTTTTCAACCGCGGCATCAAAAACCCGCTGCGACGCCTTCCAGATGTCGCGGCCTGTGCCGTCGCCTTCAATGTAAGGGATGATGGGGTTGTCAGGGACCTGAAACTCGCCGTTCGCGTACTCGATCGGGCTGCCGTCTTGGGGAAGTGCCAGACCGTTGTAGGTGTTTTGCATGATTTTCGGTTTCCTCGTGCCTCGAAAGGTCACCTAGAGGCTAACATTCCCAAAATATGAGGCGCAATGGCCATAGTGCGGGGAATTCGCTTCGTTTTCAACGGGAATTGCGAGTTCGGTCTTAGATGTTCATTTCGGCATGAGGTGCATGCTGCCGCAACTCAGCCAAAAAGCTATCGCGGTCGGCTGGAGAGGCGTAGATCGTGCCGCGGTCGGAGAGCGGCGCAGAACGGGCAAAATCGATCTGGAAACCTTTGCCACTAGTTCCCGGCCAGCCGGAGACGCGCAGGATTTCTTCCCAGGGAATCTGCTGAGTACGCCACAGCCGGCGTTCTCAAAGTCCTTCTGCCCGTGACTCCCAGTAGGTAAACAGGCGAGGCGCAAGATTCGACAAGGCAAGCCAGATCAAACAAATAGGGATGTACTTTGACCGGGAAAGCGGCGAAATGAGCTGGACCAGCGAAAATAGCCCAATTCCCGCCATGGTCCATTCCGGGAGTCCTATTGGAGATCGAAATCGCATCGCAACCATCCTACGCGGCATTACTTTTCCGGATGGAACAATATTTTGTCAGCAAGATGTCTTTCCTGGCTACGCCGGTGCGATCCACTTCTGGCGCACTGAACCCTTTGCCGCTGTTCGTATCTGTACACAGGCTCATCCCAAGTAAAATCAAAAAGGGGAGTGCCCCTGCAAGACGCGGGAAGCACCCTCGTGCGCAAGTACGCCGCAATGGCACCGGAGAATGAGATGAACCAGAAAAAAATTACCGTCGGCCTGGTCCAGATGAGCATGGGCCCCGACCCCGACCTTAATTTCGCCCGCGCCGTGGAGCATGTGCGTACGGCTGCCAGCCGCGGAGCCCAGGTCGTCTGCCTGCCGGAACTCTTCCGTGCCCAGTATTTTTGCCAGCGTGAGGACACAGCACTCTTCGACCTCGCCGAGCCCATTCCCGGCCCCTCCACCACGGCGCTTGCGGCTGTGGCCAAGGAGCTTGGCATCGCCATTGTGGCTTCGCTCTTTGAGCGCCGCGCTCCCGGCCTTTACCACAACACCGCGGTTACGCTCGATGCCGATGGCTCCATTGCGGACGTTTACCGCAAGATGCACATCCCCGACGACCCGTTGTATTACGAGAAGTACTACTTCACGCCCGGCGATCTTGGCTTCAAGGCCACCGATACCAAGCATGGTCGTCTGGGCACGCTGGTCTGCTGGGATCAGTGGTATCCCGAGGGCGCGCGGCTCACAGCTCTCCAGGGCGCGGAGGTTCTCTTCTATCCCACTGCCATTGGCTGGCATCCAGCGGAAAAGGCGGAGTTCGGCGAGGCTCAGTATTCGGCCTGGCAGACCATTCAGCGTGGCCACGCCATTGCCAACGGCATTTATGTGGCTGGTGTGAACCGTGTAGGCCATGAACAGGGCGACATCAAGGGCAACCGCGTCGAGGGCCCGGGCCTAGAGTTCTGGGGCGGCAGCTTCCTGGCCGATCCCTTTGGCCGTATTGTTGCCCAGGCCTCGCATACCGAAGAGGAAATCCTTGTTGCCACCCTCGATCTCGGCTTGATGGAGGATACGCGTCGCAACTGGCCCTTCCTGCGTGATCGTCGTATTGACGCCTATGGCGGCATCACGCGCCGTCACCTTGATCCGGCCGCAAGTTGGGGTGAGAAGTAACTTCTTGCCGTGTTGCTGCGATCACGTGTGGTCGCGGTTACATAGGTTTTGAAAGGGCACGGCTTCAGCCGTGCCGCTCAGCGTACTCGGAGATTTGAGGGGCTCTAGCTCCTGCAGGAATTGGACATTTGATGGAACGGACGACCGTACTCAACCAGACACCCCGCTCGCTCGGTTACCGCATGCCCGCCGAGTGGGAGCCGCATCAGGCCACTTGGCTGGCTTGGCCGCACAATCCTGCCGACTGGCCGGGCAAGTTTCAGCCCATACCGTGGGTCTACGCCGAGATCGTTCGCTTGCTCTCACAGCGTGAGCAGGTGCATCTGCTTGTGCAGCACGAGCGCGAACAGGCGCGGGCCAAGTCGATTCTTGAGCGTGCGGGAGCAAAGCTTGAGAATGTGCTCTTTCACCGCTGGCCCACCAATCGCATCTGGCTGCGCGATTCCGGTCCCATCTTTGTCCGTAACGGGGAAGGGAAGATCGGCCTCACCAATTGGCGCTTCAATGCCTGGGCCAAGTACGAGGATTGGCAATTTGACGACCGCATTCCCGCGCAGGCCGCTGAGTTGCTGGAAGTTCCTGCCTGGATGCCCTTTGCCGGCGATCACCGTGTGGTTCTCGAAGGCGGATCGATTGATACCAATGGGGCGGGCACTTTGCTCACCACCGAGGAGTGTTTGCTGAGCGAGGTACAGCAGCGCAACCCCGGTTTATCGCGTGAACAGTTGGAACAAATCTTCTCCGATTATCTGGGCATGGACCGGGTGATCTGGCTCGATCGCGGCATCGTCGGCGACGATACTCATGGCCATGTGGACGACATCACCCGCTTTGTTGCGGAAGAGACCATCGTCACTTGCGTGGAGCCCGACACCACCGATCCCAATCACGAAATTCTGGCTGAAAACCTGCGCCGTTTGCAGGCTGCACGCACTGCTGCGGGCAAGCAGTACACGCTGGTCGAACTGCCTTTGCCCAAGCCTGTGGTTTTCGACGGGCAGCGCCTGCCGGCCAGCTATGCGAATTTTTACATTGCTAACGGCCTCGTTCTGGTGCCGACCTTTAATGATGCGAAGGACCGTGTCGCGCTGTCTATTCTTGCTGAGTGCTTTCCTGGGCGTGAGGTCATCGGCATTCACGCTGTCGATCTTGTCTGGGGCCTGGGCACGCTGCACTGCATGAGCCAGCAACAGCCGGCTACGGATGAGACGATTCCGAGTAGAATGGTGCTGTCAGGAGGGTCTAGAGAATGAGTCTCGACATTAAACAGGTGATTCAAATTGCCCGCGTGCAATTCAAAGAATTACTGCCTGAACTTGCGATCATTCCTCCAGCGCCGATTAAAGGTGTCCCTTCCCCAAAATCGTGTGCCGAGGATGTTCGTCTTGAGGAGTTGGAGCGAGAAGGTCAAAATTGGGCAGTTACTTTGAGTGTTCCCAATCCCGGTTACTCCGCCGATGCGTTGCTTGAAGGCATTCGCAACGCCCGAAATTTGGCCCGCATCGCCAAAGTTATCGTGATTGATGGAGAAGAGGGTAAACTGGTTGCTCTTCGGGAGAGGGCTGCATGAAAGAGACGGCTAACCCGCTGCTCAACCGATTTTGCGGGAAGCCTGCCATTCTTGATGCAAACCTGCTTTTGCTTCATTGGTGCACTGACTTCGATCCGGAACTGATTTATACCTTCAAACGGCTCAACGGGTTTTCCGGGGACGATATTCTAATTCTGAAAGAAACACTCCAAGTGTTTTCGGCGCTTCGCACGACTCCACACGTCCTGACCGAAGTTTCAAATCTGGCCAATTCGCTGCCGCGCTGGAGAAAGGAATCCTGGGCTGAGCACTTCAAGAGCAAGATTGAAGTGGTTTCCGAGGATTGGATTGAGGCCCGAATGATTGCGCAGGAACCTGCATTTTGGCTTGGGCTGACCGATGCGGGGCTTTGTACGCTAGCTAAATCCAACGTCATTCTGACCATTGATTTTCCATTGAGCAATTACTTGGAAACAAAGAACCTGAATGTAATCAATTTTAATCACCTTCGCGAGATGCTCTAGCCATGACCGACACGGAGGCCATGCAGGCCGCGCTAGCCGAAGCCCGTGCCGCGGGGGAAGCGGGCGAGGTGCCTATCGGTGCGGTGGTGGTGCGCGAGGGCGTCATCGTCTCGCGTGGCCAGAACCGCACCCTGCGTGACGTGGACCCTACGGCGCATGCCGAGATGGTGGCGCTGCGGGCTGCGGCGTTGGCGCTAGGCAACTATCGCATGGCGGGCTGCACCCTCTTTGTCACGCTGGAGCCCTGCGCCATGTGCGCCGGAGCCATGATTCATGCGCGTCTGGATCGGGTGGTGATTGCTGCCGCCGATCCCAAGACCGGCGCTTGCGGCTCTGTGCTCGACGTGTTGAATCATCCCCGGCTGAATCACCAGATGCAGGTGGAATTTGGCGTGTGTGGTGAGGAAGCCGGCGATCTTTTGCGCACATTCTTCCGCGCTCGCCGCGGCTAAGGCTCTTTTATCTACAAAAAGCAACAGCGCCCTCGCAAGGGCGCTGTGACAGGAATACTTATCCACGGAGGAGCCGAAGGCGTTTGCCGCACCGCAGGTGCGCAGGTGTCTAGACGTTGTCTACGCCGTAGGCTTTGGGTACATACCAGCTTACGGGGCGCGCGCCTTCTTCAATGCGGTCGGCTACGCCGAGAACCGAAGCGAACAGCGCCATGCGGACGGGAATGCCGTTATCGGCCTGGCGGAAGATGGCGAGATTGGGGTTGGCGTTCATGTCGATCGAAATCTCCTGCGCGCCGGCGCGGCTATCGCGCGGCAACGGGTGCATCACGATGGCTGTCGGCTTGCAGTATTTTTCATAGACCGTCTGGTTGATGACGAAGAAGCCGCGATACCGCTCGGCCTCCTGCTCACTGGTGAAGCGCTCCTGCTGCACGCGCGTCATATAGACCACGTCGGCTTCGCTGATCGAGGAGTAGAGGCTTTCCGTTTCGCGCACGGTGTGGCCTGCAGCCTTACAGTGTTCCACAATCTTGGTGGGCATGGAGAGTTCCTTCGGCGCGACAAAATGGAACTCGACATTCTTATAAAGCGAGAGCAGCTTGGCCAGCGAGTGCACGGTGCGGCCAAACTTCAGGTCGCCCACCATGGCGATCTTCAGGCCATCGGCGGCATCGCGGTTGAATTCCTTGAAGATGGTGTAGAGATCGAGCAGGGCCTGGGAAGGATGCTCGCCCGCGCCGTCGCCACCGCTGATGACGGGCACGTTGGTGGCTGCGGAAAACTCAGCCAGCGATCCCTCCACCGGGTGTCGCATCACGATGGCGTCGCAGTAGCCGGAGAGCACGCGCGCCGTGTCGTAGAGGGATTCACCCTTGGCCATGGAGGAGAATTGGAAGCCGGTGGTGTCGCACGCGCTGCCTCCCAGGCGGGCAAAGGCAGTGTTGAAGCTGATGCGGGTGCGCGTGCTGGGCTCGAAGAACAGATTGCCGAGCACCGCGCCTTCCAGTACGCGCGTCACTTGCTGGCGGCGGGCGAATGGTTCCATGCGCCGCGCCACGGCGAACAGTTCGGCGATATCCTGCTTTTCAAACTGGTCGACGGAAACAATGTGCTTGCCAATAAACTTGCTGGACATGGCCCTCACTCTACCAACCTGCCGTGGGGCGGAGCAACCGGAAGCGCGGTTATCGTCCCATAACAGCGCTAAAACCGCGTCAGTGCCCGGATCCGTTCCGCTTCCTGGGGCCAGCGTTCGCTAAGCTCCCGGTAACCGGCCCGGGTGTAGTCGGCATAGTCAAAACCGGGCGCCACGGTACATCCCAGCAGGGCTGCACCGCCATCTTCCACCAGCCGTGTACCTTGCCAAACGCCTGCAGGCACAACAAGCTGCGGATGCTGCCCGGCTGCCAGGTCCGGTCCCAGGGTGTAAACGGCGGAGCTGCCATCGGGGCGCAGTTGCAACATCTCGACCGGGCTGCCCAGATAAAAGTGGAAAATCTCGTCGCTGGTTAGGCGGTGCATCTCGCTGAAAGCGCCGCCTTCCAGCAGGTAGTAGATGGCCGTGCTGGCGGGGCGCAGGCCCTGCGGTGCGGAGAGGGTAAGGCCGGCAGCATAGGTTTGCCGGAACCACCCGCCCTCGATCGGGTGCGGCTCCAGGCGCAGTAAACGCTTGATTTGTTTGCCAGTAAGCTCGGTAGGCATGGCGGAATCATAGCAGCGTGGAACACAGCCTTGCGCGGTCTTTCCGGCCGCTTCAAGGGGCGCAGGTTCTACCGGTAAAATAGGAACATGACTGTCCAGATGTATGGTGTGACGTGGTGTCCGGACTGCCGCAGGGCGCGCGAATTCCTGGCCAAGCACAACATTGCCTACACCGAGATCGACGTGGATGCCGACAAGGCTGCCTCGGAGGAGGTGGTGAGTCGCGTGGGCAAGCGCGCTGTTCCGCAGTTGGTGATTGATGGCGTCTGGTTCCAGCCCTACAAGCCCGGCCAGGGCCTGCTGGTGGACGAACTCAAGCAGCGGCTGGCCATTCCCGACTGATTCGCGCGGCAATGGGCTTCGGCCTGCTGCTGGGACGAGATGTTGTTCATGAAGAGCGCGCAGCGCCTCTGCTGCCTGCAATGCCTGCTGCACGGCAGGTGCCTCGTACAATAAAAGAGTCGGCCGGAGTCCCTTGAGCCTCCGTGCCCTGGGAGTGTCTCACGTGATCGAACGCTATACGCGCCCCGCCATGGGCAGCATCTGGACGGAACAGAACAAGTACACCTGCTGGCTTCAGGTTGAGTCGGCTGCCAGTTCCACGCTGGCCGAGTTTGGTGTGATTCCAGTCGAGGCCGCTGCGGTCATTGCCTCCAAAGCCAGCTTTTCTGTTCAGCGCATCCAGGAGATTGAAGCCGAGGTCAAGCACGATGTGATCGCCTTCAACACCGCTGTGGCCGAAACGCTCAAGGAGCAGGGGCTGGGCGAGCACTCCCGGTGGTTCCACTATGGGCTCACCTCGAACGATATTGTGGACACTGCTCAGGCCCTCCAGGTGAAGGCCGCCAGCGTGCTGATCCACGAGGGCATGGAGAAGTTTCTGGTGGTATTGAAGCGGCGTGCGCTCGAGTTCCAGCACACACCCACCATCGGTCGCACCCATGGTATCCACGCCGAGCCCACCACTTTCGGCCTCAAGCTTCTCAACTGGTATGCCGAGATTCAGCGCGATCTGGTTCGCTTTGACGCGGCGGCCGAGGATATGCGCATCGGCAAGCTTTCCGGCGCCGTGGGCACCTTCGGCCACCTGAAGCCCGAGCACGAGGAGAAGATCTGCGCGCGTCTTGGTCTCAAGCCCGCGCCCGTGGCCACGCAGGTGATCCAGCGCGACCGCCACGCAGCCTACATCTCCGCGCTCGCCATTCTTGGCAGCACACTCGACAAGATCGCCGTCGAGGTCCGTCATCTGCAGCGCACCGAGGTCCGCGAGGCACAGGAGTACTTCAGCGAAAAGCAGAAGGGCTCCTCCGCCATGCCGCACAAGAAGAATCCCATCACCAGCGAGCAGATCTCGGGGCTGGCCCGTGTGCTGCGCTCCAACGCGCAAGCGGCGTTTGAGAACGTGGCCCTCTGGCATGAGCGCGACATCTCGCACTCTTCGGTCGAGCGCGTCATCTTCCCGGATTCCACCATCCTGGCCGATTACCTGCTGGCCAAGACCGCTGATCTTATCGACCGCCTGCTCGTCTATCCCGAGCGCATGAAGAAGAACCTTGAATCCACTGGCGGCCTCATCTTCAGCGGCCAGTTGCTGCTCGATTTGGCGGAGGCCGGCATGATGCGTGAGGATGCGTATCGGCTGGTGCAGTCCCACGCCATGCGCTCCTGGAAGGAAGATCTGGTCTTCCGGGACGAGGTGGCCAAGGACGAGAAGATCACCGCGCTGCTTTCGCCCGAAAAGCTGGAAAAGACCTTCGACTATACCCGCCAGTTGGGCAACGTGGACGCGATCTTTGCGCGCGTTCTGGGCAAGTAAAAAAGCATCACGTCAGCTCTCAGCAAATTCTCGGCCATGCGGTGCCTTCAGGCACCGCATGGCCGAGGTTGTTTCGAGTGGTTTTGTTCGTGCGTCCCTCCAGGACGCGATTATATTTTGGGGGCAGGTTTCCCAGGGGGCCGCTGCGCTGCCCCCTGGGCTATTTTCGTTACCTCCCTTCAGGAGGTATCAGAGGCGATATACTCGCTGCGGCAGATCGTTTTCGATTCTTCATTGCCCGAGGGAGTCGCATTGGATGCGCATTGCTACGAGATTGCTGGGCCTCTTGATGCTCTTTGCGAGCTTGACCGCAGTCCTCGCCGCGCAGAGCAAATTCACCGTAAAAGCGCATCCAAAAGTGTTCGCTCCAGAGATGGAAGGCTTTCGGCCCACGGGATTCGAAGCTGCAACGCCTCCTTCAGATGCAGTGCTCAATGCCTTATTGGAAAGCCCGGAGGTTAAAGAGACAAAAGTGGAACCAGACCGCAAAGACCGGGAAGTTGTACGCAAGATGTTTGCAACGGTTCAGGTTGATCTGGGCCCTTTGGACGAGAAGAGCTACGTTGTACTCGGTGGCGGCATGTATACAGGAGCCGACTGTCATTGGTTTTGGATTGTGCGTGTTCGTGAGAGCAATGCGCAGGTTCTGTTGTTTGTTCCTGGGCTGACACTGGAGCTTTTGCGCAGTCGCACGCATGGTCTTCGCAATATTCGTGAGAGGTGGAGCGGAAACAGCGGCTCAGTCACCAGAATCTACCACTTTGACGGTTCGAGATATAAGCTTGCAAAAGAGCATTCGGAAGGGCCGCAACCATGAATCTTACCCTCGCACTTACCGGAGCTTCGGGCTCCATCCTTTGCCGCGAAGCATTGCGTGCGCTTGAGGCGGATTCGCGCGTCGCGAAGATTCACTTCGTTGCCAGCCACAATGCGTCGCGCGTGGTGGCCGAGGAGTTGGGCTTCTCGGGTACGTCGAATTTGCTGGAAAAGCTGCTGGGCGCGGCTCCCACAAAGACCATGCAGCATGATGATGCCGACATCGGTGCGTCGATTGCCTCGGGCAGCTATCCCTCCAGCGGTATGATCGTGCTGCCGTGCTCGATGGGCACGCTGGCCTCCATCGCCAATGGCCTGGCTGCAACGCTGATCGCCCGCGCTGCCGATGTCACCCTCAAGGAGCGCCGTCCGCTGGTGCTGTGCGTGCGCGAAACGCCCTTCAATCGCATTCACCTGCGCAACATGTCGCTTGCAGCGGAGGCGGGCGCGGTCATCTATCCGGTGATCCCGGTTTTCTACACCGAGCCGCAGTCAACGCTCGATATGGCGCGGCAATATGTGGGCCGCGTGCTGGCCCACATCGGCCTCCCGCAACAGGGTGCATATGTGTGGAAGGAAAAGGAATAGACTTTGCATGTAATGCAGACGTTTTTGCCTGCTTCATCGTCAAAGCTTTTATCGATGGTTTCTCCGTTTGAATTTGGAAATTATTGATACACTGTGGCGGCGATGAGACTACATCAAAGAATCGTTCTGGTGGGAACCATGTGCATCGTGGCGGCGACTGCACTTGTGTTCCCCAACGTGACTGGATACGGCACGATTCTCTATCAAATCGTGGTCTTGGGTGCGTGGCGAATTCTGGCTTCATTCGGATCCGGCGCTTTTGCCGATACGCATCATCAAGTCGTGTGGCTCCTCGCCGGTGCAATTAATCTAATCATCTTTCTTGTTCCTGAAGTGACGATATGGTTTGCGGCCCGCAAGCGCTGGCCGGGGATATTTTCTATAGCCACGTGTGCCTGGTGCGGATTTTACCTGCTCTGCTTGTTTTTCTTGTTCCCGGCAACCGACGGACCGTAGCGAGCACGCTGACTGAGGCACCACCCTTGTATCTCATGCCGCGTGCCCCGGGTCCCTTGCAATTGGGGACCCGGGCTCGCAATCCTTCCCACGCAGGTGCCGAAGGCGGTGCGCGGCATGCCGTGCTGTGCTACTGGACCAGCGTAAGGATGTTCACCTCGGTTGGTCCCACGCGTAGGGGAGCGGCTTCGGCCTGTACGTGCGCCATGCGTTCCGTGCTGGCATGTGCCTGCAGATCCTCTGCCGAGGCCCACTCCTCGTTGAAGATGAGCACGCCTGGCAGGTTCGACTCGAATAGTTCGTAGTAAATGCAGCCTTTCTCCTTGCGTGTAGGCTCCACCAACTGTTTGAGTACGACCTTCAGTTCTTCGATCTTGCCCTCAACCGCCTGGGCCCGTGCAATCACGCGTACTTTTGCCATGTTTTTCGTCTCCTCGAACAAATCTCTTTCTCTGTTCTACCCGCTGACGGTTGGCCCAATCAATCCACCCGTTCCACATGCGTGGATGCGCGGTCTATTTGACACGCCGCCGCCCGGCCCACGATACTCTCAGCAATGTTGATGACCGCCAATTTCGGTACGGGAGCCCAGAGCATGTGTATGTGCATGTGCCGGTGGTGGACCCGTCCTCTTGGCTTGTAATCGGCAGCAGCGCTGGAGCGCTACCGAGCATTGAGTCAGCGGCCCGGGTCCTTGCAAAGGACGCGGGCTTTTTCACGTTTGCCTGCTTTCCGGTAACAGAATTCTTGAACCCAGCCGGGCCTCCGGGCGCGGCGTATCCCCTCAGGAGCCAGACGATGTCCGAACAGAAGCAGCAGCTTGCCACCCTTGCCGTACATGCCGGGCAGGTGCCCGATCCCACCACCGGCTCGCGCGCCGTGCCCATCTACCAGACCTCGTCCTATCTTTTTCAGGACGCTGACCATGCCGCCCGGCTCTTCGCGCTGAAGGAATTCGGCAATATCTACTCCCGCATCATGAACCCGACAAACGACGTGTTTGAAAAGCGCGTGGCGGCGATTGAAGGCGGCGTGGCCGGCCTGGCCACAGCCTCGGGCATGGCGGCCGAAACCTTGACCATCACCACTCTGGCCGCGGCCGGCGAGGAGATTATCTCCACCACCTCGCTCTACGGTGGAACTTACACGCTGTTCAGCCACACCCTCAAGCGCCTGGGTATTACCACGCGCTTTGTGGATGCGGACGATTTTGACGGAATCCGCGCGGCCATCAATGAGAAGACCCGTGCCATCTATACCGAGACCTTGGGCAATCCCAAGCTGGATGTGAGCGACATCGAGACCCTGGCCGCCATTGCGCACGAGCACAAGCTGCCGCTGGTTGTGGATAACACCGCGGCCTCCGCTGCGCTGATCCGCCCCATCGAGTGGGGAGCCGACATCGTGGTCAACTCCGCCACCAAGTTCCTCGGCGGCCACGGCACCACCATCGGCGGCGTGATTGTGGATTCCGGAAAGTTTGATTGGGCTGCGTCCGGCCGCTTCAAGGAATTCACCGAGCCCGATCCCAGCTATCACGGCCTGGTTTATGCCGAAGCCTTTGGTCCGCTGGCCTTCATCCTCAAGGCCCGGGTGCAGGGCCTGCGCGATACGGGCGCGGCGCTTTCGCCTTTCAATGCTTTCCTGTTGCTGCAAGGCATTGAAACCCTGCATCTGCGCATGGAGCGCCACAGCCAGAACGCGCTGGCTGTGGCCAAGTATCTGGAGCAGCATCCCGGCGTCGAGTGGGTCAACTACCCCGGCCTCGAATCGAGCAAGTACTACGCGCGCGCGCAGAAGTATCTGCCTGCAGGCCAGAGCTCGCTGGTTACCTTTGGTATCAAGGGCGGCTATGATGCCGGCAAGAAGGCTCTGAACGAGTTCAAGCTTTTCTCGCTGTTGGCCAATATCGGCGATGCCAAGTCTCTGGCCATTCACCCCGCATCCACCACTCATCAGCAGTTGAGTGTGGACGAGCAGGCCTCCACCGGCGTAACGCCCGGGCTCCTCCGGCTTTCCATCGGCATTGAGGACGTGCGTGACCTGATCGCCGATCTCGATCAGGCCATCCAGGCGGCCAACGGGTATTCCATCTAGAGCGGCTTTTGTGTGCTGAAAATCCCGGGTTCCCGGCGGTGCGGGACCTGGGATTTTCGGCATGGCTCACCGCGCACCTGCCAAAGGCGGGCGGATCCACCGCCGGTGGCATGGCGAAACGGAAGCCGTATGCTGCACAATAAGAAGATGACGACCGATTCGTTTACCCGCAGCGGCGGGTCACCGCCTTCCCAGAAAACACTTGAACCAACCTACGAGGGTGACTTTGTTCTAAACGAGCCCCTGCGGCTGGATTGTGGCCATACCCTGGCGAATCCTACGCTGCACTACGCTGTTTACGGCCGGTTGAACGCTGCGCGCGACAACGCAGTCCTCGTGTGCCACGCCCTTACCGGATCAGCCCTGGTGGGCTCCTGGTGGCCGGAGATCTTTGCCCCTGGAGCGGTTCTTTCGCTCGAACACGATTTTGTTATTTGTATCAACCTGTTGGGTTCCTGTTATGGCTCAACGGGGCCGGGATCGGTGAATCCCGCAACTGGCCAGGCCTACGGGCCCGACTTCCCCCTGATTTCCATTCGCGACAATGTACGTGCGCAGGCCCGCTTGCTCGATTCGCTGGGCATCCGTCAATTGCGCCTGGTGCTGGGCGGCTCCATCGGTGGCATGCAGGCCTTTGAATGGTCCATGACCTTTCCGGAGCGGGTGCGCCGCGGCCTGGTGATCGGCGTAGCGCCAATTTCCGCCATGGGGATTGCGCTCAATCATCTGCAGCGCCAGGCCATTGTGCAGGATCCGGAATGGCAGGGCGGCCGCTATCTGCCCACGCAGCCGCCACGGACCGGGCTGGCTCTGGCCCGTCAGGTGGGCATGATCAGCTACAAATCCACTCGGCTTTTAGAGGAACGTTTCGGCCGCAAGCCTAATCGCGCCATCCACGGCCGTGCGGTGGAAGATCCCTGGTCGGCGGAAGGCGGGTTGGTGGGAGGCCGTTTCGATATCTCCGGCTATCTGGAGCATCAGGGGCGGAAGTTCATTGAACGCTTTGATGCCAACTCGTATCTGGCCATCCTGCGCACCATGGATACCTGGGATCCGGCGCGCGGTTATGCCAGCGAACAACAGGCCTTTGCGCGCATCCAGGCCCGGCTCAGCTTTGTGGGGATCAGCTCTGACTGGCTGTTTCCCGCCGATGAGGTGAGAGCCTTCGCGCAGCGGGTTCAATTGGCCGGAGCCGATGCCGATTACCGCGAAATGGTCAGCGATCACGGCCATGATGCCTTTTTGGCGGAGCAGACCGAGCTGGTGCGCTTGCTGCAATAGGCGCAGGCTTACGTTTTACGGGCCGGTCAGTCCCATTTGGTGATGCTACCAACCTGATGGAACGGGCCGGTTTGGACGAAAGAAGAAGAGGGAAGGTGCAACAGAATGAAGCGTAGTTCAACCTTGCTGGACTTGGATTTATCCTTCTCCGGCTGCAACTTCGCCCGACTGCTGAACTTTCCTCTTGACGTGGCTTGTCAGGGCAAGCTGGGCTTTCTATAATCCATCCAACACCGCTCCGGATCTCCGTGGTATCGTTTTACTCGTCGCCACGTGGCTTGGAACAGCGGAATGTAGTTGCGGAATCCGGGCGTGTGTGCGACCTTTTAACCACATTGGCAACTCCCAGGAGTATTGAATGAAGAAGCTCGTTTTTGCATCGGTTCTTGCCGGTCTCTGCCTCGGTGCAGCGCTGCAGCTCAAGGCGCAGGACAACATTACGATTAAGGACCCGGCTGAATTTAACGCCTACCAGGTTGCGATGGGCATGACCGACCCCAGAAGCCAGGCCTCGGCTCTGGAAGGTTTCCTGACCGCTTATCCGCAGAGCGTGGTTAAGAAGATGGTGCTCGTCCAGATGATCGACGCCTACCAGGCTGCGGGCGATGTTGCCAAGGAGCTCACCGCTGCGGACCGCCTGTTGCAGGTTGATCCGGCCAACATGAAGGGCCTCTATATTGCTGTCTCGTTGAAGAAGAGCCAGTGCGCCAAGACCAGCGAAGCCGCGGTTTGCGACGACATGGCCGCTTTGGCGCAGAAGGGTCTGACCGTTGCGAAGCCGGCAGACAGCAGCGACGACGACTGGAAGAAGCTGATCGGTAATGTCTACCCGGCCTTCCACTCCGCCATTGCTCTGGACTACATCGTCTCCAAGAAGGACGTGAAGGCCGCCATCAACGAGTACCGCACCGAACTGATGCTGTATCCGCTGGAAGCAACCACCAAGCCTGGTCCGGCACTGGCCGACACCCTGCAACTGGCTGAAGCCTATGCCAAGCCCGATGCCCGCGATATGGTTCTGGCCGTCTGGTTCTACGCCCGCGCCTGGAACTTCGCGCCCCCGGCCTTCAAGGCTCAGATCGCTCCCAAGATGGAGTACTGGTACAAGCGCTATCACGGCAAGATGGACTCCGGTCTGGACGACATCAAGGCCGCTGCCGCGCAGAGCCTCTTCAAGCCAGATGACTTCAAGGTCAAGGCTGCTCCCACACCGGCCGAGCTGGCCCACGACGCCCTCACCGGCGGCGATCCGAAGAACCTGAACCTCGAAGACAAGGAATTCATCCTGGCCAACGGCTCCAAGGAAGACGTGGACGCCATCTGGAACCTGATCAAGGGCCAGACCACCCCGGTCCCGGGCGTTGTCATCGAAGCCTCTACCACGGTGATCAAGATTGCCGTTACCCAGGCTGCCAAGGACGCCAAGACCGCCGACTTCATCGTCAACCTGAAGAAGCCCCTCGAAGAGAAGGACATTCCGGCTGTTGGTTTCGAGTTCAAGACCCAGCCCGCTGCTGAGCTGGATGCGACCATCGACTCCTTCACCCCGGTTCCGGCCACCGCCACCACCGCTGCCACCGCGCAGATCGTGGCCATCGATGGCTTTGTCCAGGCGGAGAAGAAGAAGGCTCCCGCTGCTCCTGCCAAGAAGCCGGGCGCGGCGCACCGCACCAAGTAAGCTGTCCGGCGGAGAGAGGCTGACAGTCTCTCTCTCTGGCCTACAGATGAACCGTTCCTACGATCTCACTCCTGGGATACTCAGGGGGCAGCCCACACGGGCTGCCCTTTTTGTTGTTCTGCGGATTTCTGCCTCAGCGCGCGTAGGCCGTCTTGTCGCGGTTCTGCCCAACACTTCCTCTGCCGCAAGGTCAGGAGAGCAGAGAAGAGGCGCTGCAGGCGCGGCAGAGAGGGGTCTGCAAAAGAAGAGCCCGGCGTTTGGCCGGGCTTCTTTGCTGGGGAAGGGCTCGGAGGCTACTCGCCGAGCTTGATGCGCTGAATGTGGGTAGCGCGTCCGGTGCTTGGATCGCAACTGATCATCGCCGCGCACATCATCGGGTTGTCCTTGGCGGCTTCGAACTTGCCCGGCAGACCGGTCAGGAACTTGTGCACCACCAGTTCCCGCTCCACGCCGATCACGCTATCGTAGGGGCCGCTCATGCCCACGTCGGTCTGGTAGGCCGTGCCCGCATGCAGTACGCGTTCGTCGGCAGTGGGAATATGCGTGTGGGTGCCCAGTACCGCTGTCACGCGTCCATCCAGATGCCAACCGAGCGCCACCTTCTCGCTGGTGGCTTCGGCGTGGAAGTCCACTACCACCACCTTGGCCGTAATCTGCTGGAGCGCCGCCTCGATGGCGTGGAAGGGGTCGTTGGGCGTGTTCATATACACCTTGCCCTGGGCCTGGATCACCGCAAACGGTGTGCCCGTGGAGGTTTCGCCCTCATACCAGCCCCAACCGGGAAGATTCGGCTGCAGGTTCAGGGGGCGCACAATCCGGCGCGGCCGTTCATCGCTGTCGGTGGGCACGCTCTTCATGTAGTCCGAGAGTTCGCGCTTGTCCCACACATGGTTGCCGGTGGTCAGCACGTCCGCTCCCAGGTCGAACATCTCCTCGGCGATCTGCGGGGTCAACCCAAAGCCGCCAGCCGCATTTTCGGCATTGATGATGGTCAGGTCGACAGCGTAGGCCTCGCGCACGTGGCCAATATGCTCGCGGACAATCCTCCGTCCCGCACTGCCGAAAACG
>Ga0207834_1000384_pt1 | contig 16116 bp, 16 predicted proteins | sample LuqExpMetagenom5_FD_187763 | JGI IMG/M metagenome (GOLD analysis project Ga0207834, IMG submission 187763) | Tropical forest soil microbial communities from Luquillo Experimental Forest, Puerto Rico - Sample 5 (SPAdes) | ecosystem: Environmental > Terrestrial > Soil > Tropical forest ...
TCCGAAGACCTCAAACCCCTGTTAATTGGGCTTTTGAAGGCCGTTCGAGCAGAGGAAGCCGACCTTAATTTGGTCCAGATTCCTTAGGCATTACCTTATAAAGGCGAGGATTTCGCCGAAACCGACATTGTCTCGGCCTTTTAGGGCCTGTTGAGGCTTTTTTGGCCCGGATGTATCATTTTTGCCGGAAAGGCCGCCGCCATGAATGTGCGTATCAACGACACCAGGGTCGACGAATTGGCCGAAGAACTTGCCAAGCGGACGGGTGAAGATCCGACCGCTTTGGTGATCCGCGCGCTGGAAGAAAAGCTACAGGCCGAACCCGCCGCCCTGCCGCAAAACGAAGCTGCTGTGCTCGCGGACCGTCAAAAGCGCAAAGCGGAAATCCTGGAAATCCTCGCACGGATCGACGAGTTGCCAATGGTGGATAATCGTCCGCCAGATGAGCTTCTCTATGACAAAAATGGTCTTCCTGGCTGATGGTGATCGACAGCTCTGCGATCTTTGCGATTTTGCTGAACGAGCCGGAGCGGATGGTTTTTCTCGATAGGATCATGTCTGCAAAATCGGCGTCGTTGTCGGCGGTGACGCTGCTCGAGTGCCGGATTGTGGCGTTGCGTAGAACTGGCCTGGATTGGGATGCCGAGTTGTCGGGTCTTCTTCAGCGTTTGCCGCTTGGTGTCATTGCTTTCGACAACGAGCAATCGGTTCTTGCCGCGGAAGCCTTTCGGGTCTTTGGCAAGGGTCGTCATAAGGCTTCACTCAATTTCGGCGATTGCATCTCTTATGCTCTCGCCAAGGTACGCGGCGAACCTCTGCTCTATAAGGGCGATGACTTTGCCAATACCGACATTGTATCAGCCCTGGCGTAAGCCATAGACACGCGCCCGTCACATACCCATATACCTTCTCATGAGCACTGCCTTCACACCCCGCGAAATCGTTTCCGAACTCGACCGCTTCATCATCGGCCAGCACGAGGCCAAGCGCGCGGTTGCCATTGCCTTGCGCAACCGCTGGCGGCGCCAGCAGCTCGCGCCGGATTTGCGCGATGAAGTGCTGCCCAAGAACATTCTGATGATCGGGCCCACGGGCGTGGGCAAGACCGAGATTTCGCGCCGTCTCGCCAAGCTGGCGCAAGCCCCCTTCCTCAAGGTGGAAGCCACCAAATTCACCGAGGTCGGTTATGTCGGCCGCGATGTCGAACAGATCGTGCGCGATCTCTTGGAAGTTGCCATCGCCCAGGTGCGCGAGAAAAAGCGCCGCGAAGTGGAAGCTAAGGCCGAAGACTTGGCCGAAAATCGTTTGCTGGACGGCTTGGTCGGCCCCAGCCAAGGCGCCACGCGCGACAGCTTCCGCGCCTCGCTGCGCAACGGCGAGCTGGAAGAAAAGGAAATCGAGATCGAGATGAAGGATGCCGGTGGCATGCCGCAATTCGAAATCCCCGGCATGCCCAATGCGAATATCTCGATGGTCAATATCGGCGACATCTTCGGCAAAGCTTTTGGCGGTCAGAAGAAGCCGCGCCGCATCAAGATCAAGGATGCGCGCCCGATGCTGCTCGCCGAAGAAGCCGACAAGCTTCTCGACAACGAGGCTGTTACTCGCGAAGCCATTGACGTCACCGAACAGAACGGCATCGTCTTCCTCGACGAGATCGACAAGATCACGGCGCGCTCCGAAACGCGCGGCGGCGGTGACGTTTCCCGCGAAGGCGTGCAGCGCGATCTCTTACCTCTGATCGAAGGCACCACGGTCGCTACCAAACACGGCCAGGTGAAAACCGATCACATCCTCTTCATCGCATCGGGCGCGTTCCACATCGCCAAGCCGTCTGATCTTTTGCCGGAGCTGCAAGGCCGTTTGCCGATCCGTGTCGAGCTCAAGGCGCTGACGCGGGAAGACTTCAAGCGCATCCTCACCGAACCGGAAGCCAGCCTGATCAAGCAATATGTGGCGCTGATGCAGACCGAAGGCGTAACGCTGAATGTCACTGATGATGGCATCTCGGCGATTGCCGATGTGGCGGCGCTGGTCAACGACACGGTGGAGAATATCGGCGCCCGCCGCCTGCAGACGATCATGGAGCGGGTGCTGGACGAAATCAGCTTTGTGGCCAGCGAAAAGCAAGGTGAGACCCTGACCATCGACGCGGTTTATGTCCGCGCACGGGTTGAGGATTTGGCCAAAGATCAGGATCTCTCGCGTTTTATTCTCTAGAGCGTGGACGCGGCTGAGCTGCTGCCCGGATTTTCGCGGCGGGGGCTGTAGAACTGCGCCGCAAGGCCGCAGCCAAGGCCCGGATTACAAATAGCATATGCCAAAATGTGCATATGCTTATTGACCCCCGGGGAAATAGCTGTAAGGAGTCCGGCCAACGGAGCGCCGCCATCCGGTGTGCGCATAATGAGGGCTATCTAGATGGCGCGGCTGAATTACCTGTTCACCAGCGAAAGCGTTTCGGAAGGCCACCCCGATAAGGTGTGCGACCGCATTTCCGACGAAGTCGTGGATCTGTTTTTCCGGGAAGGCCCGAAGGCCGGTTTTTCGCCTTGGGATCTGCGCGTGGCCTGCGAGACGCTCTGCACCACCAACCGCATCGTGATTGCCGGTGAAACCCGCGGCCCCGCCACCATCACCCCGGCCATGGTCGAAGAGGTTGCCCGCGCCGCCGTGAAGTCCATCGGCTATGAGCAGGAAGGCTTCCACCACGCCCATGCCAAGGTGGAAGTGCTGCTGCACTCCCAGTCGCCGCACATCGCCCAGGGCGTTGACGCCTCTGGCAACAAGGACGAAGGCGCCGGCGACCAGGGCATCATGTTCGGCTATGCCTGCACCGAGACCCCGGATCTGATGCCGGCCCCGATCCATTACAGCCATAAGATTCTCGAGCTGATGGCCGCCGCCCGTCACGCCGGCAAGGCCCCCAAACTCGGCCCGGATGCCAAGAGCCAGGTCACCATCCGTTACGAAAACGGCAAGCCGGTGGAAGTGACCCAGATCGTGGTCTCCACCCAGCATCTCGATGAAAACATGACCTCCGCCGACGTCCGCAAGGTTGTCGAACCCTATGTTCTGGAAGCTCTTCCGTCCGGCTGGGTCAATGCGAACACTGTTTGGCACGTCAACCCGACCGGCGCCTTCGTGGTCGGTGGTCCGGATGGCGATTGCGGTCTGACCGGCCGCAAGATCATCGTGGACACTTACGGCGGTGCGGCCCCGCACGGCGGCGGCGCTTTCTCGGGCAAGGACTCCACCAAGGTGGATCGTTCGGCGGCTTATGCCGCCCGTTATCTGGCGAAGAACGTGGTCGCCGCCGGCCTTGCCGACCGCTGCACCATCCAGATTGCCTATGCGATCGGCGTCTCCGATCCGCTGTCGGTCTATGTTGACACCCACGGCACGGGCAAAGTGGACGAAGCCAAGCTGGAAGTGATCCTGCCGCAGCTCGTCAGCCTCAAGCCCCGCGGCATCCGCGAGAAGCTCGGCCTCAACAAGCCGATCTATGCCCGCACCGCCGCTTATGGGCATTTCGGCCGCAAGCCGGAAGCCGATGGCGGCTTCTCCTGGGAGCGCACCGATCTGGTCGACGCCCTCAAGGGTGCGTTCTAATCCTCGTCAGAGGAATTGATTTGGAAGGCGGGCCGGGTTACCGGCTCGCCTTTCTTTTTGAGTTGAGCGATGGCGAACGAAGAAGGCACTCCCTTCCAGAAGAAACTCTACGGCCGCCGGAAGGGGCCTAAGCTCTCGGCGCACAAGGACAATTTGCGCCAGACCCTGCTGCCGGAACACGCTTTGAACATTGTTCAGAGTACCGATCCGCGCTCTTATTTCTCTGTCCCGGTCGATGACGTCTGGCTGGAAGTCGGCTTCGGTGCCGGCGAGCACATGCTGGCCAATGCCCGCGCCAATCCTGGCTGTGGCATGATCGGGGCCGAGCCTTATGAATCCGGGGTCGCCAAGCTCCTCAGCCATATGGAAAGCGACCCGCCGCCGAATTTGCGGATCCATGAAGGCGACGCGCGCGACATCATCGACGCCTTGCCGGATCATTCCATCGCCAAGGTCTTTGTTCTTTTTCCCGACCCCTGGCCCAAGACCCGCCATCACAAGCGCCGCTTTATCCAGAGTGAGATGCTGACGGCGTTTGCGCGGATTTTGAAACCCGGTGGCGAATTCCGTTTCGCCAGTGATGACGCTGGTTATTTGGCCTGGACCTTGGAACGGGGCTTGGTGCATCCGGCTTTTACTTGGACGGCAAGAAGCCCAGTTGATTTCAATACGCGCCCAGCCCATTGGCCGCCGACGCGCTATGAAGCCAAAGCCTTACACGGCCCGCCGGTCTATCTCTCGTTTCTGACGAAGACTACAATAACGCCATGACACATTCCGACGACGAAAACGAAAAGACCCGCTGGGTTTGGCCGCATCCGGGCGATCTGGGCACCATTCTGATCGCCGGTGTTTTCCTGGCCGGAATGATCGGGGCCCTGTTTTTTATTTTTTCCAGCCCGGAACCGGTGCGGGACATGTTCGGTCATAAAGATCAGAAGGCTCAGCCCAATGAAGTGACCGTCACCTTGCCGGACAAGTAGGTCCCCTGCTTGTAATTTGCGGGCTGCGAGAGTAGATAGGCGTCCATCCCAGACAACATGATCGTGTTGTGTGGCGGTCTAAGAAGACCGCCGCGGGAAAAAGGTTTGCCCATAGCCGGTCTTGAACCGGCTAGCCAATGCAAGGAAGTTTGCCATTCTCAGTACCGTACCCCATCTGGATCCCATTCTGACGCCCGTCATCGAAGCGGCTGGGTTCCGTTTGGTGCGCCTGCGGCTGATGGGGTCCAAGCGCAAGACCTTGCAGATTATGGCGGAAAAGCCGGACGGCACCATGGATGTAGAGGATTGCGCCACCCTCAGCCATGCGCTTTCCGAGTTCCTCGATACCGAACCGGACATCATCGAAGGCGAATACCTTTTGGAAGTGTCTTCACCCGGCATCGACCGGCCGCTGACCCGGCTTGGCGATTTTGCCCGCTGGTCCGGTCACGAAGCAAAGCTCGAACTTTCGGCACCGTTGGACGGGCGCAAGCGTTTCAAAGGCACCCTCTTGGGCCTCGACGGATCGGATGTGGTGTTCGATACAGGCAAGGAAAGGCTGACCTTTCCCTTTGGCGCCATCTCGGATGCCAAGCTCGTTCTCACCGACAAGCTGATCGAAGAAGATTTGAAGGCGCGTGAAGCCGCGCATAAGGAGCATTGATCATGGCGATTGCCGCTAACCGTACCGAACTTCTGCAGATTGCAGACGCCGTCGCGCGCGACAAGTCGATCGACAAGTCGGTGGTGCTTGGCGCCATGGAAGAGGCGATGCAGCGTGCGGCGAAAGCCCGCTACGGCGCCGAAAACGAGATCAAAGTCGAGATCGATCCCAAGACCGGCGAAACCCATGTTTCGCGCTATCTGCATGTTGTGGAGCAGGTCGAGAACGACAAGACTGAAATCAGCTTGGCTGATGCACAGACCCGCAACCCCTCGGCTATGATCGGTGACATCATTGCCGAAACTTTGCCGCCGGTGGAGTTCACCCGCATCGCCGCGCAAGGCGCCAAACAGGTCATCGTGCAGAATGTGCGCGAAGCCGAACGCGCCCGCCAATACGAAGAATACAAGGACCGCATCGGCGAAATCATCCACGGTATCGTCAAGCGTTCGGAATTCGGTTCTGTGGTGGTCGATCTCGGCCGCGCCGAAGGTGTTGTCCGCCGCGATGAGATGATCCCGCGCGAAAATTTCCGCACCGGCGACCGCATCCGCGCCTACATTTATGATGTGCGCAAGGAAACCCGCGGACCGCAGATTTTCCTCTCGCGCAGCCATCCCCAGTTCATGGTCCGCCTCTTCGCCCAGGAAGTGCCGGAAATCTACGATGGCATCATCGAAATCCGCGCCGTGGCCCGCGATCCGGGCAGCCGCGCCAAGATCGCCGTGATCTCGAAGGATTCTTCGATCGATCCGGTCGGTGCTTGCGTTGGTATGCGCGGTGTGCGCGTCCAGGCGGTGGTGCAGGAACTGCAAGGCGAACGCATCGATATCATTCCGTGGAACCCGGAAGCGGCGACCTTCATCGTCAACGCCCTGGCCCCGGCCGAGGTGTCGAAAGTGGTGCTCGATGAAGATGCCCATCGCGTCGAAGTGGTGGTGCCGGACGAGCAGCTCTCGCTCGCCATCGGCCGCCGCGGCCAGAATGTGCGTTTGGGCTCTCAGCTCACCGGCTGGCAGATCGATATTCTGACCGAAGCCGAGGAATCGGAGCGCCGTCAGAAGGAATTCGCCGAGCGTACCACGCGCTTCATGGATGCCCTCGATGTCGACGAGACTGTCGCTCAGCTGCTCGCCTCTGAAGGCTTCGGCGAGATCGAAGATGTGGCTTATGTCGATCTGCACGAGCTGGCTTCGGTGGAAGGCTTTGACGAAGAGACCGCACAGGAATTGCAGACCCGCGCTGTCGAATTCATCGAAGCCCGCAACAAGGAAATGGACGACAAGCGCCGCGCCCTGGGCGTGGAAGATGCCGTTCTGGAAGTCGAAGGCGTCACCACAGCGATGGCCGCGGCTTTGGGCGAGCATGAGGTCAAGACCTTGGAAGACCTCGCTGGCTGTGCGACCGATGATTTGATTGGCTATTTCGAAACCACCAAAGGTGCTGACGGCAAGAATGAACGCACCCGCATTCCGGGCGCTTTGGATGATTTCGACCTCACGGCTGACGACGCCAACGCCATTATCATGAAGGCACGCGTCAAGATGGGCTGGATTGAGGCGCCGGCAGAGGAAGAAGTGGAAGAAGAAGCCGAAGAGGCTGAGGAAGCTCCGGAAGGTGAGGCATAAACGCCGCTGGATTTAAGCGTTTGCCAAATCATGGTGTTTTGGCGATAGGCAAGGACATGTGGACCGGATATAAGACCGGCCCTTAACGGATGGAGTAGCAGCGCTGTACTGGGCTCTTACATATTTGACGGGGAGGGCGCCTCATGCTGGCGGCCACCTCGGACAATGAGAGCGCCTTGCGCGAGCGGCGCTGCATTGCCTCCGGCAAAGTCCTGCCGGAAGGCAGGCTCATCCGCTTTGTCGTAAGTCCAGACGGCGAGGTCGTTCCCGATCTCGATGGCAAGCTGCCGGGGCGTGGGCTGTGGCTCTCGGCCGACCGCAGGGCATTCGCCAAGGCTCTGGCCAAGAATGATTTTTCCAAGGCTGCCAAAGCCAAAGTGACCGCGGCGCCGGATCTGGCCGAACGGGTCGAACGATTGATCGTAGTGCGGATGCAATCCGATCTCGGCATGGCGCGCCGGGCTGGGCTGCTCGAAGCCGGGTTTGACCAAGTCGTGCGAGCTCTTGATGGCAAAGTGCCGCCAGCGGTTTTTCTCCAGGCTGTCGATGCTGCCGAAGATGGCCGCCGCAAGATTGTGGCGGCGCTGCGCAGCCGGGAGCTTGAAGGCGAGACCATTGGCCTGCTGACGCGGGACGAGCTCAGCTTGGCCTTGGGCCGGGAGAATGTGGTACACGCCGCTGTCCGGCCTTCAGCCCTGGCGGACCGGCTGATTTTGAATGCGAAGAGACTGGCGGGCCTGCGCGGTTCGCCGAAAGACACCAAGGGCCCGTTCCCTGAAAAAGACGGACCGAACGAAAGTACGTTATGAGCGACACGAACGATCCTAAGAAGCCGGGCGCCACGCATAAAACGCTGTCGCTGAAAAAGACCGAAACTTCCACGGTGAAGCAAAGCTTCAGCCATGGCCGCACCAAGGCCGTGGTGGTGGAGAAGAAGCGTACGCGTGTTGAACCAGGCAAGCCTGCTCCGGCGCCCGCCGCACCGGCACCTGCGCCCCAGCAGCAGCACCAGACCAAGGTCAATCCGCCCTCGACCACAGCGCCCGCTGCACCGGCTCCGGCACAGAACCGTCCGGGCGTGGTGTTGCGTCAGCTCACCGATGAGGAAAAGGCCCGCCGCGGCGCCGCTTTGGCTGATGCGCGCGTGGCCGAAGTAGAAGCCCGCCGGATTGCCGAAGAAGAAGCCCGTCATCGGGCCGAAGAAGAATCCCGCGTCCGGGCAGAGCGTGACGCCGCGGCCAAGCGCAAAGCGGATGAAGAGGCCCGTAAGGCTGCCGAAGAGGCCGCCAAGCGGCGCGCCGAAGAAGAAGCGCAGCGTCGTCTTGAGCGTGAACAGCGCGAAGATGCTGCCCAGTCGTCGCATCGCGAAGGATCGGCGCCGCAGCAAACCCAGCAATATCAGCCTCGTCCGGCCCAGGCGCCGCGTGGCCCGGCCCCGCAAGGGGATCGTGGTCCGCGCCCGGCTGGTGGTGGCGATCGTGGCCCGCGTCCGGCCGGTGGCGGTTATGGCGGCGGCGGTGATCGCGGTCCGCGTCCCTCCGGTGGCGGCTATGGCGGCGGTCAGGGCCGTGGTCCAGCTGGACAAGGTCCGCGTCCGGCCGGTGGTGGTACCGGCGGCGGTCCGCGTGGTGCAGGTGGTGGTTATGGTGGTGGTGGTGCGGGCCAGCGTCCGTCCCAGCCTGCTCCGGCCGCCAAAGCTCCGACCGGCGGGGCCGATGCGCCGCGCCGCCGTACGGTCACCGAAGAAGATGATGATCGCAAAAAAGGCAGTGTGAAGGCTCCGGTCAAGGCGCCCGCCGCCAAGAAGACCGGCGAGGGCGATCGCCGTCGCGGCAAGCTCACCGTGACCAAGGCTTTGTCGGATGATGACGAGCGCACGCGCTCCGTCGCCGCTTACCGCCGTCATTTGCAGCGCCTCAACAAGGGCCAGGCGGTTCAAGCCGCCGGTCCGGTTGGCCCGCGCGAAGTGATCATCCCGGAAACCATCACGGTGTCCGAACTGGCAAACCGTATGGCGCGCCGCGCTGTCGACGTGATCAAGGTTCTGATGAAGAACGGCATGATGGCGACGGTGAACGACGTCGTCGATGCCGACACTGCCGAACTGGTTGCGGCCGAATATGGTCACACCGTCAAGCGCGTCGCGGAATCGGACGTGCTCGAAGGTCTGAAGGGCGGCGATGACGAAGCCGAGGATCTGGCGTTCCGTCCGCCGGTCGTGACCGTCATGGGTCACGTCGACCACGGCAAGACCTCTCTGCTCGACGCCTTGCGCGCCACCGACGTGGCCGCTGGCGAAGCCGGCGGTATCACCCAGCATATCGGTGCCTATCAGGTGTTGATGCACAACGGTGCCCGCATCACCTTCCTCGACACCCCCGGCCACGCCGCCTTCACGGCGATGCGTGCTCGCGGCGCCAAGGTGACCGACATCGTGGTGCTGGTGGTGGCGGCCGACGACGGCGTCATGCCGCAAACGGTGGAAGCCATTGCCCATGCCAAAGCGGCAGGCGTTCCGATCATCGTGGCGATCAACAAGGTCGATAAGAGCGACGCCGATCCCATGCGGGTGAAGACCGAGCTCTTGCAGCACGAGATCCAGGTGGAAGATCTCGGCGGCGAAACCATCGCTGTGGAAGTTTCAGCCAAGAAGCACACCGGCCTCGACAAGCTGGAAGAATACATCCTCTTGCAAGCCGAAGTGCTCGATCTCAAGGCCAATCCGCTGCGTTCTGCGGAAGGTGCCATCATCGAAGCCAAGCTTGATCGCGGCCGTGGTCCGGTGGCCACTGCTCTGGTTCAGCGCGGCACGTTGAAGGTCGGCGATATCGTCGTGGCTGGCTCCGAATGGGGCCGCGTCCGTCTGTTGCAGAACGACCGTGGCGAAACCGTGCTGACGGCCGGTCCTGCCGTGCCGGTGGAAATCCTCGGTCTTTCCGGTGCGCCGGAAGCCGGTGACGAATTCGTGGTGGTGGACAATGAAGCCCGCGCCCGTGAAGTCACGGAATATCGGGCTCGCAAGCGCCGCGAAGCCCGCCAGGCTTCGTCCTCGCGTCTCACCCTCGATCAGCTTCTCAAGACCCGCGCGGCGGGCGAAAAGAAGCTCTTGCCGCTGGTCATCAAGGCCGACGTGCAGGGTTCGGCCGAAGCCATTCAAGGCGCGCTCACCAAGCTCGGCACCGACGAAGTCGGCGCTCAGGTGTTGCAGTCCGGCGTCGGCGGTATCACCGAAAGCGATGTGATCCTGGCCCATGCTTCGGGTGCGGCGATCATCGGCTTCAACGTCCGCGCCGACAAACAAGCCCGCGAGCGGGCCAAGCGCGATGGCGTCGAGATCCGCTATTACAACATCATCTACAACGTGGTGGATGACATCAAAGCGGCTCTCTCCGGCATGCTCACCCCGGAGACGCGCGAAAAGTTCCTCGGCAATGCCGAAATCCTGGAAGTCTTCACGATTACCAAGATTGGCAAGGTCGCGGGCTGCCGCGTCAGCGAAGGTCTGGTACGCCGTGGCGCCAAGGTCCGCCTCATTCGCGATCACGTCGTGATCCACGAAGGCGAACTGTCGACGCTGAAGCGCTTCAAGGATGAAGTGAAGGAAGTGCAGACCGGTCAGGAATGCGGCATGGCCTTCACCAACTATCAGGACATTCAGAAGGGCGACATCATCGAAGCCTTCGAAGTCGAGACCATCCAGCGCGCGCTTTAATCCCGCGTTTCGTTATTCCGGCCATCTCACGCAGCATGTGTGGGGTGGCCGGAAATCTTTTGGCCAACCAGGTTCCAATCCTGGGTTCTTCGCATCTTGCGGGGAATGCTCTTCGGGAGTGAACAATGCCCCGTCCTCGTTCCAGAGGAAATTCCCGTTCCAATTTGGGTCCCACCCAGCGCCAGCTGCGCGTCGGCGAAATGCTGCGTCATGCGCTCGCCACGGTGCTGTTTCGCGGCGACATCCGTGATCCGGACCTCGCCGGCGTTTCGGTGACCATCACCCAAGTGAAACCGTCGCCCGACATGCGGCACGCGACCGTGTTCTGCGAACCTTTGGGCGGCAAGGATGCCGACAAGATCATCTCGGCCCTCAACCGCAACAAGGCGTACTTGCGCGGCCAGATGGGTCACCTGATCGACTTGAAATTCACCCCTGATCTGCGGTTCGTCGAAGACACGTCTTTTGCCGAAGCTGAGAAGATCGAAACCATCCTGAAATCGGCCCGCGTGCAGCAGGACCTGAACAAGGACGGGGACAGCAGCGAAGACGGCGAGGACGAGACCGATGGGCCGGCGTAAAAAAGGCAACCCCGTCCACGGCTGGGTCGTGGTCGACAAGCCCGAAGGCATTACCTCCACCCAGGTGGTCTCGATCGTCCGGCGCATCTTCGATGCCCAGAAGGCGGGGCATGCCGGTACCCTCGATCCCATGGCGACCGGGGTTCTGGCCATTGCCTTGGGCGAAGCGACCAAGACCGTCCCCTATGCCATGGACGCGGCCAAGACCTATCGCTTCACCGCCCGTTGGGGGGAATCCCGGGATTCCGATGATGCCCAAGGCGCCGTCACCGGCACCTCGGACAAGCGCCCGACCCGTGCCGAAATTGAGGCGATTATCCCGAAATTCCAAGGGCTTATCAGCCAGGTCCCGCCCGCGTATTCGGCCATCAAAGTCGATGGCGAGCGGGCTTATGATCTGGCCCGCGACGGGGAAACCGTCGAATTGGAATCCCGAACAGTGTTCGTCAGCTCGGTGACCATCCTGGAGATGCCCGACCCGGACCATACAGTGTTCGAAATGCATTGCGGCAAAGGCACTTACGTTCGCGCCTGGGCTCGTGATGTGGGTCTGGCCCTGGGCTGCCTTGGCCATGTTTCCGCCCTGCGCCGGACGCAGGTGGGATCTTTCCGCGTCGAAGAGGCCACCCCCCTGGAAACGCTGAAGGGTTTTATGCATAGTCCGGCCGCTTTTGAGCACTTGAGGCCCCTATCGACCGCGCTGGACGGCATCCCGGCGCTGGCCATTACGGGCCCGGATGCGGTTCGCCTCAGATCCGGCAATCCGATTTTGATCCGCCCGGCGATGTTCGCCCGGATCACGGAGAGCCATTCCGGCGACGATCTACAAGGGCTCACGGTCTATTGCGCGACCGGTGAAGGCGAACCCGTGGCTCTCACGGAATTCGCAGCCGGCGAGCTTAGGCCGTTTCGTGTGTTCAACTTTGGATGACCGGGAAAAATACAATGACGATTTCTGCCGAACGTAAACAGGAACTGCTCAAAGAATACGCGACGAAGCCGGGTGATACCGGTTCGCCGGAAGTGCAGGTGGCCGTGCTCTCCGAGCGTATTGCCAACCTGACTGAGCACTTCAAGGGTCACGCCAAGGACCACCACTCGCGCCGCGGTCTGATCAAGATGGTCAACCAGCGCCGCAGCCTGCTCAACTACGTCAAAGCCACCGATGTGAAGCGCTATGAAGCGCTGATCGCGCGTCTGGGACTGCGGCGCTGAGCCGGGTCTGCCACGCAGTTAGGTGTGTATCTCCGCACGCGCTCCCAGTGGGGGCGCGTGCGCTCGGATTCTTGAAACAAGAAGCGTTTCCAGGAAAAGTTGGAGCCGATAGCGACAGCGTCTTCGGCGGTTTTCCGTCCGGAAACGCGACGACATAACTTTTGTTTTGAGAAAATGCCGTTCGGCAATCCGGCCGTGCGGAACGAAGGAAAGTATCTGAAATGTTCAAAATAACCCGTGAGGAAATCGACTGGGGCGGCCGCAAGCTCGTGCTCGAGACCGGCAAGGTTGCCCGTCAAGCTGACGGCTCCGTGATGGCGACTTATGGCGAGACTATTGTGCTGGCGACCGTCGTCGGCGCGAAGTCCCCGAAGCCAGGCGTCGACTTCTTCCCTCTTACTGTCAACTATCAGGAAAAGTATTTCGCCGCGGGCAAGATCCCGGGCGGCTATTTCAAGCGTGAAGGCCGTCCGACGGAGCGCGAGACTCTGATCTCCCGCCTGATCGACCGTCCGATCCGTCCGCTCTTTGCCGAAGGCTACAAGAACGAGACCCAGGTCATCGTCACCGTGCTCAGCCACGACATGGAGAACGATCCCGATGTCGTCGCCATGGTCGCTGCCTCTGCCGCGCTGACCATCTCCGGCATTCCCTTCATGGGCCCGATTGCGGCGGCCCGCGTTGGTTTCATCGACGGCGAATATGTTCTGAATACGCCGATCGACAGACTGCCGGAATCCAAGCTCGAACTCACCGTCGCCGGCACCCAAGATGCCGTTCTGATGGTGGAATCCGAAGCCAAAGAACTTTCCGAAGCCGAGATGCTCGGCGCCGTGATGTTTGGCCATCGTTCGATGCAGCCGGTGATCGATATGATCATCCGTCTGGCCGAAAAGGCCGCCAAGGAGCCGCGCGAGCTCGTCGTTGTCGACAACAAGGAAATCCTCGGCAAGATCAAGGGATTCATTGGCGCCGAATTGCTCGCGGCGTTCCAGATCCCGGAAAAGCAGGTCCGCTACGCCAAGAAGGACGAGATCAAAGCCAAGGCCGCCGCCGAATTCACCGGCGAAGGCAAGCTTGACGATCAGAAGTTCAACGCCCTCTGGCACGATGTCGAAGCCGATGTGATGCGCAACATGGTGCTCGACACCAAGAAGCGTATTGATGGGCGCGATCTCGTCACCGTGCGTCCGATCGTGGCGGAAGTCGGCATTCTGCCGCGCACCCACGGTTCGGCGCTGTTCACCCGCGGTGAAACCCAGGCTCTCGTTGTAGCCACGTTGGGCACTGGCGAAGACGAACAGTTCGTCGACAGCCTGGAAGGCACCTCCAAGCAGCACTTCATGCTGCACTACAACTTCCCTCCCTATTCGGTCGGTGAGACGGGCCGCATGGGCTCGCCGGGCCGTCGCGAAATCGGTCACGGCAAGCTTGCCTGGCGCGCCATTCATCCCATGCTGCCGAAGAAGGAAGAGTTCCCTTACACCCTTCGCGTGGTGTCGGAGATCACCGAATCCAACGGTTCGTCCTCGATGGCGACCGTTTGCGGCACCTCGCTGGCGCTGATGGATGCGGGCGTTCCGATGGCGCGGCCGACGGCCGGTATCGCCATGGGTCTGATCCTCGAAGGCGACCGCTATGCGGTTCTGTCGGACATCCTGGGTGACGAAGATCACCTTGGCGACATGGACTTCAAAGTGGCCGGCACCGAGAACGGCGTCACCTCCCTGCAGATGGACATCAAGATCTCCGGCATCACCGAAGAGATCATGCGTGTCGCTCTGGATCAGGCCAAGGGCGGGCGCTTGCACATCCTCGGCGAGATGGCCAAAGCCATCACCACGGCGCGTTCGGAGCTCGGCGAACATGCGCCGCGCATCGAGACCATCAAGATCCCGACCGACAAGATCCGTGAAGTGATCGGTTCGGGCGGCAAGGTGATCCGTGAGATCGTCGAAAAGACCGGCGCCAAGATCAACATCGAAGACGACGGCACGGTGAAGATCGCCTCTGCCGACGGCGAGTCGATCCGTGCGGCCCTCAAATGGATCAAGTCGATCGTGGCCGAGCCGGAAATCGGCGAGATCTACGAAGGCAAGATCGTGAAGGTGATGGATTTCGGCGCCTTCGTGAACTTCTTCGGTCCCAAGGACGGCCTCGTCCACATTTCCGAATTGGCGGCCAAGCGCGTTGCCAAGACTTCCGATGTGGTCAAGGAAGGCGACTCCGTGAAGGTGAAGCTGCTCGGCTTCGACGATCGCGGCAAGGTGCGCCTCTCCATGAAGGCGGTCGACCAGGTTACGGGTGAAGACCTCTCCAAGCGTCCGGCCACCGAGGGCGAAGCCGCCCCCGAAGCGCCCAAGGCCGAATAAGCCTTTCGCTTTTTGCAAGTGTTGGAACCGCTCGCGGCATAGCTGTCGCGGGCGGTTTTTATTTTCACCTCGCCCCCGCAGGGGGAGAGGTCGACCGGCGAAGCCGGTCGGGTGAGGGGGCCGTCAGAGCCCGCAAAACATCTTCAAGAATGACATCTGGCATCCGCAGAAGTTCATCATTCCAATAGCGCAGCACGCGAAAGCCCCGCATTTTCAAATAAGTCGTCCGCGCTACATCATACTCTTCATGCTCAGCCAGCCCATGTTGTCCGCCATCCAATTCGACGATCAGCTTCTGCTCAAGACAAACAAAATCGGCAATGTAGGGCCCAACCGGATATTGGCGTTTGAATTTATAGCCCCCGAATTGACGCCCGCGCACGGCAAACCAGAATTTGCGCTCCGCATCAGTTGGCTCGTGACGCATCCGCCGCGCGTTAGAAATTATCCGTTGTCCGGCAGCACGGCGATCTTCGGTTTTCTGAGAGACCATCGATCCCCCTCACCCGCCCGGCTTCGCCGGTCGACCTCTCCCCCAGTTCTGGGGGCGAGGTAAGTGTAATAATTGCCGATCACCCTTTGAACGTGCACCCCAATTTAGGGAACACAAGAGTATGTAGCTTCCATGAGTGAGCCTCCCGGTATGATGGCTGCATCTCGTCGAGATTTAGGAACCGCTGTTTTGTGGTATCGAGCACAAATTTCGTTGGCATGCTTGTCGATAGCTTCAATGCCCACGAGGATTGAGTCGTAACGAATTACAACGCCGGAAGAATCTTCTGCATCAACATGATACGAACTGCCCCACGTCGCAGCGCAACCTGAGACGAGGCTGCATGCAAACAATAATGCGATGCCCTGTATCCCTAAGTTCATGATCCTTCCCCCGCAGGGCAAAAAAATCGCATGATTTGCATGTCGGGTCCATTGTTCCGTTCTGCACATCCGTTCGAGGCGGCGGTTACACATTCGCTTGAAATAATGGAATTGGCTCGCACCGCACCTACGCTCTGCGTCCCTCCCACGAAATAAATCTCCCCGCACCTCTTGAAATGCAGCGTTTGGCCCCAAATTTATTGCGGTCATGTGATGGGACATGCCGAGCATGAGTGCCAGTCGCACGCCGCAAGAGGACCCTTTAACACCCCCAGATGCCGCTTATCTGCATGCAAAGTTTCTGGTGTTAAAGCAGCAAGTTCAAAACCTTGAGGCGGAAAATGCCGATTGGAACCGCAAAAAAGCGAATTTAAAAGGTAATGCCTAAGGAATCTGGACCAAATTAAGGTCGGCTTCCTCTGCTCGAACGGCCTTCAAAAGCCCAATTAACAGGGGTTTGAGGTCTTCGGAGC
>Ga0207834_1000385_pt1 | contig 16105 bp, 17 predicted proteins | sample LuqExpMetagenom5_FD_187763 | JGI IMG/M metagenome (GOLD analysis project Ga0207834, IMG submission 187763) | Tropical forest soil microbial communities from Luquillo Experimental Forest, Puerto Rico - Sample 5 (SPAdes) | ecosystem: Environmental > Terrestrial > Soil > Tropical forest ...
GGACCTTTATGATAAACTGCCCATATCATCAAACAGGGCTATCGAAATGTTCAGTGTGAGTGATACTTACAAGGATGTGGCTTTGACATATATTATCAGCGAATTGTTAAAGCTATGCAGATATGCGGAAGCCAAAGGTTATGTGCAAAAGCTGCACGATGAGGAGAAAAGAAATGAATACCTGTTCCTCGTTCTGTTGAAGTTGAAAGAATTCGACCAGTTAAAGGACCTATTCGTACGGTACATTGATGATCGAAAAATGAGCAATAAATTTGAAGAAACGATAGAAGCTGAGAAATCCAATCTTCTTCAAAAAGATAAAGATTTGTTAGAAAGGTTATTTATAATAAACGAAGATACATATTCACTTCTTAACAGAATCAGGACAAGCAGTGAAGAAAATATGGACCACCTGATCGGCCAAATCACCAAGCAGGCAGATCTGAATGAGCTTCCGGATTTTTATGCTGACATGTTCCTCTCGTACGATAAAAAGCCTCAGCAGTTGTTTTCCTATCTGAAGCGATTGCAAAAAAGGAAGATTAGAGGATATGTAAAGAGACTAAGCGATAGTAAAGCAAAAATGAAAGAAGTGTTTGAAAATTATTTATTGAGCGAAAATGTCAGGGATAATGATTTCAGCGGTTTGAAATTATATACCGGTATTGCCTATGTAATACTCTTTGAAGCGGCGAGTACGGTTGACAAGGAAACGATGGATGTTCCCGACAGGTATCGCACGATATTCGAAAAGTATGTGAAAAATGGATTTAAATATACATCCGTTTTATACAATAATGACCGGCTCCGTTTGTATTACAACACCTTGGAAAACGCGGAGGATATATTCTTCATAGCATTGGGCTATGCGAGGCAGGCTGCAGAAACAAACGATTACAAGTCGGGGATAAGATATTTTTCCGAGGCTCTGAAAGCAAGTCAGTATATGGCATGCTATCTTAATTCATATAAGGATGTATTATTTGGTGGATTAAAAATATCCGACAAAGAAGTGGAGCAGAATGGAAAATTTAAAAGTCTGCAGCTTTAGACAATAGACTGCATAGAGATAAGGAGGCCCTGATCAGGCCTCCTTGACTTTACCCTCGCTGCTTGTATATTTGCTGCCGCACTCCCTGCATATGACCTCAACGTTTTCAACATCACCCGTTTTACTTGCTTGAAACTCCAACTTGACACCGCATTTACAGACCCAGCCGGCTATCCTGGCGGGATTTCCTATAACCAGCGCAAAATCGGGAATGTCTTTCGTTACAACGGCCCCGGCGCCTATAAAAGCGTACCTGCCTATGTCATGGCCGCATACTATGGTTGCATTTGCTCCGATACTGGCGCCTTTTTTGACAACAGTCTTTTTGTATTCATGCTTTCTGTTAACATGGCTTCTTGGATTGATAACGTTCGTAAATACCACTGAAGGCCCCAGAAACACGTCGTCTTCACAAATCACGCCGGTGTATACGGATACGTTGTTCTGGATCTTGACGTTGTTGCCTATTGTAACTTCAGGCGAGATGACCACATTTTGGCCGATATTGCAGTTCCGGCCGATCCTGCAGCCGCTCATTATATGCGAGAAATGCCAGATCTTTGTACCTTCACCGATTTCACAGGGTGCGTCGACATAACTGGATTCATGTACATAATAGCTATTCATAATAATCTTCCTTATAATCTTTCTTAAAATGAAATCTACTCATAAAAGGTCTTTATCCTGTTAAAATATCGGCATATCCGGAATATGGGTTAATATCTTCGGCCTTATACTGTATTCCCGTTTTATAACAAACTAAGCAGAGATAAAGATATAAACATTATTATACAATATACCGATAAATAAATTGAAGTAATATTTTGCTTTTGTATTTCATGGAGGGATTTATATGAGAATTTCAGGCACGGATGCCGCACTTAATACTTTTCAGACAAATTCCGAGCCGCAGGCCGCGGCAAGTGAAACCTTGCCCGCTTTCCCAAACCAGGCTGCTCAGGACAATGTACAACAAAGAGGTTCGGATACGAACGATTATCCGGTCAATGAAAAGGTCGTATCAGAGGCAGTCGATAAAATGAACAAAGTTCTTGAAGGCAGTAACCGGAGATTCGAGTTCTCAGTTCATGAAAAAACACATGGAATAATGATTAAGGTGATAGACGAAATAACCGGCAAAGTAATACGCGAAATACCTCCAAAGAAGATTCTGGACATGATAGCGAATATGATGGAAATGGCAGGTCTTCTTGTGGACGAAAGAAGGTGAATGATTTATGGCTGGCAATATTAGTTCAGTATATAACAGTATATCCAGGATGACAGGACTCTCGGGGATTGACGTAGATGGTATGGTATCGCAGCTTATGCAGGTCGAAAAGGCGAAGGTTGATGCCGTTTCGCAGAACAGGCAGGTCGTACTCTGGAAGCAGGACCAGTACAGGGAGATCACCAGTGCGCTGCAGAGCCTTAATGACGAATATTTCAATTCTCTGAAATCTGCGCAGGATATGCGTAATAGTGCAATATACAATGCATTTGCGGTCAAATATGACGATACCGATACCAGTTCCTACTTTTCAGCCGTTGCCGGCGGAGGAGTCAGAACAGGTGATTATACGATCAAAGACATCAAGACGGCGCTTACCGCAAAAATCACCGGTACTGCTGCGGCGGGAGCGATAACAGGCAGTTCTCTTACTCCGGCAGCAATCACAGCAATAAGCGGCGGTTTGGACAATAACAGGTTTTATGCAGAATTCAACGGTGTCAAAAAGGAAATAATCTTAGACGATACTGTAACAGACATCACCGGCCTGGCGGATGATCTGCAGAAAAAGCTTGATGCGGCGTTCGGAACCGGTAAGATAAACGTGGGCATCAATGTTGACAAGCTTACTTTTGCTACAGACGGCACAAATACATTCAAAATGACGAACACCACCAATGGCGGTTACGCCGCTATATTCAACAAAGACCTCAGCGCCGGGATCACGCCTGCCGGAAATAACAGCAGATTCAAAATAACGCTGGGTACTGAAACGAAAGAATTTTCTCTTAATCCGGATACCAGATATGACAATACCGATGCAGTCGTGGCAGCTATCCAGGGTATGGTCGACGACACTACTGCCGGTTTTGGTCCTGGCAAGATCATTGTCAAAAATGTCAATAATAAAGTAGTATTGGAGAGCGCCGACTCGGCTGTCGCGGTTCAGGCAGCTTCCGCAGAAAGCGGCGGATTGACAGCCCTGGGGTTTGCAGGGATGAACACGTCCAATAAAATCAATCTTGATGCGCATATTTACGATATCCGCAACAGCTTTGCACAGCCTGTTTCATTGACTAAAGATGCAAATGACAATGACATTAATTTCAGCATAAACGATCAGAATTTTAGTTTTAATTCATCGAATACATCAATCAACGATATAATTTCGCAGGTCAATTCAAATACGGCGGCCGGTGTAAGGATGAGTTATGACAGCCTGAATAATGGATTTATTCTGGAAACAAAAGCGACAGGTGCGACGGCGAGTATCAAGGCAAGCGATGCAAGCAGTGGCTTCCTTGGAGCTCTGTCCCTTACAACCGCTGGCACAACAGGCAGCGACGCAAGTATAACCATTAACGACGGGGTGAACGGGGACCAGGTCATAACCCGTTCAACCAATAACTTCACTGTAAACGGCATCACTTTTACTCTTAAGAAACAGTATGCCGGCTCAGTCAATCTTTCAATAAATTCTGATCCGACAAAGGCTGTTGAACTTATCAAAGGCTTTGTAAGTAAGTATAACGAAGTGCTTGACAAAATAAATACCAAGCTTTCGGAGGATAGATATTATGATTATGCCCCTCTGACTGATACCCAGAAAGGGTCAATGTCCGATGATCAGATAAAACAGTGGGAGGATAAGGCAAAATCAGGCCTGTTAGCCGGCGACGACCTGTTGAGGTCAATTGCGACAGGGATGCGCAACGCCATGCTTGATTCAGTGGGCGGTACGACACTCACTTCCATAGGAATAAAATCAAGTTCGTGGACTGACAAGGGTAAATTGTATGTTGATGAGGATAAGCTTAAAAATGCTCTAGCCGAAAATCCTGATCAAGTTTTCAGCCTGTTTACCAGACAATCTGATAAAACTTATTATCAGGCGGCATCAGATCCAACAGCAAAATCCGAAAGATACGGCAAAAATGGTCTGATATATAAGCTGTCGGATTTGATACAGGACAATATCCGGACTAATACAATCAATGACCGCCGGGGCGCCTTGCTTGAGAAAGCAGGGGCAGTCGGCGACAGATCGCAGTACAGCAATACGCTTTATAGCCAGATCACCGAGTATGATAAAAGAATAACCGATTTGAATGATGAATTGACGGCTAAAGAAAACAGCTACTACGATCAGTTCTCAAAGCTGGAGACTTTGATCAATCAGATGAATTCACAGAGCAGCTGGCTGTCACAGCAATTCGCATAAAACGCCTGATTATTTAAATTTATCTAAAAGGAGCGCTTATGGTAACCGCTAATGCACAAGAAACGTACAATACATACAAACAGAATTCTATTATGACCGCAAGCCCTGAGGAATTGACGCTGATGCTGTACAATGGACTGGTCAAATTTATAATGCAGGCTCAGAAGGCTATAGAGGACAAGGATGTACAGAAAGCGAATAAAAGCATAATAAGGGCTGAGAATATAATTGAGGAATTCCAGGCAACACTCGACATGCAATATGAATTGTCAAAAGGCCTTGCAATGCTGTATGATTACTTTATGGACAGACTGATAGAGGCCAATATGAAAAAGGATACGGCTATTCTTGATGAGGTACTGCATTTCGTGAAGGATCTTCGCGATACCTGGGCGCAGGCTATGAAGCTTGCAAAGCAGGGCATGCCTGTCGAGATGGCGAGGTGACCGGTATTATTTCAGTGAAAGCTGAATGATGGATTTTGTGGTCGGCTTAAGATCATATGAAACGGTAGGTTGAACAGGTACATATATGAATATATCAGCGGACAAATATTTTGATAGAATGAACGAAATCCTGGAGAAGAAGAAAGCTCTTCTCCGGGATATGCTTTCTCTGACGGAAGCCCAGACTTCGGCGATCACTGCCGATTCGCTGGATGCATTGCAGGGGCTTGTTGAGAAAAAGCAGCAAAAGATCGACGCTATAAACAGGCTGGATGAGGACTTCGGTGTCTATTTCGAAAGACTGAAGACGTTATTGAAAATCAGAAAGTTCGAAGACATTGACCTGTCTGCTTTCCCTGCAGCCAGGAAGCTTAAGGAAATCACTTCGGAAATACTTGAGCTTATCGGATGTATCAGCAAAATCGAAAAACAGAACAATGAAAAAAGTAAGAAGCTTCTTGATACGATCGGCTCCAAAATCAAACAGCTCAACCAAGGCAAGAAGATAAACAATGCGTATAATCCTGCCCCCCAGAGCACATCATCCTTTTTCCTCGACAAGAAGAAATAAAAAAGACGCTTCATAAAGCGTCTTCTTTATGTTTTGTATCATCAATGATTACTCGGCGGGATAGACTTTATCAAGGAAGGCGAATACTCTGTTCAGATATTCGTCTTTATATTTCAGGAAGCTCGTCGCATGCCCGCTGTCGCCCGTCTGCCAGAATTCCGCACCGGACGGATTAAGCTCCGAATACTTCTGATAAAGCTCTATGCTGTTCTCCACCGGGACTACTTTATCGTCCTTGCCATGGATCAACAACAGGCGCGGCGGATTTTCCGCAGTGATAAGGTTTACGGGGCTGGCTTTCTTCATATCGATACCGCTGGTCACTTCAATACCGTAGGATATTGTCCGGTTAAAAAGTATGGACGGCAGGTGAGTCCATTGATTAAGGCTGCTGTTCAAATACGACCTGAGATCGGCGTATGGGCTGTCAGCTATAACAGCGTCCACCGAACTACCGTCGGCTGCAGCAAGCAATGCGGCATCTGCTCCCGTAGAGAAGCCAAGGAGTGTAATATGCGAGGAACCCTGGGATTTCATATATTTGATCGCGGCCTGTACATCGGCTTTCTCGCTATAGCCGAAGGTGTTGTCCTTGCCTCCGGATTCACCCGAATTTCTCAGGTCAAAAGTAAATACGCTGTAGCCTTTGTTCATGAATTCCTTGATGAGGTCCACCGTATCGACGCCGAACTGCAGCCTGTTCTTCCCGTAGGAATGGACAAGGATAACTGCGTGATCGCTGTTGTTAGCCTGGAATAACCAGCCTTTAAGTATGATCGTCTCGTCCGCTCCTCTGAAACTGATGTCTCTGTATTCGGGGACAATGTTCGATGAAAACGTACCGATGGGCTCTTTTGCCGGATGCAACAGTACCCAGCTTTCATAGCCGGTGACCAGCACCATCGAAAGTATTGCGATAATAAGCAGAATGATAACGGTCAATACAATGTTCCTGGTCTTGTGCGCCTTTCTGACTGCATATGTAATTCCGCTTATCCTCATACTGCGACCCTCCAAATACGCCATCATTATCTGTGATATATGATTCGTTTATTGACATGCTATATATTTAATTTTATTATATTTTTATTTAAACGTATTGTAAAGGTAAATTGCCATGCGATGTGATATTTGTCCGAGAGCTTGCAGCGTTGATAGAGTGGATAATAAAGGGTTTTGTGGTATGGGAGTAAACCCGGTAGTGTCTAGGGCTTTCCTGCATATGTGGGAAGAACCCTGCATAAGTGGAACGAGGGGTTCCGGAGCCGTATTTTTTTCCGGCTGCAACCTTAAATGTATTTTTTGCCAGAACCATGAGATAAGCCACGGCGGCCGGGGGAAGGAAATAACTGTCGGGGAGCTTGCCGGTATATTCCTTTCTCTCAAAGATAAGGGTGCGCATAATATCAACCTTGTGACGCCCACGCATTTCATACCTTCCATCCTCGCAGCGCTGGATATTGCGCGTAGAAATCGCGGTCTTGATATACCTGTCGTTTACAATACAAACGCATATGAGAGCCTGGACAGTCTGAAGCTGCTGGAAGGTGCTGTGGAAGTTTATCTGCCAGATTTGAAATATGTGGACTCGGAATCGTCCAGGGAGTATTCCGGAGCCGGAGATTATTTCAAGAATGCTTCAAAAGCCATATTGGAAATGTACAGGCAGGTAGGATATCCTGTTTTCGACAAAGACGGAATTATTCAAAAAGGGCTTATCATACGTCACCTGGTCCTTCCAGGCCATGTGGATGATTCGCTGAGGGTGCTCGAGTGGATCGCGGGCAACCTGTCTCAAAGTATATATGTGAGCCTGATGAGCCAATTCGTGCCATGCTATAAGGCAATTGGCCACCCCGTTCTTGACAGGCATATAACCAGACACGAATATGAAAAGGTAACAAATAAATTTGTAAAGCTCGGTCTGAACGGATATGTACAGGAACGTGATTCCGCCTCCGAACAGTATATCCCTGATTTCGATATTATAAAATTCTGACGCCATATCCTGCCGGGGAATTATTTCCCTATTGCCAAAAGCATGTCACATCCTGCCAAACCTTTAATACAGCATCCGACACTCATAATTTTACTTAAAAAAGAAAAATATTACAAAATAGTATGGAAAATATTGGGATATCGTGATAGAATCAGACACGACTTAGTAATGTATAATTATTACATATAAGGAATACTCTCACAAAGGATTAAAATACGACAGAAACTTGGTTTGTGAGGTTTATTATGCAGGCAGGCGACTTTTTCAACGAAAGGTACATGGTGGAGGGTATACTCGGTAAGGGTGGCATGGGCACGGTTTATCTTGCGAGAAACATCAATACCGACACTTTTTGGGCCATAAAGGAATTCAACAGTCAGAATGGACTCGATCTGGACCTGATGGCAGAGCCCAACCTGTTAAAGAAACTGGAACACCCTGCGCTTCCCAGATTGTTCGACATTCTGGAGCAGGATGGCAAATTATATATGATATTTGACTACATAAATGGGACATCCCTTGATAAGAAGCTGGAGTCGGAAGGCAGGATAGCTCCCGGGATAGTTATGGAATGGGCGATACAGCTGTGTAAGGCACTCGAATATCTGCATGGTCAAAAACCCAATCCGATTATTTACCGGGACATGAAGCCATCCAACATAATTCTGACCGGAAACGGAACGCTTAAACTTGTCGATTTCGGCATAGCACGGGAGTATAAGCCGGGATCTCCGTCAGACACAGTGTATATAGGGACAAGGGGTTATGCGGCTCCCGAACAGTATGGAACAGGGCAGACCGGCGCCGCTTCCGATATTTACAGTCTTGGTATTACGCTGCACCAGCTTTTGACGGGAAAGAACCCGGCGGAACCTCCGTACGGACTAAAGCCGATCAGGTATTACGACGATTCACTATCTCCTGAATTGGAGGCCGTCATTATAAAATGTACCTGTGAAAATATAGCAGACCGGTATCAAAGCGTTTCCGAACTGCTTTCCGAACTGGAGGACCTGCAGAACGGCAGGGAGATGCTTCGGAGAAAAGCCGGACTTCAGGGATACGGTTATGATTTGGTCAAGCCCAATCCCGGTTTCAGTTTTCGAAAGATGATCATTACGATATGGGATAATGCCGAATTTGGCTGCGAACTTGCATACACAGCAGCTAAATATACCGGAAGCAGGGTAGTGCTGGCAGATCTCGACCTGCTTGCCCCCAAAGCGGATCTGTTCCTTAATATAAGGAAATTTCCCGCCATAGATCACCGGACTGCCATATTCGGGCATTCCGGTCTTGATACGGCCATGGATGCTATCTCTAAGAACATGCTGACTGCAGGCTTTCTCCAGCAGTTGTCCATATCCAGGAAAGACCTTGCCAACCTGCATGTCATAACCGGAAATTACAGGCTCGATAATTATGAATATTACGACGAAGACAGTGTTCCGAAATTGATAGACAAGTGCTACCGCAGTTTTGATATCACGATACTGCTGGTGAACAGGTCCATATATGACTCGTTTACATTGGCTTCATTGCTCAGGTCCGACATCAATATTGCCGCGTTCAGGGGCGATGTCGACCAGTTCAGGGAATTCAACAGTTATATCGCCTTTTTGAAGGACAAACAACAGCTGCCTGAAGAAAATACCCAATTCGTACTTTTTGAATATGATAAAGCTTCAGGTATGAGCATTGCGCAGGCACGCGCGGCTACTCAGGGCAATCTTCTCGGGAAGGTGTCGGCCAGCAGGAAACGTGCTGCGTATAGAAATATGAAAAGCGTCTATGTTTCACATATGGAAAAAGGGATAGCTGATGAATATAAAAGCCTGCTCGTGAAACTGGGGCTGCTTCCGGCGGCTGGGCTGCTGAGCAGGGCGAGGCCGCTTGCCGGGCATTTTTTCAGCAAGTCAGGCAGCGGGAAGAATAGTGCGTTGGAGGTTTCATAAATGCCAGTCGTAAAGTCACATCACAAACTATTTTATGAAGATGAATGCAATGCGGTCAGTAAAGCCGGCGATCTTAATACGGTCATATCGGGCATTACGAATGATATCCTTAAAGAGTGCCCGGAGCTTGTCGCGGATGTCTCGGCCGGACGGGCGGACCGCAGTGTTCTGGAGACCGCGATCATCAGGGATATCGATCTGCACAGATATCATTGCGGCGTTTTCAGGGATGAATTGATCCGCAAGGTTTTTGACTTTATGTTCGGTTACGGCGAACTTCAGCCCTATGTCGAAGAGGAAGATATCACTGATATCGACGGCACGAGGTACAACCAGTTCGTTATCAGGCGCCACGGAGTCAGGAGCAAGATCCCGGTGCATTTCGGAAACGAGAAGATATTCGACACATATTGCAAGCTCATTGCGATCCGTAATGGCGGCATATTGAACGAAAATGACAGCCACTGCAGGGTCACCGATGAAAAGTACCGCCTCAGGATCAACGTATCCATAAAGCCCAGGAATATAGCGGGACCTGCCATCAGTATCCGCAAGCACAGAAAGGTGAGCTATACGATTGAGGATCTGAAAGGACTCGGGATGCTGGACGATGAACTCACAGGCCTCTTAAGGAAGCTTTCGCGGACCGACGCCACCATACTCTTCTGCGGCAAGGGTGCTGCCGGAAAAACAACATTGATGCGGGCTTTTGTAAATATACTGCCCGAGATGGAGAGAGTCCTTATCGTTGAATCGGATGCGGAAATATATCCGGATAAGCCCTATTGTATAGAACAGAGGATCAAAAAGCAGAATGAGGGCGGTAGGCCGGTTACATTAAAGGATCTGGTAAAGGACGGACTTACGATGTCCCTCGATACATATTGTGTCGGGGAAATAACGGGAGACGAGGCGTGGGATTTCGTAAAAGCTGCGTTTTCCGGACATAGAGGTCTGGCTACGACTCATTCGGAAAGCGCCTCGGATGCCTTCGCCCGCTTGCTCACGCTCAGCAAGGGAGCCAACATCGGCGAGAGTGAGAAGACTGTCAAGGAAATGCTCGGCAGGAGCATCGATATAATTTTCTATCTTAAGGAATTCAAAGTAGTGGAGGTACTGGATGTTCTGGGATACGACAGCCATAAGGACGAGTTCGTTTACAGACGGCTTTACCCTGTGAAGGGAGGAGATGACTGATGATCCGAATGACTCCATTTTCGATCCTGTTGTTTGTCGCTGACATATTCCTCGCATTTGCATTGACTTACAAAGCCGACTTTTTAAACAATGCCAGACGTCTTGCAGGGCAGGTGCGCCGCGTATCCGGAGGAACCGGACTTTTGACCGGCGCCGGCAGTGATATCGGAGGTTCGGGGCTAAAACCGCTTGAGCATTTTGCATTGGTATATATCGGAAAGTCAAATATCAGGCATTATATCCCATTCTTTAATGTATATTTTCTTATTGCTGTAATGGCCATGATTTTTGTGCTTGTTTTCAAGCCTGTTATCAGCCTCCTTGGCTTCTTCCCGACAGCGTTGGTCATTAGCTTGCTGATATCGCTGCTTCCGCTGTTTGGACTGGATCTGCTGGCTCGATACAACTCGGAGATGGTTCGAAAAAAATTATCAGAGTATATTTCGGTGCTGAACAGATGGTGTTCTGTAAAGGAGGACATTATATATGCGTTTAAAAAGTCGCTCGACTCAGGTATCGGTGAACCGCTCCAAACGTTCGTAAGGGATATGGTAACGCAGGTGGACCGCGGAATGGAGCCGGAAGAAGCGCTGGATATTTTGCAGCTGAAGGTGGACAATTCACATTTCAAGGATTTTGTACTTAATATCAAGCTCAGTATGAGGCACAGGGGAGATATCACAAAGCTGCTCTCCAACCTGGAGGATCAGTTTTACCGCATAGACGAGGAGTATAACCGCAGAAGTATATCGACCTACAAAGACAGGATGCTGATATATTTCGTAATGGTCTCAGTTTTGGCGGCGGTTTTCATTTTTATCCGGTTTTCCGCACAGGTGGGTGAGTTTTATCTTGAGACAGTTGAAGGCAAATTGCTGCTTATGCTCTTCAGCGGTATGTATGCGTTTGGTTTTTATCTGACTTCAGGGATAATGAAATTCAAGAATTAAGGAATTAAGGCATCAAGGAATTAAGGAATCAAGGCATGTTTTCGGGAGCTGATTTTGATACGGAGGTAAACAGAGAGGAGATGAACAGGGATGATCGAAAATTTATCGGTGCTGATCAATAAAAACCCGGTGGTTTTCCTGTTGATGAACCTTGCCAACGTTGTTTTTGCCATCCTGGTCTCACGCAGGCTGTTGATTTCCGGATCAGGACAGGTGGCGGAAGCTCTGGGGCCCAGAAATCCGCGCCTTACTCTCTACAAAAGATGCTCGGCCATAGTCGGAACCGGTATTAATATATGCGAGGAACGGATAGGCAGAAAGGATATATTTCTGAAAGCAAGGGCAAAGATGCGCAAAGCCGGGTATAAGAGCGAGTATGCACCAGTGTTGTACCTGTTGGTCAGATTTGTAATATCTCCTGCCGTATTTGTGGCCGCTTTTATCCTTAATTACCCTGATGCTGTGAGGCCGCTTGCTTCTGTGGCCCTTATCAATATAATAATGGAATTGGTGGTTTCGTCCGGGAGGAGAAAAGTAAACCTCAGGCTCCAGAAATATATCTATAAGATTTACAAATATCTGCACAATCAGATCTCTTCGGGGATCAAGCCTACAGATGCTATAAGGTCTGTTTTCAAGGTAACAGAGGATAAGGAACTGAAGGGAATTTTGGTGAGGCTGGCGGCCAGGTACGAACTGACGTTGGATATTGACTCCGCGCTGGAGGAATTCAGAGCCAATTTCGACGCCCACGAGGCTGAAACTTTGTGCATCGCTTTGAAGCAGGGCATCGAAACCGGGGACAGCAAGGAACTCCTGGCCAGGCAGGAGGATGTGATGTTCAAGAAATACTTCGACTACATCCAGGCGGAAACGGACAGCTGCAGGAACAGGAGTCTTGCCGCGGCTGCCGTATTCGTTGCAATCATTGTCGTGATGATAATCGTACCGATGCTTAAGGACACCGGGGAGGCAATCGGGAAAATATTCATAAACTAAATCTATTAAATGGGGGTACAACATGTACAGTAAACTCAATCTTATCGTTCTGATCATGGGACAGGTGCTATCAATGCGAAGGGACAGGCATATCCTGAGCCGCGGGATAGATCGCCTGAAAAGTGACAAAAGGGGCTTCGGTATGAATGAGCTGCTCGGGATAGCTGCCGCGCTCATAATTGCGGCATTCGTCATAATACCGGGCCTCAGGGATTTTGCCAAACTCGTGATGGCAGATCTTACCACGTGGTGGACTGGTACTATTGAATCCCAGATGTTCGCTACGAAATAAAGAGGTGCGATATGCCTGCAAGAGCGGTAGTAACAGGTGTTATACTTGTCATAATGATATCCCTGCTGGTATATTTTATTGAGTTTTTTCTGCCGCTGTCTGCAAAGGCAGATCTTGATATAGCCTGCAGGGATTCCCTGCTCAGGATGGAGAACGGAGGCGGCCTGGACAACGACGATCGCAGTGAGCTGCAGGAAGAACTCGAAGCTGCGGGCTTTACCAATATAGTTATAAATGCTGCGGCAAATGCGCGCCAGGGCGAACTGCTGACGCTGCACGTAGAGGGGGATTACAGTTGGAACAGGCTGACGGATCTGTTCGTAAGGGAGGATCAGGTCATTCGGATGATGTATGAGAAAACTACGATGTCAAGGAAGGTAGTCAACTGATGAATAATCGCCTTGTATGTTTCAAAGCCGGCGCGGGGAGTGCCTTGAGGAGCGCTGTGGGGAGCGCTGTGGTTGAAGTGGTCATTATGGCTGCGATGCTTGCGTTTGTTGTATTTCCTGTTTTCTCGACGGTAATGGAGAGATACATACTGCTGGATAAAGCCAGACTTATAAGGGATTCGGTCGATATGACGAATATTTCCGTATATAATGCTTTGAATACTGAGAGACTCGGAAAGGTGAGCGTGGACTTTTTCGACGAAAAGGCAGGAGATATCTTTCGGGAATTGCTTTGCCGCAATCTCAAGCTGGACAGCGGCCTGATACCCAGGAGCGACTCAGTGGCGGAGGCTCAGGTAGAGATATTATCTTTGACATTTTATAAGGAAGGTTTTCCGGTGGTATGTCCGGATGGATCGACGATCAAGAGGCCTGCGGTGCACAGTTGTGTCAATATCCCGATCAGGCCGTCGCTGTACAGGGGCGTAATACTGAACCTGCTTGGCAGAGATCATATCGATGTTATTGTGCATGTTGATTCAGAAATACCTGTGAATAATTGATTTGGAATGGGGCAGAGGATATGAAAAGGTTTGTATGGATCGGCGCAGCCTTTGCGATCGTTGCGCTGCTGGTAACTGCTGAGACAGCGATAATATCGAGCGCGTCAGGTTATGATACAAAGGAAATGGTCGTCTTCACCAAGACAGATGTACCCGGGAATACCGTAATTACTGCTGATATGCTTGAGATCAGGGAAACGGGCAGCAGTACGATACATCCCGACGCTGTAAAAAACATCGGCGAAGCTCTCGGCAAGCGGACTGTCGCTGGCCTGGTCGAGGGGGAGATGCTTCTCAAAGCCAGATTGTCGGCTGGCGGACGTATCGTTGCCATAGCTGAAGACAAAAACAAGAGACTTTTCTCAGCCGAATTGAAGGTCGACCAGGCAAACGCCTGGCAGTTCTCAGACGGGCAATTCGTTGATATAATATATGTGCCGAACCAGGGAGAAATAAAAGAACAGGCTCCCCAGGCCGGGGGAGTTACAGATGTGCCGCCCGCATCCGGCGGGGTAAAGATAATGAAAAATGTCCGGATTGCCGGACTTATAGATGAAGACGGGCAACTGCTGGGTTTGGCGGACAGTGAAAAAATTCCAAGGTACATATCCTTTGAGGTTACGCAGGATCAGGCCATTTTCCTGGCTTACGCAAAAAGCAACGGAAAGCTGGAGCTGTGCTGCATACCGGAACAATAACCAACTAAAACATTAATGGGAGGGTTAAAAATGGCAGACCTTAAGTATGAGATCAAAAAACACATCGGGATTATCGGAGAAGGGACCAAGGGCTGGAAAAAGGAAGTTAACCTTGTGAGCTGGAACGACCGCAAGCCCAAGCTGGACATACGTGATTGGGATGAGACCCACGAAAAGATGGGCAAGGGAGTGACCTTGAACAGAAATGAAGTGGAAGAACTCAAAAAACTCCTTGCCAATATAGAGATAGAAGAAATGGAGGCCTGACGGCCTCCTTTTTTATGTGACTTACACTTTATCCGACAGGGCAACGGAGCCTCCCTGACAAAGCAGCGTATCCTGCCTGCCGGAACATCCCTCGTGACAATTGCCTGTTTATGGGTTATAATTTGATTGAAAGCCGGGGTGAAATTATGGATAAGCTTCTGCCAAAGGCATGGGAAGGTCTTCTGAATTCGTCAAACTTTCTGCCAGTCATAGTAAAATCGCTCGAAAGGATACAGGATATCACCTGGTCCATGGAGCCGAACGTTCATGAAAATTACGAAATGGTATATATGAAAAAGGGTTATGCGGTATTTGAGATATCCGACCAGCCTGTGACACTCGGCCCGAATGATATAGTCATAATAAAGCCGCTCCAGTATCACAAGTTTATTGTCAAGTCCGAGAATGGCTGTGAATTCATTGTCCTGAATTTCACTTTCGAGAACAGGATCAGCGGTGAATTTTCCGAGATCCCGCTTGAGGATTTCCTCAATTTTGTCACCAGCAGGGAGACCGGACCGTATATTACGCTGAAGGTCAGCCAGAAGAACGAGATAGTGATCCTGCTGAACCGTATATTGAAAGAACGTGAGAGCAGCGAACCGGGAAGCGATTTCCTCAATTATCTGCTGGTGCTCGAGCTTTTCGTACTGCTTTCCCGCGCCTTGAAGATGGAATGGGAGAACAGTATCAAGTCCAAAAGTCCCAAGCTCAAGGAATTGATCGGGATATCGGTAAACTTTATCCACACCAATTTCGAAAGGGATATTTCACTGGGGGATATCGCGAAGTTCGTATTCCTCAGCCCAAGCTATTTTACAAGGGCGTTCAAGGAAGAGACGGGCATGAGCCCGATCAATTATCTTCTAAAGGTCCGGATCGACAGAGCTAAGGAGCTGTTGTCCGACACAGGCCTTAAAATCAGCGATATAGCGCTGAGTGTAGGCTTTTCGAACCAGCAGCGCTTTAATGAAATGTTCAAGAAGTACACCAGTCTGACCCCTCTTCAATACAGGAAGAAACACGTAAATTAAAAACTCACTTCCATGACAAAAAACATGAATATTGTTGCCGAATAACAGTAAGTAACAGGAAGAATCCTAAACTGGCAGGCGATATAATCTTTTCACAGGGAGGATGTTTAGCGCCCTTCAGGCGCGGATTCCATTTAAAACATTCACGGGAGGATGTTTAGCGCCCTTCAGGCGCGGATTTCATTTAAAACATTCACGGGAGGATGTTTAGCGCCCTTCAGGCGCGGATTTCATTTAAAACA
>Ga0207834_1000388_pt1 | contig 16076 bp, 6 predicted proteins | sample LuqExpMetagenom5_FD_187763 | JGI IMG/M metagenome (GOLD analysis project Ga0207834, IMG submission 187763) | Tropical forest soil microbial communities from Luquillo Experimental Forest, Puerto Rico - Sample 5 (SPAdes) | ecosystem: Environmental > Terrestrial > Soil > Tropical forest ...
CAATTGTCTCAGCAATCTTCTGATAATACTTTACAATTTCCTGTTCCGTAGTCAGATTGTCATAGACATGAACGCTCGTCGTTGCCTCCATAATTGTATTCGTAGCTGCGCGATTGTCCTCAATAAATTTCTGCATAACGCGAAGTGCTGCATCATTACCCAGGGTTGTTGCCACATAGCCGGCCAAGTTATAGAATAGCTTCTGGGTGTAACCATTATTACGGGAGGAAGCTGTTACCTCGCTGGTTAGAACACTATTTCTTGTTGCAGTATCAACAGAATCATACATAAAATAGCTGGCAGCATTGTATAAATCATAGGCTGTCTTATTGAATAGATCTTTAATCTCGGCATCCTCAAAGTATTGTCCTATCTCTGCGTAGTGTGTAACCTGCTTCAGTACAAGGGCACCATAATCTCCGGCCCAGCCACCGTGGGACGCCCCACCTTCAAGACCTAGACCGTTCGCTGAAAACCACTTTTGTCCATCTACCATTTCACCAAATTTATATTTAATTTGCTGAATATATTCCTTAGGATTCGCCGGTGCATACTTCGTATTTAATCTGGCTCCCGGTGTTGCAGTGTCATACAGCAGTCGCACTGCTTCATTTGCTGTGTAGGCAAAACCAAAATCCTGGTTAAGGGTTCCGGCCTTGGAATCCGGATCATAAAAATCCTTACCATTGGGATTATTCAGGAAATTTCTTAATTTAGCGAACATATCGATGTAATAATCACGTCTTGTACGATTGTTTCTTCCGGTTAAGTCACCATCTATTTTTTCATTTAATTTTGTATAAAAGGCTGCCTTTAATTCTGCATTATCACAGTTTTTGATGTAATTGCAAAGCTCAAGGAAGGATTGAACTAAAAAGTCACTACCAAGCTTCATTAAAGGGGTATAATATGCCGTGGTTTTTCTTTCTCCGGTACCATAATAATCAGCTCCATACCAGGTGAAAGCCTCATCACCGGAGCTCGGTATGCACCAGCCGCCGGAGGCTTCCTGAGCTCTTTCGATAAAATCATATGTGGAAAAGATGCGATTTAAAAAGTCAGTATTTTCATAATATCGAGCACCTGAATAGCTGTTGGTCAGCGCTGTAACATAGAGGCTTGTAGTTCCAAAGACCTCCCAGTTCTGGAAGTTGACTCCAAACTGTGTTGCTATCTTCGCCCACTGGGCCTTTGTATATTTCTTATACATAAAAGAGGAATACTGTTTGATATCGTGAAGGGAAATCACCGCTCCTTCCAGATAGGCATTACTGCTGTTCTTAATATTAGTATTCCAGTAGTCCCCATAAAGCTGCCAGGACATTACCTTTTCCATTGCTGCATTCAGCTGATTCGATAACTCTGTATAGTTTTGATTTATCGTTGCCTGATCCGTTACTGCCGGATTATGGGCAGGTGCCCGGTGGGCTGAATCAAGGTTATCCGCAGGCTTATAATAAGCATTGGTATGAGTAGCAGCTGAATAGATATATTTACTATTCATGATCTGTTTATCCCAGGTTCCTGATCCGTACGGATTGCTGACACCGGTTGCCGCGATACATAATGTCACCGTTCCGTTACTTTTTACCATATTACTGGGAATGATATAGGTATCATAATAATATCTTCCTTCATAGGGAACTTTATCTTCACCAAAACCCCAGGCACTGTCAAGTTCTCCCCAGGCCGTCATCATAATAGGATTAATGACCGATTTGTCACCGTTTTCACCCAGGAGAAGCAGGTTACCATGTTCTCCCTGAGAACCGCTTAAACGGATGGTCAAATAGTTCTGTTCCGTAATACTGGCCTTCAAGGTGAATTGAATCATGGAAAGCTTGTCACCACCTGGCGGGGTCAGATAACGAAAGGTCAAACCATCTCCCAAACCATCACTTAGAGTACCGTCATCTACCCCAGCTACGCTGTTTGAGCTGTAATTCAAATTATTAGTAAAATTATGTTCTGTTTCAGAAGTGGTATCACCAAAATAAACCGTGTCTATCGCATTACCACTTACGGCTCCTGCACTTAGTTCTTCGGCTGAAGCAGAAGTCTGCGGATGATAATCCGCACATAAAGCAGTAATCATGCAGAATGCCATAAAACCGGCAATCAATCTCTTCATACAATTACCTCCATAACGTATTCTATTAAATCTCTTTGAAACATCTAAATTTAAGTAAGGACTGCTGAAGCTGAAAAGTTACTTATGATTTAAACTGTAATTGATGCAACTTATTTTTTACTATCCTTTACATTGATAACTGTGATATTAATTCCCTTCTCTTTTGCATATTCCAATACTGCATCACTAATGGTTATATCCTTCAACGTTATGTTTTTATTGAATCGAACAGATTTTGGCACCATTATTTTTAGCGAAATATCTTTAGTTTTACTTTCATCAATCAGCTTCATTAGAGTTTCATCCGGAATCTCTATATCGACTTTTGCCTTGGTCTTTTTACCAAGACTGGAATTAATAAATGATATTGCCTTCTCAGGGATAAGTATTTGAACATCGGTGATTCCATTTTTACTCTTTACTTTAATATCAGAAGCATTTATCGTAACAGCTGTAGTTGTTTTATTGTTCTCATCTATTGACTTCTCTACAGTGACCGTCGTATCTGAATTTGCAATATCGATTACCTTGGTCTGCGTATACGTAGTAATAGAATCCTTTATTATAATTGTGGTTGTTATTGTCACTGCTCCTTTCGTTGAGACAGTGGTTTTGGTAACACTTCCATCATAATTTTTAACTGTAGTCGTCGTACTTCCATTTTTATTAGTAACAGTTGTAACTACCGGCGTTGGTGTCGGAGTCGAGGTTGGTTCTACCGTAGGAGTGGCAGTAGGAGCTACTGTCGGTACTGCTGTAGGTGCGACTGTTGGAACTGCTGTAGGTACGACTGTTGGTACTGCTGTAGGTGCGACTGTTGGTATTACTGTAGGTACGACTGTCGGAATAATCGTTGGTATTGTAGTAGGAGTCGGTGTCGGCTGCTGCGTTGCCTCCACGGTTACAAGAGTCAGATAACTTCCATATTCCTCAGCAGAAGCATTCTTGTAAGTAAAGTTTGCAACTACTCTCGCCTTACCGCCGCTGACCGCCGTAATCATACCATTTGAATCAACTGTTGCAATTGTCGGATTATCGGAAGAAAATTCAACTGTCACATTCTCGCTGGAAGGTAATGTATAATCAATTTGCGTCGATTGTCCCTGATTCAAATCAAAAGCTGTTGTGTTATACATTAATGTATCCCATTGATAGGCTTCAGCCCATCCGGTCCAATCCTTCATTGGCGTCTCTGTTATTATGGGTGCGGGAGTAAAAGTTCCATCATAATAGACAGTTATTTCAGCAAATTGATCCCAGGAATGTACCCAGTTATTAGGGAAACCTGCGGCACCGATCATAATATAACGGTAAGTTCCGGGTGTAAACCCAAGTGTTATGGTATTATCCGTTAAGGAAGTAATCTGATTCGAGGTAAATAGAACTGTCCAGTTTGCACTACTATTGCTTAATGTATCAGCTGAAGAGCCATAGACAGCCCAGGCAGCGGAAGATCCATCATTTTTAACCCCCAGTTTGTTATAGCCATCCTTTAACTTGATCACCATACCTGTTAAGGATGCTGATCCCTTAAAATCAATTGCCAGATACATATCTGAGGATATGTCTGCCCCGGTATTTGTCTTTAAGGCTGCTGATGTGTTTCCATCAAATAATCCTGTTACGTCTCCGGAACTAAATTCAACACCGGATCCGGTCCAGCCATAGGTATTAAGATCAACACTGCTTTCCGTCAAGGCGAATGGAATACCGGTTAATTCAACCGGTGCAGAAGTTACAACCGGTGTCGGTGTGGCAGTCGGAGCCAGTGTCCCATCACCATAAACCGTTAATTCTGAGAATTGATCCCAGGAATGTACCCAAGAATTCATAAAAGCAGAATTTCCACCAATCATTATGTAGCGGTAGGTTCCAGGCGTGAAGGATACCGTTATGCTGTTTTCTGTTATTGATGAAATCTGATCCGAGGTAAATAATACTGTCCAATCGGAGCTGTTTTTACTTAACGCTCCTGAATTAGAACCATAAATCGCCCAGGTTGCCGCAGAATTATCATTCTTTTTGCCAAGCCTGTTATATCCATCCTTCAGATTAATCTTCATGCCTGACAGGGTTACTGTTCCTTTCAAATCAATTGCCAGATAAGCATCTGAGGAGACATCTGATCCATAGCTATCTTTTAACGCTGCAGATATATTTCCATCAAATAATCCGTTCACATCACCTGTATAAAAGTCTACACCGGATCCATTCCATCCATAAATGCTGCGTACTGTATTGGAATCAGCTAGTGCTAAGGGATTTTGCGGTGTTTCCGTAGGAATGGCGGTTGGTGTTACTGTTGCTGTAGGTGTTACTGTCAGTGCTGGTGCCTCGGTTGGCGTAGGAGTGGTTATTGGTAACAATACTCCATCACTATAAACAGTTATTTCAGAAAATTGATCCCAGGAATGTACCCAATTGTCCGGAAATCCATTCGCACCAATCATAATGTATCGATATACTCCAGGTGTAAAGGAAACAGTAATACTGCTGCCTGATACGGAAGTAATCTGATCGGATGTAAATAAAACCGTCCAATCTGCACTGTTTTTACTTAGTGTATCGTTATTAGAACCATAGATAGCCCAGGTAAACTGTGAACCATCGTTTTTCATACCAAGCTTGTTATACCCGTTCTTCAGATCCAGCTTCATACCTGTTACATTGGCAGTCCCCTCCAGATCTATCGCCAAATAAGTATCCGACTCGATAGCTGATCCATTACTATTCTTGAGTGCAGTCACTGTATCTCCGTCAAATAGTCCGTTCACGTCCCCTAGAGAATAATCAACTCCGCTGCCGTTCCAGCCGTAGATGCTCTTTTGTGTATTAGCCTCTGTTAATGCTAACGGACTGTCGGGTGTGTAAAAGGTTATCTCAGAAAACTGATCCCAGGTATGTACCCAGGAGTCCATAAATTTATCATTACATCCAATCATAAGATAGCGGTATTCACCTGCAGTAATCGGAGCGGTTATGCTCCCGTTTTGTACAGTAATATCCGCTGAGGTAAATAATTCCTTCCAATCTGTACTCGATTTGCTTAAGGAATCGTTCGCCAAACCATAAACGCTCCACCCTGATGCTTGTCCATCATTCTTCAAACCGAGCATGTTATAGCCATCTTTCAATTTAATCTGCAGCTTGTCAATATTTTTCCTGCTCATCAAGTCAATGACTAAATATTGGTCTGTATTTAGCAAAGAACCATTACTGTCCTTCGGTCCAGTCACTGCATCGCTGTCAAATAATCCGTTCACATCTGTCGCGGAAAAGTCTACTCCGGATCCATTCCATCCGTAATAATAAAAGCCGACATTGTCGTCTGTTAACGCCAGCGCTGAATCCAGCGTATTTACAACAGAACCCACATTAGTAGAAATGGCTGCTTTAGCCCTGTCATCCTGTCTGATCATGGATGGCAAAACGATGGCTATTACCAGCAAGATAGCCAGTAGTTTCCTGCTTCGTGTAGAAAAGTTAATCTTCACATTCATTTCCCCTTCTCCTTTTTTTAGAGTATTCTCAGACACTCTTCGTATGCAGATTTGAGATGATTTTTATCAGAAGTACACAAATTTAGAGCTTACTAGGATACATTCAGTCTCTTTCATTTGGAATTTAGTATCTGTTTAAATTTGTGTACGGCTGGAGAAAATTAGCCACATTATTGCGTACGATGGAGTTTCCGAGAGTGCTCATTTGATAAAAAATTATACTATGATTCGATAGTCAAACGTATCTTACGAGTAAAACAGTTACCCTATGTACTGTATTGGATAATAACAGAAACAATTTCTGGTATCTGTTTTATTCAAAAAGAGTTTTTTACATTCGCATCATAACAATCATATTATAAAGTGAAGACTTCCCACATTCGAAGGCAGATTTTTAAGAAGATAGTATGCATTTTTAAGACATCATACATGGAAGCCCTTTGTAGGCGCTATATAATACCTATGCTTTATAGAATCAGCAGTGTTAACTAATGTATAAACAACATCTCCACCGGTTTTATTCTGGCACTTATTAAGGATCGGCCATTTCACTGATGGATTTCATCTACGATTCAGGGAAAGTTCAGTAAGCTGATCCTTTGGATAATAAGCATGTTTGACGGGTTGCATTTGCCCGGAGCTTGCGTTTTTCATCCCTGTTAACCATACAAGAAATCTATAAGTGATTTCTGATCCTTAAATGAAGCAAGAATAATACTAGTGGAGATGTTTATATTCATTCAGTTTATATTCATTCAGTTAATGCTCCTTCTGTTAAGCAATCACATACATTGCCTATAAGAAGTATCAGTTATTTAGTTTCTTCTGCTATAGTACAGATATCCTGCCTATATTCCGAGAAAGAAATCTTAATTTTTTCCTCTTTCCTATCAAAACCTGTAATCCTGAGATGCTGATATCGTCCATCAACAAGATTTACCTTTATCTCATTTTCTGATACAGCTTGAACACTGCTGATCATCCGCTTCTCTTCATAAGGCTCTAAAACTGTAATAAATCTTGCCCTTTTCCCACGTTGATGCAGGGCATATAATAACCGGTTCTGCTCTTCCTTACCCGGAGGGAAATCTCCACCGATGGCACTATATAATCTAATCGGATTGTTACCATATTTCCTAGTAATCTGTTCCAGCGATATGGTTATTCTACTCTCTTTTCCGATTTCATCCGGTTCTGCCGGTATTGCCTTGTCATACTGTTTTGCCTGTAATTTAACACTGCCACCGTAATAATCCTTTCCGATACCCATGCCGTAATCGAGATTATCAAGACCGGTAATCAGCTTATCCTCCATAACCTCGGATAAATAAAGCTTTGTTCCATCCGCAAACATCAAATAAGGATCACCCCAGAAGATAGTTTTTAAGGGCTCCTGTTGAAGATAATACTCTAACTCTACTTGGTTAACCCTTACCTTTAGGGAAAGTTGTTTGATACCTTCAACACTGATATCAATCTCATCCCTTCCCAGCACCCAGGCACCAAAAGCACCCTCTGCCAGACATCGATCATCTCCGGTTATCTGATAGAATAACTGCTTTGCCAGAATATAGCTCTCCGGAACGTGTGCACACACAATATTTGCTTTTTCAGGATATACACTATATACATCCACAGCCATGGAGCCAGTATCATTATATAAGGTTCTGTCAGGATTCAGCTTCTGAGTTTCCCCAGAAAACTCTTGGAATTCAGTGCAGAAGCGTGCCATTGCTCCATGCTCATATTCATAAAGCTTTACATCAGTGATAAACTGACCAGAGGAAAGACAACTATCATCAAGGAGCTCCCTGGAGCCGGTATAAACCGCACCTTCTATCTGTTTTAATCCCTTAAGATGATAAATACAGTGATAATCATGCTCTTTCGTCCCTTCCAGATAATCGAAGTTAACGACATAGTAATCCGTTACAACTGTGGCTCTCCGCTGAAGAACCGGCTCCGTATAGTCCGTACGTACCGTATACTGCGGAGCTTCTTCGGGAATATTGACATATCTGCCTTCTTTCCATGCTCTCTCCGGAAAGGTCTTCTCATCATAAACTCTCCAGCCGCCATAAGGAGGATTACACCAGCATGTTTCATTTTCTACAACACAGGCCTGGATATGATTCCCGGCGTAAAACAGCAGCCGCTTTGCTTCCTTAGGATCCTGTTGTTTCAAATCTACGGTAACCATGTTATGGGTGATGGAATTCTGTACATAAAACTTATATAGAAATGTTTTATAGCCATGCCATACATTTTCCGGATTATAAAGACTTTTACCATAACGGATTAAGGAATTCATGGCAGTCCGGTCATAATGACCATGGGCACCGCCGTGGCAGCCATATTTTACAGAGACGGCAATCTGCTCCCTCAGGTTTCTTCCTTTCTTCTGGGATCGCAGCCATGTAACCCCTGCATTATCGGCATAACAGGAGGGTATCTCCGTCTCAAGGGTATCCGGAAGCTGAGCTACACCGTATAATAAATCCCTTCCTTCATTACTAAGCTTTACCACCTTTGCATAGGCCGGTTTTCGGAACAAATAGTAGGCAGCGTCATATCTTGGATCAAAAAAAGCGGTTCCTGCCAGCTTTGACTCGGCTGAGTCACTAAGTCCAAATACAATACCTCTTTCATCACAGAAGGGAACCATACTATCCCATTGCATCTCCAGATTCCTGTAATTTTTTGTCCGAGGTCCCCAGGCTTCAATAACCAGACCGTCAATGGAACCGCTCTTCTTATTCAATTGCTTTGTATAGGCAGAGGGAACCCACATATCCTTCAGATTATAACCCCAGGGCTTCATGGCAAGATGCATCTTGGTAAAGAGTCCTGCTGCCAGCTGGTTATAGCCGATGGACACCTCGTACCACCAGCCGTCATCTAGAACTCCAATGGACATATGATCTTTCATGCCACCGATTCCGAATAAGAAACGTTCGGCTCTTTCCCGGTCCTGGAGTGCAAGACTGCAGAATAATGCTCCGGTCATTTCTGCCAGGGTCCAATTGGAGATATTACCGTCCAACAATGCAAAGTCGGCTATTTCAATGAATTTTCGGAAGGTTTTTTCAATCCGGCTGTGATCCTCTTTGGTTAAAAGTTGCGAATCAGAAACAATATCATAAGCAATCGCTGTACTATGGAAGAATTCTCCTTCATGTACCAACTCCTGATGACAGGCACGAAGGTTCGTCAGATAACCGGTTTTTTCATTGGTCAGACGTCTTAAAAAGAGAATTACTTTCTCTAAAAATTCCGCTCTGCCAGTCAGTTTCCAGGTAATAGCAATTTTATGCACAATATGGGCATTTTCTGTTACGAACATATAACTTTTTGTTGGGTCAACCTCCGGAACCTCATACTGCTCGGCCATCTGTATATATTGCTCCAATGTCTCCTTCGCCCATTCCTGATCATTAATCTTCTGGCGTGTTTCATTAAAAATGTCTTCCGTACCTACAATATAAGGGTGCTCCATATACTTCTGGGTCAGGAAAGTACATTCTTTCTTATAAACCCCATTGCCATTCGGCGTTGCTGTCAGTGTGTGGGCTTCATAACCACCCGGAGCAACCAGCTCATTCATCTGGATTTCTACCTCAGTCGTTCTTATTTCATATGGAGCCAAAATAAGATTATCCGGAAGCTTCAACTCCATGGACTCCCATCCATATCGCTTCCAGTCAAAGGTTATGTATAGCTCTTCCTCAGAACAATTACCCAGCTCAAGCTGATACTTAATAACCTGCCCTGTCTTACCGGATTTGGAATAGACATCGCTCTTTAGGTAAAAGGGCAAGCCTCTGCTTAACGTTATCCTGAGGACCTCAATATTCTGATCACTTTCTATTACAAAACCTTTTACAAATCTCCAGGCTCCGCTTCTTGTAATTTGATCATCAAAATCCTTTAGATTCACTACAAGCTGCGATGACTGATTAATATAAACCTCCTTGCTCCACTTAGCATATCCCCTGCTCCTTCCAATATTCGTTTCTATGGAAGGAGCTCCATCCTTTCCGAATAATGCTTTCACTGTAATCCGTGAGATTCCCTTACCGGCTACCCAAAGCTCTAGAGCCTGAAATTCCCTTAAATCTACTGTGTCATCATTTCTTGTATCCATGCCAAAATTATAAAAGCCTTTGCCATTACAATCCGGAAACAAATATTCAATACTTGTACGGATTCCTGCTGCTATATCAGGCACTTGCTGGTTTCTTATAAAATCCTGCACATGATAACAATGCTTTTGGTCCATTTCTTCATCCTCTTTTCTTTTATTACAACTTAATTTACTACGGACAAAAATCGTCCATTGTAACGCCTACCTGCGTGGATGCACACTCCGCTTCGCTCCAGCGTGAGAAAAGTTTACGCCACCTTTATCTTCTCATCACGGTACTTTTCGAATCGTGGTCCTTTACTTTCCTTAATTTTAAAATGTACTCTTGCCATGATAAAGGCAAGAGTACATATAATGGAAGCTATATATTAGATAAATTCTACGTTATTTTGCATCTAAGTATGCTTGAATCTGGCTGATTAATTCAGCTCTCACCTTTTCAAGACCTGCATCCACACAAGCAGCATGGTATTCCTTAATTTTATCCGTTGTCTTATCTCCATAAGCTGCCCAATCAAATTTATAATCAGTGTAATAGGTTGACATAGTAGCAAGTTCAGATTCAACCTTAGAATTGTCAAAGGAGAAGCCTGCTAATTTGCCTAAGGTATAGGTATCCATATCGTACATATAGTCAAATACTTTTGTTGTATAATCATTATTAATTACACTCTCAGAATATCTGATATAGGTAGGATTCCAGGTAAAAGAATAGCCCGGCATTTTATAAGATTCAGCATCTAATATCCTATAAGCGTTATCACCAATCGGCTCCCAATCTTCGCCCTGGATACCATATTGGAATAAATCATGATTCTCCTTGCTGGACCACAACCAATCCAGGAATGCCATTACAGCATCTGTCTTAGTTGACCAGGATGGGGCACATAAGAAGTTCCAAGCAGTCATGTTGCTTACAATTGCACCCGGCTCAAAGTTTCTCTGGGCATCATCAAGAACATAGAAACCAAGCTCGGCATTCGGAACCGTGTCAGCCATATCGGAATAAGTCAGGTATTCTGTTGCTGTACTATAGGTTGCTGCGTAAAGGCCAGCCTTAAAGGATGCTCTGATATCGTCTGTTGTTGAGATGGCATCGCTATTAATATACTTGGAGTAGTTATTAAGATCAACATATCTTTCGCTTGCATAATCATAGTTATAACCATCCGGGAAATTAGCCCAGTGGGAAGCATCATCGCCTGCAACTGCTGCATCTATAACCTTAGTTCCGTCTTCATTAAGAGCAACATAGAACATAGAACCTGCAGGGAAGCCATAAATATTTTTTCTTAAATTAGCGTAACCTGGATTCTTAAATTCTGCCATACCCTGGAGGGAGGATACACCCCATGCTGCAATTAAACCTTCTTCATCAAGATGTTCGGAAACACCCTGTAAGTACTGTTCGTAGGTTGCATTATCCACAATTGCCGGTAAGTTATATTTTTTACGAAGGTCTTCGCGATATACAATACCTTTAATATCTTCAAATGTTTCCGTAATCGGAATTGCATACACACCGCCATTAATTGAATTTGATTTTAAATAGTCCTCAGAATAAGCGGATTGTAATCCCGGATAAGCATCATTGTTGAAGTAGCTGGATAAATCCTTGAATACTCCATCACGAACCTTATCGTTCAGACCCTGCCATGCTCCTACAAACATTAAATCATAATCTTCCTGTGCAGTAATCGCAAGGGTGAGCTTATCACCATAATCTGCACCTTGTACATAGGAGATGTCCAGCTTAATTTTACTTAATACCGGGTCATCTGCTACCCTTTTGTAGAACTCGTTTACAACCTTATCAATACCTACAACCTCATTCATTAAACGAATTTTAATGGTTGTCTCAGGCATACTGGAGGTGGTATCCTCTGCCGGTGCCACTGTAGCTGTTGAATCCTCCGTTGTAGTACCGGAAGTGTCACTTGTAGTTTCCTGCTTTTCGGACTTTGAACAAGCGGTAAAACTAAAGCAAAGTGCTGTCACTAATAATAGTGAAATTAATGATTTGATTTTCTTCATACTTTTTTCCTCCTAATTTTATATTTTACTCTGTATAGGAATCCCTTACCCTATACAAAGATAAAATCAACCTTTAATTGAGCCGACCATTATACCTGAGGTAAAATACTTTTGTACGAAAGGATAGATGAAAATTATCGGTCCTATTGTTACAACTGTAGTTGCCATTCGAATGGAATTGCTCGGTAAACTTCCGATTGCCTGCCCAGTCATTCTTGCCATCTCCTTAATAGCATCAATGGATCTGGTCAGATTCATTATGTAGTACTGCAAAGGATACAAGCTGCTATGATCAATATAAAGCATTGCATTGTACCATTGGTTCCAATAGCCCAGAGCATAGAATAAACCGATCGTAGCAAGTCCGGGTACAGATACCGGCAGAATTACCTTTCTTAAAATTTGCAGATCATGTGCTCCATCAATATAAGCCGCCTCGGACAATTCCTCCGGAATCGACCGGAAGAAATTCTTCATCATGAACATATTCCACGGATTCAACAGCACCGGAATTATCATTACCCATATGTTGTTTCTCATATCCAGGTATTTTGAAATTAAAAGATAAGTCGGTACCAGGCCTCCGTTAAATAACATGGTGAAATAAATAAAGAAGGTAACCTGGGTTTTATACTTAATTTTATTTATAGACAGTGGATAAGCCAGCATAATGGTTACCAGCATACTAATCAAAGTTCCCATAATTGTAATAAATATGGTTACTCCATAAGCCTTACCGATCTGTCCTGCATCAAAAACCATCTGATAAGCTTTTGTCGTAAATTGACTGGGCCAAAGCTTATAACCTTCCCTTAAAATATTAATTTCTGTTTCAAAGCTAGTCGCCACCAGCATAACGAAGGGGATTAGACAGAACAGGCAGAAGGCTGAGATTACCAGAACCACAATCGTGTCCAGAACGATGGCATCTGCTCCCTTTTTCTTTTTTATCTTTTTAACTTGATTAATATCTCTCATTGTCATTTTGCCCCTCCTTAAAATAATGCCGAATCCGGATCAAGCTTTCTGGTCAACCAATTACTTGCTAAAACAATTACAAAGCCTACGGTGGACTGGTAAAAGCTGACTGCTGTACTAAAGCCTAGGTTTGAATTTTGACGGAGAGCCCGGTATACATAGGTATCGATAACATCTGTTTTTCTATACAAAAGGCTGTTATCTCCGATTAGCGCATAGATCATACCAAAATCACCCCTGAAAATACCTCCGATGCTCATGAGCGTTAACATCACAATTGTTGTCTTCAGCATTGGAATGGTCAGCTTGGAAATCAATTGAAAACGGTTTGCTCCGTCAATCCTTGCAGCCTCATAAATTTCCGTATCAAAACCGGTAATGGTTGCTATATAGATAATCGTTCCAAAGCCTGCTCCCTGCCAGATACGAAGCATAACCAGTATCGCTCTCCAGTAGGTGTCCTCCTTATAAAACATTATCTTCTCCATACCAAGCCCGGCAAACAACTGATTGATCAGTCCCCTATCCCCGATCAATCCCTGTAGGAACATGGAAACTACTGCCCAAGAAATAAAATATGGTAGGATAACAATGGACTGTGATACTCTCTTAAATACCTTGCTCTTTATCTCTACAAAAAGCAAAGCCAGAATTACAGAGACAGCAGTACTAAAAAGGATGAACAAGAGATTTATGTATACCGTATTATAGGTAATATTAATCAAATCCTTATTGGCAAATAGGAACTTAAAATTATCAAATCCTGTCCAGGGACTTTTAAATATTCCATCCGTGTAATTGAATTTCTTAAATGCAACAACTAACCCGGCCATTGGGATATAAGCAAAAATCAATGTCCAGATAATGCCAACAGACATCATTGCATATAATAACTTTCTCTTATATAGCTCCCCTATCAATCCTTTCCCTATGAATTGCTTGTTTTTCATTAAGTTTCTGCTCATTTTGTCCTCCTTTAACAAGCCTTATTCTTTCGATACAATCAAGAATTAATTACTATAAACAAATGACCGCAGGCTCCGCCAGCACTCCTTTGTCATAAATAAAAAATATCACATTATGCTAACTGAAAAAATTCAGTTTTTTAAGCACAATGTGATATTTTTTATGATTTGGTATTGCTACTTTTCCAGTTGCTTTTTATAATCGGAAGGACTGACCTTGAACAGCTCAACAAATTTACTTGTAAACTGCCTTACATTATTATAACCAACCATTTCGGCAATTTCATAAGTTTTCATATCCGTACTCATAATCAGGCGGATTGCTTCCTTCATTCGGATATTGGTAAGATACTCTTTAAAATTCTCACCGGTTTCTTTTTTAAAAAAGCTGCTGAAATAATAAGAATTCATATATACGAGCTTTGCCATATGCTCCAGAGTCAAGTTCCCGGCGTAGTTCTGCTGAATATAATTTTTAATCTTAGCTACTTCGATCTTATCCTTATTGTTATGATATATCTGATCAATCAGAGCTTTATAATACAGCATAAACTCCTGCCTAAGTTCCTGGAAGGTATCCATGTTTCGGAGCTTGCTCATGAATTCATCCTGCTTATCCAGCATGTCAGAATTTACCAAATGATACCCTTCTAATATTCGGTACATATTTACCGCAAAGGAAAGACAACGGTTAATAACCGCATACCGATTGCCGTAATGCAGGTTCTCAATAATATCCAGACAACTCCTCAGATCCCATTCCAATTCGTTACTTCCTGTTATAATATCCCCTGCAATTTTGTCACAGATACTCTGATAATCCTCAAAGGATTTCTCATAATCCTTATTAATCTCATCATAGCTTATTATCCTTTTATTATCAAAAAACCTGAGCTCAAAGGCAAATCTGGCTGTTTTGTAAGCCAGCTTCATCGCCTTCATTGAATCCACATATTCACCGATAGCAACGAAAAGCTCAATCCGGTAATCCTGGTGAATCAAATCTATGACCGAATCGATTTCTTGCTGTAGTAATTCCTTGCGTCCTCTTTTCGGTACAAGTACTATAAGATTACAGCTGTCATCATCCCGTTTGACCACAAAGCCATTTTTCTTATTCATAAAATAGTCTTGAATTTTATTGAATACAGAGAAGCGGAGCAGTTCGTATTTTTCATACATTTTTTTCTGCAGTGCCTTTTTGTCCTGATTTGATATGGCAAAGCATACGCCCACCGCAAGCTTACCGGAATAATCAAGACCCAGCCTTGTAAAGCGGTCATAGAGCTCCTGCTCCGCATATTCATCATTTTCATTGATGAGTCCGAATATCTCCTGTATCTCGTTCTTTGGTTCCTTCAATACCTGTATGGGATCCTGTTCCCAGATCAGCATCTGGGCTTTTTTTACTGCCTGCTCCAGAATATCCTTCTTTACTGGTTTTAACAGATATTCCACTGCTCCCTGACTGATTGCTTCCTTCGCATAGAAAAAATCCTGATAGCCGCTGATAAATATAACCTTTACCTTCCAATTATTATGGTTGATCCTTTTGATTAATTCAATTCCTGTCAGTCCGGGCATACAGATATCAAAAATAGCGATATTAGGCTTTTCGTCTTCCAAAAGCTTTAAGGCTTCACTGCCGTCGCAGGCTTCACCCACAATCTCACACCCCAATTTTTCCCATTCAAGTAACATTTTCAAACCATTAATGATTACAGGTTCATCATCTGCTATTATTACCTTCAACATTAATCTCCCTCTCCCACGGTGGTATGTCACGATATGTTTCTTCTATGATAGGAAGCTTAAATCTTACGATGGTTCCCAGATTTTCATAGCTGGTAATCTCAAAGCCATATTCCTCACCGTAATTTTTTTTAATTCTGTCATAGACATTTTTGATACCAATACTCGACCATCCCTCCTCTGTCTTTTTCCCAATATCATCACTATGAAGCAATTGATTGATTTCCTGGAGCCTATCCTCCGATATTCCGACACCGTCGTCCATAACCGTAACCTCCAGATAATCCTTCATTCTTTGTACTTTTATACTTACCCTTCCCGTCGCTCTCTTATTACGGAAACCGTATTTAATTGAATTCTCCACCATCGGCTGCAGCAGCAGCTTCATCACCGGAAGTTCAAGATCTTCCTTATTCACTTCAATGTCAAGCTTAAAATTATCCTCATAACGTGCTTTGACAATTACAAAATACTCTCGGATATGATCGAGTTCTTTCCGTAACGGAACCATATCTGCATTATGTCCAATCAAATACTGCAGCTGGCTTGATAAACTGCCCAGTAATTCAGCC
>Ga0207834_1000390_pt1 | contig 15990 bp, 8 predicted proteins | sample LuqExpMetagenom5_FD_187763 | JGI IMG/M metagenome (GOLD analysis project Ga0207834, IMG submission 187763) | Tropical forest soil microbial communities from Luquillo Experimental Forest, Puerto Rico - Sample 5 (SPAdes) | ecosystem: Environmental > Terrestrial > Soil > Tropical forest ...
CATGTTGCCCATCACCAGCACCAAAGGAACGCAACTGAACGCCGCATCGATCCGCGAAACGAAGTTGCTGAGTGAGAGCGTTGCGCAGACGCCCATACCTTATCGCATGGGCGAACAAAACTCCATGTCGCCCTCGCAATCCGGCTTATCGAATGTTCTGCAAGATGCGCTATGGCTTGCGGACGAGGTGGGCGTGATGGCCACATTCAATGGCTCCGGTGGAACAACCGGCGGTCCCTTGAACTCTCCGATGAGCGGTTTTGACGGCTTCAATCAGTTCACCGGAGAAGCAGTCCTCTACAACATGTGGCAATGGACCTTTTCACCAGGCACGAGCAATGGGATAAAAACATTCAGCTTCCAGAATCAAACTGGTAGCGGTCCTGGCGTGCGCCCTCCTTATTACGCCATGCTGGCGCTTGCCAAACTATTCGGCAATGGCGCAAAACTCGTGAGCGTCAATTCCGCCTCGGTAATCCCCAACCTCACCGTCTACGCAACGATTGATAACCAGAGTCCCGCACACTACGCGGTAATGATTGTCAACCGCAGTGAAGCTGTATCAGGGCAGGTACAAATCACTATTCCTAATCCTACCTATGTAGCAGGCGCTTACACACTCATCACGGCCGGACAGCCCTCGCTCGTGTTCGCGAATAATGTAACGCTGACCGCTTTGTCTGGAATCGGCACGGTCACCGCGACCTTCACATTCCCAACCACTGGAAGCCCCAATGCAACCAATCTGGTGATTGGAGAGCCGTTCACTCTATCAGGATTTTCGGGAAGCTATGCATGGCTCAACCAGAACATTACTGTCGCAACAATTTCAGGAGGCACCGTCACCGCAACTGTATCCAACTCGACGGGCTTCACTGCCAGTCAGACCGGAACCGCGACCGAGCAATGCATGGCTCAGCCTTATCAATGCCAGTTCGGCATCACCTATGGCGGTCAAACCTTCGACGGAACACAAACCGGCAGCCTGATTGGTACCGCCAGCGGTTTAACAGTCACCAGCACCCCAACGCCCAACACAAGCGTTTATCTCGTCAATTCTCCAGCCAGCAGTATTGTGCTGCTCGATCTTACGCAATAGGCCGATTCGATCTGTGCCGTAAATGACGGCAATGGGCTCAGTAAAGCAGTACTAGCTGGATGGCGACTTGAGTCTGTTTTGGGTTCATTGTGCCTACGGTCAACCACGATCTGACCGACGGCGCCATCCGGTATGCGCTCATCCAGAGCACTGTGAGGATGACATACATTGGCAGTTGCGGCAAGGAAAGAATTTTCTTCCGCAGCTTTTCGTGAGAGATCCTGGTCCGCCAGGACATGCTCCTCTGAGTCCGTCCACAGTTCTACAAGTAACACGTGTTGATCGTTCGTTCATTCGTGTACACTCTTCATCATTCTGCGGAGACCAAGGGAACGGGGTCATTCCTTTGGCAGAAACAACGCGCCCTGAAAGTCAATCCATCTATAAAACCGGAGTGACCGATGAAAACCTACAGAAGACTGTGGATCGCGCTGATTCTTGTTCTGGCAATCTCATTTGCCGTGTTAGGCGGAATAGGCCGCCAAATGATCAGCCATGCCCCGCCGATTCCTGATCGAGTGCTCACAACGGACGGGCAGCTTCTTTTCACCGGAGAAGAGATCATCAACGGACAAGGTGCGTGGCAGTCCATCGGCGGGCAAGAGATCGGAACTATATGGGGACACGGAGCGTACGTGGCGCCAGACTGGACTGCCGATTGGCTGCACCGGGAGTCTTTGTTTCTTCTGAATGGATGGGCAAAATCGGCCGGGGCGCAGTCATGGGATGAACTGACCGCCGAACAGAAGGGCGCGCTCCAGGTACACCTGCAGAATGAGATGCGCCGCAACACCTATGATCCCGCAACACGAACAACCACAATCGGACCAATGCGCGCAGCGGCATTTCAGGAACTAGAACGCTACTATGCGGCAATCTTCGCAGATGGCCGCAGCGACTATGCCATCCCATCCGGCGCTCTGACCGACGAAAACAAACTGCACGATATGGCGGCGTTCTTTTGGTGGACCGCTTGGGCCGCGACCACGAATCGGCCGGGAAGCGATATTACCTACACGAACAACTGGCCGCACGAACCGCTAGTTGGCAATGAGCCCAGCGCAGAATCCCTCGTATGGAGCGTGATCAGCTTTGTGCTTCTGCTGGCCGGAGTCGGCGGAATGGTCTGGTACTTTGCAGCCCGCGAGCCTGAACGCGAACACGAGGCGCCACCTGAACGCGATCCACTCCTCGGATTGAGACCCACGCCCTCGCAGAAAGCCACCATCAAATATTTCTACATCGCGGCTCTCCTGATGATCGTGCAGATCGCGGCAGGCGTCATCACAGCTCACTATGGTGTGGAAGGCGGAGGACTCTATGGTATTCCGCTCGCCCAATGGTTCCCCTACTCGATTATGCGAACCTGGCATCTGCAGCTTGCCATCTTCTGGATCGCAACATCCTGGTTAGCTACAGGACTCTACGTTGCGCCAGCAGTCAGCAACTATGAGCCGCCAGGGCAGCGCCTTGGAGTGAACCTGTTGTTTGCCGCACTCGTGCTGGTGGTTGGTGGTTCATTGGCCGGAGAATGGTTGGGGATTGAACAGAAGCTCGGCAACCTCTGGTTCTGGTTTGGTAGCCAGGGCTATGAATACGTTGACCTGGGCCGCTTTTGGCAGATTCTGCTCTTCATCGGGCTTACGTTCTGGCTTTGGCTTATGTGGAGAGCCTTGCGCCCGGCACTGCATTCGCCTTCAGAAAATCGTTCACTCCTGATTCTTTTTCTTATTGCCAGCATTGCGATTCCGCTGTTCTACGCGTCGGGATTGATGTATGGGCAAAGAAGCAATCTCGTCACGGCTGAGTACTGGCGCTGGTGGGTCGTCCATCTCTGGGTGGAAGGCTTCTTTGAAGTGTTTGCCACGGTCGTCATCGCATTCCTGTTCACGCGTCTCAAGTTGCTGCGCACCGACACAGCTACCCGGGCAGTTCTCTTTTCGACAGTGATCTTCCTCTCTGGCGGTATTATCGGCACCTTTCATCACTTGTACTTCAGCGGAGCCGGCCCTGCGGTTATCGCTCTTGGCGCAGTCTTCAGCGCTCTCGAAGTAGTGCCACTTGTGTTGATCGGATTCGAGGCGTGGGAGAACATCCGTCTCAGTCGGCAAAGAAACAAGGCAGTATGGATTGCAGCCTATAAATGGCCGATCCGTTTCTTCGTAGGAGTTGCATTCTGGAATTTCGTGGGCGCAGGTTTGTTTGGCTTTTTCATCAATCCGCCGATTGCCCTTTACTACATGCAAGGGCTTAACACGACGCCCGTGCATGGGCATACAGCCCTCTTTGGAGTCTACGGCATGCTTGGGCTTGGATTGATGCTCTTTTGTCTGCGTGCCCTGCAGCCAGGCAAAGCATGGAAAGAGCGCTGGCTGTCGGTGGCATTCTGGGCCATCAACATTGGCCTGTCTCTGATGGTGCTGTTAAGCCTTCTGCCTGTCGGGCTTCTTCAGGGATGGGCTTCGGTGAAGTACGGCACGTGGTATGCCCGGTCGTCTGAATTTCTGCAGACAGGCATGATGAACAACCTGAGATGGATGAGGGTGCCTGGAGACACAATCTTTGCGATTGGAATGTTTGCTTTCTGCTGGTTCTTGCTCGGCCTCCTCACCGGTCACTCCTACGACAACAAAAGCTATGTGGAGGAAGGAAGCTGGGAAGTCATCGAGGACAAGCATTCCCATAACGGATAACTGTTAGAACGCGATGCTCCGCTGCACGTGCTTTTGTCTATCAGAACCGAGCGCACCCGTCACTGGCCAGTTGCTGGTCCCAGTTGCTGATCCCAGACGCTGATCATTGACGGGTGCCGAAACCATTCTTGGCAAGCGCCAACCACTCCACTCGCTTGCCAGCCTGGCGCGACACGCCGGCAGCTTGCGCACGATTGCCGGAGCAGCTTCGTACTCGAACTCGAGGCTGCGTCTCCCGCAACTTGATACAACCTAAATCCGCGGTTCGCCGCGACTCACGCGCCGAACTCATAGCACGCTATGGCCATGCAGTTCAAACGTTTGTTGCCTGGTGTAGCTCTTGACCGTGCTGAAGAAGGCTTCCCGAATGGTGTCAAGGAGTTCCTTCTCAGGTGCCAGCTTCGACACATAGCCTTTTGCACCGGCATTTTTCGCCCTTACCATCCGTTCATCCTTCTGGTGGCGCGTATACACAACCGCACTGGGAGCATGCTTCATCTGCTGCAGTTCTTCCAGCAAGAGCAGCCCATCCTCCGCCTGCACCCTCATATCGAGCACCACAACATCCACCGGTGAGCGGTGAAGGATCATGAGCGCTTCTCCGTAGCTCTCTGCAGAGTCAACCACGGACATATCCTCTACTTCCCCCAACAGTGTCTCCAACCCAAGCCGCATCACAGGCTGGTCATCAACAATTAAGATGCGAATTGTAGAATTTGCTCGCGACATTATGCCTTCTTTCATTTCCCGCCACATCCTCATACTTTTCGAACTTCCCCCATCCTTCATGCAGCAGTTCGGGAACGCAGCGCTTCCTCTGCCTGTCCAGTAAACGTTGACTCTTCCACGTTTGCCAAGGTACAGTACTCTCAAGTTCAGGCTCGTTTTTCGATTGGACGCGGCTTTTTGCCGCAGTTGAAGTTGCCGTACAGTACCGGCGCACATGCAGCCAAGTGGAGATTATGATGTCGGGCATTTCAGAGTTGGATGATTCTCCGTCATCTGCCAGCCTGCCATTGGAAGCGTCTGCAGCGCAGGTTCATCAAACTCTGGCCGCTCTTCTCGAGAGTCAGCACTTCCGCTCAAGTAAACAATCTCAGAAGCTTCTTCGCTTTCTTGTCGAACAGACTCTGGCAGGAGCAGGGCCACTGTTGAAAGAACGCATCATTGGCGTAGAAGTTTTTGGACGCGATCCTGATTACGACACCACTTCCGACCCTATCGTTCGCGCACGGGTTGCGGAATTGCGCAAACGGCTCGCCCAGTTCTTCATTGGTGAAGGAGCGCAGTGTCCTGTACGGATTGAGATCAATCCTGGTGGCTACAGCGCCTCCTTCAATTTGCAGGAGAGTCCACTTGCAGCCGCAGCCATACCAACAAGCGGTAATGCAATCCCGCCAGAATCGGCTTCAGCCCCTCTCAAGGACCACTACAACTCGTCGACAGTCCGCCTCGCAAAACATCTATACATCCCTATTGGCATCACTGTGCTTGTTCTTCTCTGCTTGGTAGCAGGCTTTGCCTGGAAGGCTCGGCACCAGCCGGATCCGCTCTTGCGTTTCTGGACTCCTGTTCTCAACACGCACAAACCCGTGTTGATCTATACCGGGTCAAATCCTGTTTATTTGCCGAGCGACTCTCTACTCGCTCGCTATCGCGCCACTCATTCACTGGATGAACTTGAGGCACAGGGCAACGAGTATCTCGTCCCACTCACCCCAGAACAGCGCTTCAGTGCCAGCGATCTGGTGGCCATCCGCAGCACATTTGTCACGCACGGTGATGTTGCTGCCAATGTCGCAGTCGCCTCCCTGCTGACGCGGCAACAGAAATCCTTCGATCTGCGCACCGGTGAGGATGTTGCCTTTGGCGATCTACGCCAATCGCCCGTGGTGTTGATCGGCGGTTTCAACAATCGCTGGACGATGCAACTCACCGGCGACCTGCAATTTATTCTGAGTCATCCGCATCTAATCCTGGATCGCCTTCACCCAGAGCGGCATTGGACCGTTCGCCGTACCCCGGACGGGAAATTACTGGATGATTATGCGTTGATCGTGCGGCTTCCTCATCTTCAGGCTGGTGAACCGCTGGTGGTCATTGCCGGACTGACAGAAAGCGGAACGCGTGCAGCCGCCGAGTTCATCACAAGCCAGAAGAGCATGCAGGAAATTGATCGTGCAGCTCCTCATGGATGGGAAAATATGAATATAGAGCTTGTTTTGCATACTCGAACACTCAACGATCTCCCCACATCCCCGACCATTGTTGCCACGGCATGCTGGTAAAAATGGCACGCAATCTCTGCAGATCCTGCCCATGCGCACCCAGGGCTTCAGTGCCGAAAAGAAGAGCCGAACAGTGTTAGCCAGTCTGTTCGGCTCTGAAAACCTCATTCCACATTCGCAACAAACCGGAGCATGCAGACAAGAATCTCCTGTCTGCATGCTCCCTTCAGCCTTACCAGTTCAGCTTGGCTGAAATCTGCAGCCGGCGCGGCGAATTCGAAGGCGAGTTATTGCCCTTCGTAATCGTCCCCCAGCTAGTGCTCGTCGGATCCGAGCTATAACCACTCCAGATCGGATGATTCAGCACATTGAAGGCATCGGCGCGCACCTGAAGGCGATAGCCATGCGTCAGATCGATCCACTTGGAAAAGTTCGCATCGAACTGGTGCTTGGCCGGGTTGCGTACGCCCGTGTAGACCTTGTTCACCGACATGCTGTAACCGCTGGTCGGAATGCGAATCATGTCGAATCCCGAGCAGGATGAATTGTACGTTGCGCCCTGCACAATCACACCCGTGTCGTTGTTGTAGTAGCCTACGCACGGCGACACGCCTTGAATGCGGGAATAGCTGTTGTTGCTATCGGGCGCCAGCGTCTTGCCACTGCCTTTCGCCTTGCCCAGATACAACCAGTTGTTCCCCGGATTCCACGGAAGACCCGACTGATAGACATAGAGAGGCGCCACTTCCCATCCGCCCACCAGCGTATCCACAATGCGATTGCTATGCCCCAGCAGCATCTGCCCACGTCCTACTGGCAGTGTGTAGCTACCGGAGAAAGTAAAGCTATGAGCATGGTCAGTGCTGTCCACCTGACGACCGTAAACGTTGTTCGTCGCATCCAGAATCGAACCCGCGAACATGTTCTTTGAATATGTCCAGGTCGCATGTGCTGTCAGGTTGTGGCTCACGCGGTGCGTCTCCACCACCTGAAGCGAGTTATACCAGCTACGCACGCTATTCGAACGCTGCCACACATTCTTGAACTGCGGGAACTGCCTGCTCAGATCGAGAATGCTCAGCATGGTCGAGGTGTAGTACGACGTCCCCTCAAAGCCGGATACGTGATAGAACGGATTCGCGGCCTTGCCCGTGCTGGTGTTATCACAGTAGTAGCGCGTGCCGCCGCGCAAAAGATCGCACGCCGCCTGCAGTGACGAACTCTGCGCATTCAGGTTCTTTGAAGCCTTCATCCCCAGGGTTCTGCTTCCCTGGTAGCTCACTTCCAGCACATCCGAGCTGGTGAGCTCACGCTGCAAGGTCAGGTTGTAAGACCACGTGTTCGGCACCTTGAAGTTCGGATCGATGAAATCGTAGGAGTTGCCCAACGACGCCTTATAGCCCAGCGAAGAGCCCACGGCGGAAACAGTGCCCGTAGGATAGGGATTGCTCGTCATCGTATCCATCGGCGTCACACCCAGACCATTCACTGAATCCACATAGCTGCTTGAGGCGTTGAAGCCATAGTTGCTGCCGCGTTCTTCCACCGTCAAATACATCAGACCGATACCACCGCGCAGCGACGTCTTCCCGTTGATGGCATAGGCCGCACCCAACCGCGGTTGCAATTCATTCTTGTTCAGCTTCCAGGCAGAACGGGGATTGCCGTTTACACCGGCAAACTCGACGCCACCCATCGCAGATCGCCCACCGGCTGCACTGCTGCTATAGTTTGCATCTGAATTGATCGGATTCACCACGTTCTGATTGAAGCGGTAATTGATCTTGTTATGCCGCTCGGTCATCGGAAAGGTCAAGTCCCAGCGGAAACCAAGGTTCAAGGTCAACTTGGGCGTGACCTTCCAGTCATCCTGCGCCCATCCGGCCCAATAGCGCTGCGACATCATGAACAGATAGGGAGCCGAAACATACGAACTGGAGTTGGCGTATCCCAGCAGCATTGAAGCCATGGAGAAGCCGCTGGAGTAACCGCTTGCATCGCTGTTGTTGTAAAAACGCGACGTCCAGCCCGAGCTGAAGTCGAACTCAACATCACCCCAGTCAGAAGGCTTGCCGAATTGCTGAACCCGGAGGTCCATGCCGGTACGCATCGTGTGCCCGCCGCGAATCCACGTCAAGCTCGGCTGATACGCCACCGTATTCTCAATTTCCTTGTAGTAAAGCGTCTTGCCTAACTGCTGGAAGCCATCGGCCTTGACCAACGGCATGCGGCGGAACCACGGAACCTGCGCCGCAAAAGTGGACGACCATCCATAGTCGCTCACCGGATGATTCGGCACCAAGCCTGCACCGCTCAGATAGCGCGATACCGACAACCGGTTGTCCAGCACCAGTTTCGGCGTGAACACGTGCACTTCATCCAGAGAAAATGCGTGATCCATCGGCATGTAGCCAGGCTCGTCGGTATTGGCAGGGTTACTGCGCGGCATCGCCGACGTCTGCCCATCGGTATAACGCCGCTGCCATGACCAGCGCAGGCTCAACTTGTCGTTGTCGCTCAGCGTATGATCGATCTTCGCTGTCGCGCTGCGGTAGGTAATATTTTCGGTGTACATCCAGTAGCCGTTGTTCTGCCAGTTGCCTAATCCCGCACCACCGGCAGTTGTATTCGAAGCCGGATAGTACGCGAAAATCTTGGCCATTGCCTGGTTCACACGGCTAGACGGAATAATGTTGTTCGCAAACTGCGCATGCGCCTGTTTTGTCCTTCCATCATTCGGATCCACCACACTGCTCAGCGCCGTCATTGGATCGTAAACCAATAGCGGTTGCTGGCTCTTGGTCGTCGAGTTGTAGTAGGTCACACCACTGAAATCGGCATAATAGCCGCCACTATCCTGCTTCAACCAGTTTTTGTCCGGGGTCGTATAGGTAAACGGAGAGTTCGGCGTCACTTCCCGGTAATTCTCAAACTGCACCAGAAAAAAAGTTTTCTCCTTGCCCTTGGTAAAGTGCGGAATCCGCACCGGCCCGTCCATCTGGAAACCATACTGATCGGCGGAGTTTGTCGAGCGTGTTTTTTTGTAGAAGTTATTCTGCCACGCATTGGCGTTCATATAGGTACGGCGAGCAAATTCGTAAACGTTTCCATGATACTTGCTCGTTCCCGACTTGAACTGCATGTCCATCGCACCGCCCGAACCACGCCCATACGACGCATCCAGCGGATTCAAAACAATCTTGAATTCCTGTAACGAGTCCACCGGCGGTACATACGAAATGTTGTTGTTCATCATTTCGCCCGCCACGCCATCCAACGTATAAATCAGTTGCGTTCCGCCTCCGATGTAGATACTCTTGTTCACGTTGTCGAACGGACGTTGATACGTATCACTGGTGCCGTTGTAGATGCCGGGACTCAGCGAAAACAGCATCAGTGGATTCCGCGAGTTCAAAGGCATCTTCTCAATGCGGTCGGCCTCCATCACCTCGCCGCGATCCGCCTTTGCAAATTCGATGCGTGCGGCCTCTGCCACCACCTCTATCGTGTCGCTTACCACACCCACTTGTAGCGAGAAGTTCACTGTCGACACTTCGTTCACGTGAATCGCGACACTCGATTCCTTCGCCATCCTGAAGCCCTGCTTCTCGGCCGATAGCGTGTAGACGCCAGGCTTCAGATACGGAACCGAATAATCACCAGACGTTGTCGTGACTGTCGAAGCCGTTTCTCCACTCTCCTGGTTCAAGACCTGGATCTGGGCCCCCACGACGGCCGCTCCGCTTGTATCCGTCACATGCCCGGTAAATCTTGAGTTCTGCGCCAGCATGGCGAGCGGTCCCCCCGCTATCAAGCACAGAATCATCAGTATGCGCTTCATATTGTCCTCCCAAAAATCGCCAGAGCCGGCAGGGTTGCTTTCAAACATTCAGTAAAGTTACCGGTTACTTTGGCAGGAAAAATATCACATATATATTCTTACTGTGTCAATAAAATAATCGATCAAGTTAACGATTACTATTTTCATCTCTAGTTCCCGCCAGAATCTGGCTTTGCCCACCTCCGGAGAGCCTGTTCGCAGCGAACAGGCAAATTCCCCGGCAAAACCATGCCTTCGCTTCTTCAGGCAGTAAATTCCCGAGTATCCAGCAGAGACGATTTTCCAGAAGCGACGCCTGCGGCAGAGAATTCGTCCGGAAGCAGGGCCTTCCGAGAGGCTGACTTCTCCTTTAATCGCATGAAAAATAAAATGTTACCTACGTTACGTCACACGTTTCATACCATCCGTTCCTTCCTTGTCCGTTGCAACCGCGTTCGAATGGGTCCGCTTCTGATCGGCAGAAAAAATCGCCGCTTCGGCAAAGCAATCGACGACTGGGCTGCACGCAGGCCAGTGCATTTTTCGCAAACATTGCAAGGAGGAACCAGTGATACAGATGTTTCCATTCCAGGGGCGCGCAGGGCGAAAGCGCCTAGCGCTTCCACAGCCGGGCATCCGGAAACGGACAACCGCAGCCATGCGGCTCTATTTCGGTCTAGCTCTGCTATTTCTCGGACTATCCACAGCCGGTGCGCAGCTCTTCACCGGATCGGTGACCGGCTTGATTACCGATCCGTCGCAGAACGTGATTGCCGGAGCGCACGTGGTGCTGACCAACACCGATACCCTCGAGGTCCGCACGGTGAGCACCGACGGCGGCGGACGCTTTACGGTAAATCAGATCAACCCGGGCGAGTACAAGATCGCCATTTCCATGGCTGGCTTCAAGAGCAGCGAACGGAAGTTTTCCTTGAAGGCCGGCCAGAATCTGGCCCTCGACACGCAACTGCCGATCGGCGAAGCCACCGAGCAGGTGGAGGTAACCAGCGAAGTGCCTTTGTTGGCCACCGAGGACGCCAACAAGGTTTCGTCGCTGAGCGGCAAGGACGTGGAAAGCCTTCCCTTACCTTCACACCTGCCGATGGCCGCAGTCTGGAGCCAGAGCGGTGTGGTTGCCATCCGCACCGGACAAGCCACCTCGACCTCGGGTGGCGACCAGAACACCAACCGCATCGCGCTCAACGGTGGACGCGACGAATCAGCCGCGGTACTGGTTGACGGCATCAGCGTTACGGCTGGTGATTGGGGCGGCGCCTTCGGCATGCCCTCTTCCGAGGCCGTCTCCGAATTCCAGATCTACCGTAACGCCTACGACTCGCAGTACGGCCGCACCGACGGCGGCGTGGTCAGTATCACAACCAAGGGGGGCGGCCAGTTCTACCATGGCGGCGTCTTCTGGCATGCACAGAACGCAACGCTCAACGCGAATTCGTGGACCAATAAACTGAGCGGCATTGCCAAAAAAGACTTCCACCAGAACCTGTTCGGCGGCCATGCCACCGGCCCGGTCTGGAGAGCGAGAAAGCTCTACGCCTTCGGCAACTATGAAGGCCTGCGGAATGCCGCGCAAAGCACGTTGCTCGGCACGGTTCCAACCGACCTGGAGCGTAGCGGCGATTTTTCGCAGTCCTACAACTCCAGCGGCGCGCTACAAACCATCTACAACCCGTTTTCAATCACCAACACGTCGCAACAGCGCACGGCCTTTGCCAACAACAAGATTCCTTCCGGACTGATGGACGCAGTAGGTCAGAAAATCATCAGCCTGTTCCCTGAGCCGAACCGCACGGGCAACGCGCTCACCAACGCCAACAACTTTGCCTCGAGCGGCATGGCGGACGTGAATTACGACCGCATGGACCTGCGTCTGGACTGGGTGGCAACCGACAAGCTGTCGATGCTCGGCACATTCATGAAGCGCTGGGATAACGCCAGCGCGCCCGTGCTGCTGGGCAAGGGCATCGACACCAACTACGTGAGCCTGAACCCTGCCTGGCGCACGCTGATCGCCGCTACTTATGTGCCTTCGTCAACGCTGGTGCTGAACACCACCGTCGCCTACTCGACATGGGGTCAGTTCCAGATTTCTCCGAGCAAGGTCTGGGGCCTGAACGGCTCAACGCTTGGTCTGCCTCAATCGCTGGTGGGCGCCATGTCGACCAAGACCCTGCCTAACCTCACCTTCTCCAACTACACCGGCATCGGCAACGGCCGCGACCTGGACTACACGCTGCATAACGCTGATTTCCAGTTCAACCTGTCCAAACAGTTCCACGCGCATAGCCTGCATGCCGGATTCCAGTTGACCATCCAGCAGTTGAACGACCTGGATCAGACCTCGGGCACATTCAACTTCGGGCGCGGCATGACGGCTGGCCCAACAGCAGCCAGCGACAGCAGCACGACGGGCAACGCCATTGCCTCGGCTCTGCTTGGCACACTGGCCTCGGCCAGCGCCAACGTCAATATTGTTCCCGCCGTCGAACAACGCTACTACGCCTGGTATCTGCAGGACAGTTGGAAGACGACACAGCGACTGACGATCAACGCCGGATTGCGCTACGAAATCCAGGTACCCCGCACCGAGCGGCACAATCGGCAAAACAGCTTCGATCCCAGCGCCACCAGTCCGCTAGCCTCACTGACCGGGCTTCCGATCAAGGGTGGACTGGTCTTCAGCAGTAGCGATAACCGCAAACTGTGGGATACCGAATACAAGAACTTCGCGCCACGCATCGGTCTGGCCTACAAGGTGAACAACCAGATCGCCGCGCGCGCCGGCTACGGTATTTTCTATCCGCAGGTCGACACGGGTGGACCGACCTCGCCAACCGATGGCTACTCGGTAACGAATGCGGCGGTGGTTTCAGTCAACAACGCCGGCCTGATTCCGCAGAATCTGGTCAGCAACCCCTTCCCCAGCGGCCTGTCCGCGGCGGTGGGCAACTCTCTGGGCCTGATGACCGATGTGGGCACCTCTGTGAACGCCTTCTACCGGCATAAACCAACGCCCTATGTGCAGACCTACAGCCTGGACATTCAATATCAGCCCAAGCCTTCAGCCGTGATCGAAATCGGCTACAACGGCACGCAGGGCCGCAAGCTGGCCTGGGGCCTGTCGCGGAATCCGAACCAGCTCGATCCCAAGTATCTGTCGATGGGCTCTTCGCTGAATACCAGCGTGACCAATCCCTTCTATGGCTACATCACCTCGGGCGCGTTGGCGACAACAACGATTCCAACCTACAAACTGCTCCAGGCCTATCCGCAGTTCACCTCAATTTCCATGCACACCGATACTCCGGGCGCCAGCGCAAGCTATCACGCGCTGATGACCAAGTATCAGCAGCGCTACGGAACAGCTCTGAACGTGATGTTGACCTACCAATGGTCAAAGGGCATCGACAACGCTTCAGAAACGCAGGGTTGGGAACTGGGCGACGCTTTCCGGGATTACTTCCATCCGGCGCTCGACCGTTCGATCAGCGGCCACGACATTCCGCACAGCTTTGCGGCCACCATCATCTGGCATCTGCCTGTGGGCCGTGGCCACCGTTTCGGCGGAGACATGAACCGCGTGCTGAACACGCTTGTTGGCGGCTGGGAAGTCTCAACCATCACCAACTTCTATAGCGGCCTGCCGTATCAGTTCTCCTGCGCCAACGCGCTGAGCACCTACGGCTACGGGGTGTGCCGTCCATACATCAGCGACATCCGGCAGCTCAAGGCCTCGCACCCCACCGTCTCCCAGTGGTTCAACACCAGCGCGGTTCAACAGCCGAGTTCGTACACCATTGGCAACATGCCGCGCTTTACCTCGAACGTTCGCGCCGGCGCGGCACGTCGGGCTGACCTCACGCTACGCAAGCAGTTTGCACTGCCGCACGAGCGGAGCTTCTCCGTTCAGGCTTCGGGCTACAACGTCAGCAACACGCCGCAGTACGGGCGCGCCAGCGCGACGGTGGGCAGCTCGACCTTCGGACAGGTAACCTCGCTGGCAGCCGGCTCCAATCCGCGCACCGTGGAGTTAAGCGGGCGCTTCAACTTCTAACCCACTGCTGGAGTCCGGAGGGGCAGGCATGCCTGCCTTTCCGGACTTGTTTTTCGCCGAGCCGGAAGATGGATACACGGATGACGTTGCCGGGCTTGAAACCCGCAACACCGTGGCGAGGCGAATGGAATGCTGGTTCAATCGCTGTGCAAAGTTTTACCATGGTGGACCGACGACGATGCAATTGTTCCTGGATTGTGTCGAATGACAATTAGCCTACAAAGTTCATGCAGCAAAGGATCCTGGATCGGATGCAGAGAAGAGATTTGTTTGTGCTCCCCTTTCTTGCCGCCGGCGCAAGCCTGCCGATTGCGGCAGCAACACGCGGCGCAGCCAATGCCTACGACATCACCGATTTCGGCGCCGTAGCGGATGGAAAAACCTTGAACACGTCCGCCATTCAGCGCGCCATCGACGCGGCCTTCCAGGCTGGCGGCGGGGTGGTCTACGTACGGCCTGGAACTTTTCTGACCGGCGGCATTGAGCTGAAGAGTCGCGTAACACTCTACCTTGAGGCGGGGTCGATGCTGCTGGGCAGCACGCGGATCGAGGACTACGCCATTCACGATGGGCCCCCCGTGCACAGCGACGCCAACGGCTACCATCTGCTCTACGCGCGCAAGGCCGAAGATGTGGCCGTCTGCGGTTTGGGCGCGCTCGATGGCCAGGGTGAAGCCTTCTGGCGCAAAGTCCACAGAGCTCCAATCGCCGAGAAGGATCTGTGGATGGACGTGGCAACTTATGACTACAAGCCAGCCGATGGCAATCTGCGTCCGTCCCCGATGGTCGAATTCGCTGAGTGTCGCAATGTGCGCCTGTACGGCGTGACGCTGCGCAACTCCGCTGGCTGGACGCTGCGGCCAGTGGCCTGCGAAACGGTCGTCATCGAAGGGATACGCATCCGCAATCCGATCTATGGCCCGAACACCGATGGCATCGACATAACCGCCTCGCGCAATGTCTTCGTCTCCAACTGCGACATCGCCACCGGCGACGACGCCATCTGCCTAAAGAGCGAGAACCCCTATGGCGATCTGCTGCCCACCAAGAACATCACCATCACCAACTGCACGCTCACGACAGCCTGCAACGGCTTCAAGATCGGCACGGGAACACACGGCAGCTTTGAAAACATCGTCTTCAGCAATTCGGTCATCTACAACGATGCGGCCAGCCGGCTCAACGCGCGCGTGATCGGCGGCGTCTGCGTGGAAATGGTCGATGGCGGCTCGCTGGATGGTGTGTCGGTCTCGAATATCCGCATGCAAAACGTGCGCACACCCATCTTCGTGCGGCTGGGACGGCGGACTCCACAACAAGGCACCTTCTTGCGCAACGTTTCGCTGCACGGTATCGATGCCGAGGGCGCCATCCTGACCAGTTCAATTACCGGCGTACCTGGACTGCGGACTACCGACGTGAGCCTGAGCGATTGCCGTATTCGCACCGTGGAAGCCGGACTGCGCAGCTATGCCGCTGGTGGTGTTCCGGAGGTCGAGACGGCCTACCCCGAAGCGCGCATGTTCGGCCGTCTGCCCGCCTATGGGCTTTACGTGCGCCATGCCGACCGGGTGCGGATGCGTAATGTGGAGTTGATCTGCGACGCCGCAGAGCAGCGCCCAGCGCTGGTTTGCGACGATGTTGAGGACGCCATCGTGGATGGGCTCGAGGCACAAGCCACACCGGAAGCTCCCCTGATCGAAACACACAATACGCGCCGACTGTTTGTTGCGCGCACGCGGCTGCATCCTGAGGGTAAGCTGCTGCTGGCCGTCGGCGGCGCTGAAGCGCGCGAGATCGCGCTTGCAGCCAATGCTGTGCGAGGCGATCAAAAACTGGTCGAGTATCGCGACGGCGCCCAGGCGCCGGAAGCGGGAAGGCCATAACGTGAGGCAAGGAGGCGGAGACGATGAACAAGCGGCGCATGCTGATCTGCACGGCAAAGGCTGCGGGGTTCGTGGCTCTTCGCCCCACCGATAGCACCTTCGAAATACGGGAACACATTTCTTCCCACCGTCAGCGTCTTTGGCCTTAGCGCTGGTCGGGAGCCGGAGCAACCCAGCTTGAAGGATCGTTCG
>Ga0207834_1000391_pt1 | contig 15989 bp, 14 predicted proteins | sample LuqExpMetagenom5_FD_187763 | JGI IMG/M metagenome (GOLD analysis project Ga0207834, IMG submission 187763) | Tropical forest soil microbial communities from Luquillo Experimental Forest, Puerto Rico - Sample 5 (SPAdes) | ecosystem: Environmental > Terrestrial > Soil > Tropical forest ...
TTCTGAATACCTTTTAACACAGACAATTCCGTCTTCTCGTCAAGGGAGGAGGTTGCTTCATCCAATATAAGAAACGGAGCCTTTCGAATGAATGCTCTTGCAATGGCAATCCGCTGAGCCTGCCCCTCCGACAGACCGTGTCCCCTTTCTCCGATCTCTGTATCAAGTCCTTTCGGAAGATTGCATACAAATTCATAACCTGCTGCCATTTTAAGAGCTGCAACTATCTCATCTTCCGTTGCATCCAGCCTTCCCATACGGACGTTCTCACGTATCGAGCCACTGAATAAGGTATTGCCCTGGGGCACATATGCAATAAATTCCCTGGTTCCTGCATTGGCTGACTCCCTTTCCCCATATTCATTTTGAAAGACGATATTACCTTCCACATTACTCATGAAGGACATAATTAAACGGATTAAGGTAGTTTTACCAATTCCCGATCTGCCAACAATGGCAACTATTTCACCGGGCTTGATGGATACAGATACATTGTCAAGAACAGCCTCCTCCGTATAGCCAAAGGTCAGATCAGAAATATCTATGCCAATATTGGATGCCGTGATATGTTCCGAGGATTTTTCTTCAAGATTAATGTTCTGAAGCTCCATGATTCGTTCCGCAGAGGCCAGAATGGATACTATTTTCGGAACATATTGTGCCAGGGACATAACCGGAACCTGTATCCGGTTTACCAGTGTTAAAAAGATGGACATCATACCGTAGGTAATCGCATTCTTTGAAAGCTGAAAAGCTCCGAAAACAAAAGCTCCAATGTAACCCAGGTTGAAGGAAAGCGTCATCAAGGTAGAGCTTGCTATGTTAACGCGGTTTTTCTTAAAAACCCAGTAAAACCGTTCATTTCTCAGCTGGACTAACCGGTCGGTCACATATTCTTCATTCGTAAAGGATTTAACCACCAGTAAGTTACTCAGACTTTCCTGAATGAAGGACCGGTAATTTGACTCCGATTCCTGCACCTTTAACTGCAGGGATTTTAATTTTCTGCCTAAAACAAAGCATATCACAGCTACAATCGGCGCCATGACCATGGCAAATACAGCCAGCATAGGCTGATAATAGAATAAGGTAAAAAAGGTTACGAGAAGCTCAACCACAAGGCGGATGATGGTTGGTATGATGTTAACAATACCATCTGCAACATTACCCGCATCGCTGGTCAGTCTCGTCAGCAAATCACCGGTATGGTATTTCATTACATCCATCCAATGAGATCGAATGATTTTTTCATAAACCTGTTTTCTGATTCCGAAGGTGAATTTTTCATTCACAACAATCGAAATCAGACCTGTCATGGCCGATATCAGCAGGCTCGCAAATATCGCTATAATATAATAAAAGACTGCCTGTTTCACTATCCCGCCGGAAGTTGCAGAGTCTATAATATCTTTCGAAATAATCGCCATCCATACTCCGATTAACGAAGTAGCGACATCCAGAATAAGCAGGAACAGAATTCGGGGAATGTATGGTTTTGAATATCGAATCAGCCACATCATATATTTTGACTGGTTTTTCCAGTCTTTTAGAAAATGAATAAACTTGTGCATTCTATCACCTCATCTTTGCACCGTCGGGGTATCTGTAATCACACCCTGCTCTTCAATAACAAGAATAAGGTTGTATTCCCATCCAACAGCTGAATTAGCTGAATTGAATAGTAATACAACCTCAGTTTTCGTATTATTATAGTTCTTATCTTGAATACATATAAGGTCCCATAACTTGACCGGTCTTTACGTCAACAATTTCAGAATCAGGTACTGTACCTTCTGTTAAATCCCACTCTGTGTTGCAGATATCAAGCTCTTTCAATTCTGGTTTGTTCCATTCTCTCATCGTTATATCCTCCTTGTTTATTTAATGGTAAATATTAACATCTACATAACTGATTATAGTCTACCAATCTTCTGATATCAATTTTTCTAACCAATTTGTTAGATTTTATTTCTATCAGCTTACATACTCCACCAGTAGGATTGAATACAAAAGCTTCATAAGCTCAAACTCCTCATTATACGGGAATTTTTCCTTATATTCATTCAATTTTAATTCCAATTTTGGTAAATCCAAAAGCTTTTCTGCTATTTTATGATTCATAATATCCGTGCATTCCTGATAAATCCGCTCCCAATTTTTTGAAATACGGTTAACCATATCAGCACTTTGGAGGCCCCTATGTTTACTATCCTCGATTATTTCCTTCGGGAGATAACTTTGCAGATACTCCCTAACCAGACGTCTTTCTACTCCTCTGTATACAAATTGGTTATCCGGCAGCGCTAAACAGAATTCGATCAACCGCCTGTCTCTGGTTGGATCTCTTTGCAGCACCCCGGTATCAAGGGATAAATGCGTCTCGAATTCACCCAGCTGGACGAATATTGGCTTATAAGCAATGTCCGGTCTTTTCACCCGACCGGATACTGACAGGATTTTATCCCTCATGCGATTACGCTTATGAAAGCGTTTTCCTGTATCGTAATATTTCAGTAATTCTGAATTTACGTACACGCCTTGAAAAAGTTCCGGCATCGTTGTCTTTTTCTTAAATACTCTTGTTTTTGATATACCAGCCAGATACCTTAATATTACCCGTCTGCCGATATGCTGCTTCTTTGCAAATGCATTTATTTCCTTTACCAGTTCAATGCAGTGGCCGGTTCTTAACAGTGCATAAAGCTGATTACTATATCCGCCGAAGGATATCGTAGTATTCCCAAACTTTCCGGTAAGCAGTGTTCTGCAGCCATCCTTTGCAGCTTTATCTACACATGCATAAATCCACCTGATATTCTGAAGTGATTTATATGGAAGCTCCAGTTTATTCATATATTCCAAGGCTCCATCAAAGCCATTTATGCCAGGCAGATCCAGATAGCAGCAGGACAAATTCCCCAAATGTTTTTTAGTCGCCTCCACTTGTTCCTTCTCATTAACAATGTAATAGGAATCTGCCTTCGTTACGGCGTCTTCCTCCGGAACAGAGGTATAGGAATATAGCATTTCCCCCTTCTCTTTCAGCCTGGGCGCAGCAAAGCAGGCCACTGAAGTGGAATCAAGGCCTCCGCTCAGCAAAATACCGGTCTTACCCTCATAACGCATCATGCTCGAAACACAGGTTTTGAAAAGCTTAATAAATTCACCTTTATATTCCTCATCGCTTTTTTTAATCAGCGGCTTCTTTAAATGCGGTTTCCAGTAATCTTCTTTCGTCACACCTCTGACGCCAACTCTTACTACCTGTCCAGGTGCAACCTTATATATTTTTTTATAGGGTGTTTCTTCTGCTTCCGTATATAATGCGAGGCTGTTTAACGCCAAAAAATCAGATAAGAAACGGTAATTCCATTCCTTATCCGCCATGGTCGCATCTATAATCGGTCTCATCAGAGTAGAAAAATATAATCTTCCCTGATCATAATAATAATACAGGCATCTGCTGCCTACAGCATCGGTAACTAACAGGATTTCGTTTTTGCTTCTGTCGTAATAAGCAAAAGCATAAGCACCAAGAAACATAAGGAAGCTTTTCTTCCCGTATTTGCAAAAGATCCGATACATAAGAGTTCCGTCCGCAATCCCATCCCGATCCTTTATTCCAATACCAAGCATATCAAACAGCTCTTCCCGGTTATCCAATACCACATCCGCTGTAAAGAAGCTGTTGCTTTTATCAGTAATAGGCATTATTTCATTTCTTGATTCCTTCGTAAAATATTGTCCGCCATACCCAAACACCGCATTATCTGAAATAATTCTATGAAAAGCATCTATTTTACATTTCTGATACGGCTTTTCCATTCTTATTGCTATATCTTCACATCCTGTTGAATTCAACAAATCAATCATTCCCCATATTGCGGACATCATTTACCTCCAAAACGATACCTAAACTAAACTGATTAATCCCTTCTCCTTCATAACATTCAGGAAATCTGATACCGATTCCAAGCATGTCTTTTCATCTACATCATATTCCTTTAACAGCGATTCAGAAATTGCTTCCGCAGTAATACCATCCTCCAACATATCCCAGATATCATTTGCGACACCTTTTAACATAAAATATTTACCTGTTTCAAAATCAATCATTACCTTTTCCCCCGCCAGATCAGACACTTCCGGCTTTCTAAGCACCTTCACCTTTAACCCCATAGGCTCGAATTCTCCTTTCATAGTTTATGTTTATGTTAGGTAATTGCGAAACAATATAGTTTTTGTAATTGCATACATAGCAGATACAATTTCTATAGTTTACGAATTTCGCAATTACCAGTTTTCACTTATGTTTTTAACACGCTACAGAAATGCTTTTATCGACTAATCCGATAATTTCTTCCACGATTTGCGCTGCCACATTTTTATTCTCTGGTCTTATCGCCCGGATCAGCGGAACCTTCTGAGCCACTTCCAGACATTTTTTAAATACCTGCGGATTCATTCCGATATATTTAAAATCATAGGAGGTATATAAATTCGCTATGATATATTCCAGTTTTATACCACTTGTAATTTCTTTGATCAGCAAATGCTCCTCCTTATGTACATCAAGACAAATCATAGCTGCAATTTCTTTTTTGTCCCTACAATAAGAAGCATCCAACAGGACAGCATATTTTTCCCGTTCTTCCTGAAGTAATTCCAAATCATTCAGGTTATACCCAAGTTCTCTGGCAGCATCCGTGCATAATTTTTGCTGAGGGTAAGCCGGATTGGCATAGATGATGCCATCCTCAATCGTAACCGCCACCGTATCGTCCGCCAAGAATAAGCACCCTCTCTTACGAAATTCTGCTGAAACCGTTGATTTACCTGCTCCGGAATTACCGCTGATAATGATTACTTTATCCTTCCATACGACAGCTGAGCCATGGATTGATATTATTTCTCTTTGATACATAATGCTTCCGAAGCATGCTCCCAGTACGAGAGATCTTATGTGCTTACTATCTGCTGTATCATCCGGCTCAACGGTAATTTTGGAACCATTTTCAATGAAGAAATAGCCTTCTTTGTCAAAATAGAACCATTTGTACTCTCTTAATAATGTACTGATTACTACTTGTTCCCGTTTCTTCTCTTTCATCTGTTCCGGCATGACACCATAAATTATTTCCACATCATATTCCGCCTGCTCTTCAATTACATATGCTTCCGGAAGTTCAATCTCGGAGCGTACCATCAATCCATAAATTTTATAAAAGTACCCCATACTAATCTCCATTCTGCCGAACCCCCGCGCATTGGGGCGTCATTATTATTTATTGCTGCTGACCTGTTGCAATATCAATCCTCAGGCACGAAATTTTGCAACTAAGGCATAACCTTCCCCATTGCCTCCGGTAACACAGAATTTTCCGCTTCGCAGCCAGGCATGGGCTATCATATGTTCTCCTTCCGTGCCTACACCGAGGTATAAGGTTGAAGGTATTTTATTCTTTTTCAATAAACATTGAGCAGATAGCGCTTTCACCAGACATTTGCTTTCCCATGGAGTATGATTGCATATTCGATTAACGGCATTGGCGACTTTCGCTGCATAACGATAGGTATCCATCGTCTCCTCAGGTTCCGATTCTTCATTCATTATTCCGAAGCTGCTTTGCAGCTTTTTCATTGGTATCATTAAGACGCAAAAGCGATAAAAAGCAGAGAGAAAAAGAGCCTTAATACATATTCCTCTATCATCATTGCACGCAAAAAGCAAATAGGCCTTTTTTAACCGTCTTATCATTCTCTGTTACCTCCACCCGCAAGCCCCAAGCTTTGCATCAGTGATAGTCTGATTTCTGCCAGATGCATCTTTTCCTTCGCGTCTTTTATCTCCTTTCTGCAGGTCGGAAGCTTTACCAGAAAATAAAAGCAACGATGGATCCAGGCAACCGGAAGTAATATTTTATATTTACGCGCATATGCAAAGGGAATAACCTCACTGGAAGGAAACAGAATACGCAGCGTCCTGCCAAATCTAGACTTAGGAATTACCAGCTCACCAAGAAAATATGGCTGCAGAATACCTACCAGGTGCCAATCCGCGGTTCTTTTCTCATAGCTTATGCCCACATTCATTAGATCCACAATAAAGTCATCCACATTTCCGATGATTTTTGCCTGTCTTCCCTCCATTATCTTCGACGACATTCCCAAATACTGCATACACAGGTAGAAAAAGTTTTCACAGAACTTGTCGTAATTTAATATTTTCATCTTTTCCCAAAACCTTTGCAGATTGATTTGCTCCCCAAAGCGATTAACAAATAAAGTAATATCAACCAGATATCGTATTGTTACGCCCTGCAGGGAGAAATGCTTTATGATATGGAACATCTGAAAGATTAAATGCTCCTCATAACCCAGGGTAACAACATCCATTCCGCAGGCCTTTACACGTAACAGTGTCTCTTCCTTGGTCAGCCTCATCTCATCCATCAGCCTTATCTTGTCACTTTTATAATCCTCCCATAGGGAAAAATGCAGCTCAACCTTGTAAAAAATAGAGTCGAGTATATATTTATAAACAGAATCCTTTGAAGAGATTGTACTTTTACGAAATCCCATATTTTCAAAAATTCTTACTGCCTTCTTTTTATCTCTTTCATACACGAAAATATCCGTGTCACTGGTAATTCTGGATAAATAATTCGGATACATATCGGCAAGGACGCAGCCTTTGAACAGAATAAAGGTGATATCCTCTTCCTTTGCCAGTTGTAATATCTGGCGCAGAACCATATATTTTCTACTTTCTGCAAGCATATATCCCAGGGCTTCTTTTTTCCAGTCTGCTAATAAAGCGACTGGTATATTTAAATTTTCCGAAGATTTCTGAATAAATGGAATTAGTACGGTAGCCAGCTTATTTCTTTTGGCAAGCTCATAAATCCGATCCCAGTCGGCCTCATTTATATCCTCATTCAGGCCTGTTTCTCCATGGATTGCTTTATTCACACATGTCAGTAAAACTTTTATATTATATTGATCATTCATGGCCCAATCCCCTTAATACGCTAATAAGTGTCTTTTACGAAATAAACCCCATTTTTCTCTGATCCTCTTTAAAAATGCATACTATCTGACATCTGCCGCATCGAGTACATAATTCCTGATTTACGAACGGATACAGAAAGCCTTCTTCATCCGGCAGCATATTGATTGCATCAGCCGGACAGGCTGAATAACAAGCAGTACAACCGCAGCAGTTTTCTTTCTTTGCAAAAAGTACCGGTATCGCTTTCTTTACTATATTAATAATACTCATGATAAGTACTCCTTAGCTTCGCTTTGATTCTTGTCTTCCAAGAATCACTGGCATATTTTTTAACTATGTAGGAAAAGGGATTCCCGGTGTAATCCTGCCAGAAAGCCGATCTGGAATCAGGTTCTTTCACCGGAGATACCATAGAAGGCTGCATACAATCCTCCAGTCGGCTGACATATAGCTCCAGCTCCTTCACTGTCTTTTTAAAATATTCTAAGCCTTTCCAGCTATTGATCATCACCAGGGATACCCCTATATTATCGTTCAGCTTAGGAAAAACCTTATCAACACCCCAATAATCAGCGATTGTAATATCTCCCGGGTGGTTTGTCTGCTTGTAGGGGCACTTGTAGCAGCATGGCCGTAAAATGTTGTTTCGGATAAACAGATTATTATAAATCCTGCTGTCATACCCCGTTCCGTTGATGGTTAAGGTTTCAACGACTTCCTCCCAACCATATTTCTTTTTATTACGAAAATCCACTTCACTGATACGTCCTTTTTTCTTCATAGCCATATAATTCAAATAGTCTCTATATACCTTTGGACTTGGAACGCCATGACATACGATATCAACCAGCAGCAGATTAGCAGACTGTTCACCGTTTATATATCTTTGAAGGGCGGCTATCTGGCAGGAGGTGCCGGAGAACAGAACTTTTTTCTCTTCTTTCAAGATTTCTTTCACTTCCTGAAAGGAATCCCGAAGATTACTCTGTACATATTTTGACCCCCGGAAAGCGTCCCGCTCCGCTCTGGTGACTGCTTTCTTATGAACCGCCTCCAGATTGTCCTCCAACGCACAGCCATAGACAATACCACCCTGGTCCAGAATCCGGTCAGACAATGCAGTAAATACACCTCCGGACCTGGAGCTTAACCTGATGTTGTCATCTTTATGCTTCACAGCATATACTACAGGGAAATACGGACTTACCATTTCTCCACTCATGCTTCATCCCTTTCTTCTCTATCTGTTATATGATATGTAACCTCCAAGATGCTGCTTCGCAGCATCACCAACGCCCTAAGTGAATTATGCCTTTGATAATTCACTTTAAGAACCAAGGTGTGTGTGCCATTGCACGAACATTGCGGTTCTTCCTGTGTGAAGATGTTTTTCTTCAAACTACCTTCCTAAGATATTCTTTATCCTCTAAACCTTTTTAAGAAGCAAAATAATCTGGGGAAATTAAGGATCAATTTAACCTTCAGACGTACCTTTTTTCTTACACAGTCAAGCAGGCCGGCATTTTTGATACTGTCTCTGATCACATTAAGGTAATGGGTATTCACCGGTTTCAAACAGTATACTTCCCCAAGTAATCCAACATTAGTGTTATAAAAGAACTCTGCAGCCGGATTAATAAGCTCCGGAAAATAAAGCCGGATATCCTTTAATATCAGTTCGCTGCCGGCATTTGCCGTAAATTTCCGTTCATTAAACTTCGTCTTTGATAAGCTGTTATATCTGCAGTAATAGTGATAATAAGCTTTTTCACTGCAGACAATCAGGGGGTTGGATCTGCATATCTTTACCATAAACAGAAAATCCTCCAGCAAGGAAAGTTGTGTGTTAAAAACAATATTCCTGCTTTGGATGATGTCCTTTTTGAATATCTTATTACAGGTGAAGCCTGCATTCCGATCCAAAAGCATATCCTCCAACAGCTCAGAGGCAGTTTTCACTTCCGTTTCTATTACGTCATATCTGGATTTAACATATCGATTATCATCATATTCATTCACATATCCGTACATAGCAATGTCAGTATTGGTGTCTTCGAGAAGCTGCAGTATCTCCTGATAGGCATCCTTATCCAGCCAATCATCCGAATCAAAGAACGTAATATAATCACCGGATGCTAGCGCCAGACCTGTATTGCGGGAATAAGCAACCCCGGAATTCGGCTGCTTATAAATCACTATCCTGTTATCTTTGGCCGCAAAACCAGTATAAATGTCCGCACTATGATCAGTCGAACCATCATCTATGATGATAATCTCAAGATTCTCATAGGTCTGTTCGACGATAGACCGGAGTGCTTTCTCCAGATAAGGTTCCGTATTATATACCGGTATGATGACAGATAATTTACCATTCATGAATATACTTCCTATACTTTAATATTGTGATGATGCTGCCGATTAATCTTCGATTAATAAATATACAGAATATAACAATTAAAATTAAATTTAATATCTGTAATAACGGTTGAGCAGAATAGTAAGCCCCTAAAGTAATCCCATACATAATGAAAATAGCTGTCATAAGCTTCCCGTCAAGTCTGATCTGGAATAGCCGGTCAATACTGATTAATCTGTAAATCAACATACTTCCGTAAGCAAGGATGGTTGAAATGGATGCCGCATACAGACCTAAGCTTCTGATAAACAATAAGTTGAGTACGATATTGATGACTGCTGCCATTGCCGAGGTCTTCGCCACTTCAACCGTCATCTTCTTGGCAATATACAAGGTGCTGATCAGACCAATCAATGCATTTAGAAAGGATGCAATCATCAATAATGGTATCTGATAAAAAGCCAGCTTGAACTTTTCATCAATCAAAAAATGAAAAGCAAACGGCATGATGGAGATGATGCCCAAGGAAATGGAAGTAAAGATACGGATGCTCTTATCCAAAATCCGGATAAAAAATATCTCTCCCTCCTTGTCATTGATATGGACGGATACCGATTCCGTCCAGGTAATATTAAAGATATTGTAGATTGATATGTATACCGTTGAAAATTTATTGGCCGCCGAATAGATACCATTTAACGCTACTCCTAAGAAAATTGTGATGATCGTTCTATCCGAGTTATTAATAATCCACCAGGAGAGACTGTTGGGTACCAACGGCAGGGAATAGCCTAGAAGACTTTTTACCACTTTCGTATCAGCCTTATTAAGTTTCAAATACTTATATAATCTGAGAGCAAATAATAAAAATATGGCACAGAATAGATTTCCAATAAAATTAGCTGTCAGAATTCCGTAGGCACCTAGTCGCAACACAACTACAAACAGAATATTCAGTACCAGGGTTGATACTGCTGATATCATACCGGCTAAAGCATAATGCTGGTTCTTCCCAAGTCCTCTTGCCGTCTCAAGCAGAAAATTCGAAAAGATACAAATAATAACATTGAACAGCAGAAAGTATTTATATTCATTATGGATAAAGCCCGATACGATCAAGAATATAAAAGTATATATTGTAATTGTACTGATCAAAAACATGATACCCGAGCTTATGATTCTTGATTTCTGCTCCTCATTCTCCCTTGCCTCAATCAAATATCGGAACGAAGCCTGTTCAATCTGTATCGCCACCAAAGGAATCAGAAAGGAAACCAAGGTACTGAGCAAGTCCACTAATCCATATTCTTCTGTTGTCAGCAGCGAGGTATATACCGGAAGAAGAAAGAAGCTGATAAATTGGGTACATATTTTGCCTACTGCAATGATTAATGTATTTTTCAATAATTCTTTTGACTTATCCATGTTCACCTCTGACCAAAACAGCACTTCTGTCCATTCTGCATAATTGTAATGATAAAATATTGATGATTAGGAGACAAATGACATACATGATAAATTCAAAACTATAATAGAACGTATTACCGGTTATTCCGTATACCAGGAAGATGAACTGTCCGCAGAAAGCGAAATACATCCAGTTCCTTTCCTCTGCGTTCATATGGGACCTGCATCGGTAAATGTTAATATTCTTAATCATTGTACTGATGATGAAGCAAACCAGGATGCTTGCACCCAACAAACCAGTCTCTCCTAAAAGCTGAATATAAATATTGTGGGCGTTTGCACCTGCCAGGTTCCCATAATTATAGGAAAACTGATTGAAGCCGGCCAAGCCCTGCCCAATGATCGGTGACTCCAGAAACATCTTAAGGCAAATATCCCATAACCGGTATCTTTCATTAATCGCTGCATCCTGCCCCATATTAACGTTCAGGCGTTCAAATACTTTTGCCAGATCCGGCACAACATTGATGATTACAGCAAAAGCAAGAAGTGCTACAAAACCAATCTCAAAAATATGCAGCACCTTGCTCTCTCTTCGCATATCGGAAAGCAGGATCAGCAGGAGCGGCAGCGTCATACTGATCAGGAACAGCATTCGTTTTCCTGTCAGCAGTAAAGCTGCTGCCAGGAGCACGATACTGATGATATCCATCCTGGTAACTTTTTTCCTGGCAAAACATTTTGAGAATACAATTGCCAGGCCAAGACACATGAAAAAAGCAGCATCACCTTTTTCCCCGATCAGTCCCGAATAGGCTCCGTTATATCTATCACCCAGCTTCAAATAAGCAATGTTGTTTTTCGCAGATGCCCTGAATTCAAAGAAATACCAAAAATACTTCGATATAACTAACGGATTAATCAATTCCGCCATAATGGATATCGCAGTTATCACACATCCAACGTACATGATTTTTATATATTTGATTATAAATTCTTTGTTGACGATGATCATCATCAGTGCCAGAACAAAGGCAGAAAGCCTAATATATTTTATTGTGCTTACCACGGAACAGCTCCATTTGAGGAATAACGTGACATAAACACAAAAAATGATCCAAACTTTACTCTCCAGTGAAATAAATAGGTAACTGTTTTTTACAAATTTATATACGCATAGTAAAATACCCAGAATAACCAGATATTTTTCTCCATAACGGATTACGGTTCTCATTGCACAAAAGGACAGCAGCACAACGATAAATAAGATTAAGTCGTCAACATCAATATATTTCTTAATTTGCATTCTCTTCTCCTGTAAGGATTTGAGTGTCAAAAGGTCATGCTGCTTATTCAGCATTGACTTATTGTACAAAACAGTGTGTGAAAAACTTGTTTTTCGACTGCTATTTTGGGCAATAAAGACACAGCATGTTAATGATGTGTCTTTTTGACACTTTATTCCTGTAAGTTAAAATCGATTACATTAAGTCAATTTTAACATGATATTGTTCTATCTTTACCGGATTAACCTCCAACGAAAAGCCCGATTTAACTCCATAAAGAATAGAGGCCGCCAGTTTAAATTGAAACTTTCCTCTTACGATAATAATTATGCATCCCTTGATTAGCTTGCAGATTTCTTTCCAGGTATGGGAAAATCTTTTATATTTTCTAATACAGTAAACCCAATTCCGAATCGTTAGCTTGACTCTTGCCGGTGAGTAAACCGGCGAATAGGCCAGGTGGTGAAAGAGCCTTATCCTGGTTTTATCCGCTAATTTCTGATAAGTACGGGCATGCTTTGATATCGCAACATTACCAAATTCCTGATCAAGAACCAGACCGTTCACCCGCAGAACCCTGTATCCGTTCAGCCTGACCCTCATACAGTATTCATAATCCACTACATCAATAAATAATTTCTCTTCAAATAACCCTAACCCCTGACAGATGCTGATATTGACGAAGGAACCTGAGGAAACACAGTTATTGATCTCCTGCGTCTCACTTTTTATTTTCATATCCCTTGCAGCTCTTCTCCGATCGATTACTAAGGGTGAGATGATTGCTACCTTTGGCTCCTTCGTATATGGTATATATTCATCGATCATATGCTCCGGGCAGATGGAATCCTGATCCAGCAGCAGAACCCATTCCATTCCTATTGCCTGGCCGTATCGGAGGATATTGTTAAAGGCAGCGGCAATACCGACATTTTCCTCCGACTTTATTAGCCAAGCCCCCGGGTACTGTATCATTAGCTGCTCCAGCTCTTCGATATTATCCGAGCAGTTGTCGAATATCACTAGCTTCTCCACTTGGTTTATGATTGCTTCTATATTACACTTAAGTCTTGCTATTTCCGGATGATAGGTTACAATCCCAGCGTATGCACTCATAGGCTTACCTCCTGCCTGGATTGATACCGATTGTTGTCACTCTCCGCTCCCATTGTAATGCTTTTTAAGTATTCTATGGAGTTCTCACGGTATGCATCCAGCAAGGTACAGGTTTCTTCCCAATCAATGACTGGTTCCTCTAATCGAAACTGAGGCTGTGTTATGATCCTGCTTCTTAAGTTCAGATTTCCCAACAGAGAATCGATTCTATCGTTATACTTATCACCATAATCAACTTCAACATAAAAATTCTTTCTGAAAATGACGGAGAACGCAGTTCCATGAAAGGAATTGGTAACAACCGTATCTGCGTCCTTGATTAAGCTGATAAACTTCTGCGGGCTGGGCGAAAATGCAAATTTCATCCCAGGATATTTTTTCATACTCGTAATATCCATAAGCAGATAGATTATGGGCAGATTTTTCTGTTTACTTAAGCTTTTGGCAAAATCAATCAGATTAATGTTCTTATTGATGGAATAAATTAAGATGTATTTTCCTTTCTTCTTAACAGGAAGGCACAGCCTCTCCCACTCGTCTGAGCCAAGCAGGAAAGTAGGGTCCACATGCACCAGGACATCCCGCTTTAATAATTTATTTATTATCTGCCGGCCCGATTCTTCTCTAACTGATAGCCAACTAAAGGAAGCTAACAAATCCTTATATTCTTTTGTCAACAGCGCAGGAATATCATGAAAACCGAAGCTGGCCGCATAGGAATATTTCTTTTTATTATTCTTGATGATGTCCAGGAAAAACATCTTATCAAATCCTGTAATAGTATCATTCCAGACCTGATCACTGCCGACAACCAACAGATCAAACAATTCATCACATCTGCTCTTATTTTCCGGATGAATTACTTCAGAGAGCATTAGCTGTCTCTTTCGAAAGCTCTGAAATTCCATTTTCCGATAAAAACGAAGGGGTGCATTTAATAAAGCAGCGAGGATATGCTTAGGGCCTGCCTTCTTACTCATGATATAAAAAACATGGTTGGCAGCTTCCATAGTTTCATTTCGATAATCAATGATTTCGCAGTCAGGCTGAAGCTTCCTTATTGCGCTCTGCAAAGCATAGGCCTGGAGAACTGCACCATAATTGCTGGCACGATGGAATGTTAAGATACCTATTCTCATATGAACAACCCCGATCCGTTATTTGATAAGTTTCCATAAGGTAAATTCTAATCTGGGGGATATCGCACAGATACCGATCATAATTTTCCTTGGCAATTTACTGTAGTCATATTTTAAAAATAAAAGTATGTGTTGTCTGAGAAAACTCAGTAATTCCTTATAAATGCATTTATTCCTATAACAAAACTCCAGGATCAGATGCAGCTTCATTCTGGCGGCACTGGTCTGCGAGCATAGGAAGACACGTTTGATTTCCTTATCATCAGGAAAATATTTCTCTGTGTGCTGTCCCATCCGTACATAGGAGGTCCAGGCTGAAAGCCACTTTTCCTTGAATACTGCGTTGACCTTATTCGAATTCATGGCACTCTCGGGATTATCATTCACATACCAATATAAGGGGGTTTCAATTAAATAGCAGGTGGTACAGAAACTCAGATATTCATAAACAAACTTAATATCCTCCGACATACAGATATCCCGGTCAAACTCTAAGCCATGCTTTACAATGATAGCTTTCTTAAATAATTTCCCCCACACCACCGGCTGTACATAACGATTCTGAAATAAACCAATGATCGCAATCCTGTTGGAAATCTCCACAGCGATCTCGCTGGTATAAAAGATATCCACACCCTGCTCATTCTTATTAACATGGCTGCAGCAGATCAGATCCGCATCCGTTTCCTCCATTTTCTGAAGCATCAGCTCCAGATATCGGTCATCCACCCAGTCATCACTGTCTATAAAGGTTATGTATTCGCCGCAGGCACTGGCAATTCCGGTATTCCTTGCATTCGAAACCCCCATATTACGTTCCAGGTGAATTACTTTTACCCTGGCATCACGGGAAGAAAAGGAATCACCGATCGTTCCTCCTCCATCCGAGGAACCGTCATTGATCAGCAGCAGCTCAAAATCGGCATAGGTCTGACGTAATATGCTATCAATGCAACGCTCCAGATATTTTATGGCATTATAAAACGGCAATATGATTGATACAGAACACATGTTATCCTCCTGTCATATGTATTTTTACGATATTATCCGCAGTCAGCCTGTCAAACGGCTCCGCACCATATATAACACTTTTTTTCCCTTGGTTATTGTATGAATCAAAAAAACATAGAAGGCTGATAATCTCTGAAGGACAAATAGCTCATACAGCCTGATTTTTGAATAATAGGGCTTGCAGGCTGCCAGGGAATATTCACATATTTTCCGGTGCATCTCATTTTTCTTGGCCCTGTAAGCCTTTCTGGCATAAGGATCTTTAATGATTCCCTTGTAAACATCAATATAGCTGGTAAGGCAATTCATCTTTGCATAGATCAAATCCTCCGGATACTTCTCCTGAATGGTTTTCAGCATGTGCTCGGAGATATATAATACATCCAGCTTCTTATCACTGAAGGTTCCTGCAGTTGCCGAGTTCTCCCTCAGGATGTAATGATATTTGCATACGTCGTTGCAGCAGATTTTCTTTGCCCTCTGCAATATTTCAAAGGTATAGTACCTATCCTCATGCATCTTGCGCTTCTCATCAAATTTCACACTCCTGCATAGCTGCGCCTTAATCAGGTGGCAGTAGCAGGAAAAACAGAACTTCTGGTTAATCAGCAGCCACTTGATCGCTTCTGCATTACGGAAGGTATATATCTGACCGGTTCCGT
>Ga0207834_1000395_pt1 | contig 15885 bp, 9 predicted proteins | sample LuqExpMetagenom5_FD_187763 | JGI IMG/M metagenome (GOLD analysis project Ga0207834, IMG submission 187763) | Tropical forest soil microbial communities from Luquillo Experimental Forest, Puerto Rico - Sample 5 (SPAdes) | ecosystem: Environmental > Terrestrial > Soil > Tropical forest ...
TACAGATACAGATACAGATACAGATACAGATACAGTTATACCTATACATATAGGTTTTATTTTTAAACCGTACTTATTACCTGATTAAGGATATTATGATAGTGTGACGGCAAGATTCATCACTGAAGATACTTACACCGGCCAGCAGAATGATCCGTTGAGCTTGAACCTGTATACGTATTGTGTTAATAATCCGATTAAATATGATGATCCCAGCGGACATATGGTAAATTCATATATGGTGGCTGAAAATGACGGTGGGGGAAGACATAATAAGGATAAAGGTGGAAATACAAATAAAGATAATAAATCTACAAACGGTCAAAATAGTAAAAATAATGTTACACATAATAGTTACTATGAAGATAAAAATAAAGATAATAAAGGGAATAAAGATAATAAAGATAACAATAATAAAGCTACGCCAACCCCTGCTCCTAATTCTAAAAAAGATACAAATAATGTAGAAGATAAAAATAAAAAAAATCAAAAAGAAACTCCAGCAGATGCTGCTAAAAAAACTGCGAGAAGTACAGCAGAAGGAGTAGCAGATACTGTAGTTGGTGATGCAATCAGTAAACTTCCAGAAAGAACAAAAGGCATTACAGAAGTACCAGAATTAGGTGTTGCTGCAAAGGTCGAATCTTCATCAATTAATGCTGGGACAAAAGCTTTTAAAACCGTTTCAAAAGTGGCTACACCTGTTGCATAAGCTTCATATGGATATGATGTTTATCAAGATATTGAGAAATATGACGAAGCAGATGCCGCTAAAACCGTTACAGTGACAACTGTAGGAACGGCATTAACCATAGCAGCAGGATGTGCTATATCAGGAGCTGGTGCTCCTGTAGCGGTAGTGATAGTAGCTGGAGTAGGCGTAAGTCTTTTTGTTGATTATGCTGGAGACAAAGTAAAAGAATGGTGGATTGGAAAGTAAGAGGATAAATAAAATGAGCTTTGGGTATTTAAGTTTACCAATGTGGCTATTATTGTGTCTGCTAATAAGCATTTACATGGTATTCACAGGTATTAAAAGACGTAAAAATGATAGGAAAGCGTTGATTATTACGTATTTTATAATTGCTTTAGGAGCTTTGTTAATTGCACTAGATAAATTGGTTAATGAAGTTTTTATACAATTCAAACAATATAGCCAATATATTTCATTCGTTATTATAGGATTGCTGGTATTTATTCTCGGTAACTTGATATACATGGGAATTACCAATAAAGGTAATGAGCATTCTCGAAAATTATTCAAGATTGCATTATTAATTACCATATTTTCTGTAGTACCATTGATTTTGTGGATAATAATCGACTTGGCATTACAAAACAGGTTGTAAAATGATTTAAAATAAAAAACCGGCAAAAACAGTAAAAGCTTCTCTTTCCGTTAGGTAAAGGGAAGCTTTTATAATAAGCTGCTTATGATAGACGTAAATGCTTAACCTAAACGTGGCTGAGAGCAGTCAAAATCAATCTATTTTATGTGTTATTAGCAGTACTCTGGAATACCAAAGAAGTAATACAGTATGACTTAACCACAAAGGTTGAGTTATATTTAAACATAATTCTCGTACATTATCAATTAAACTCAGAATCGCCTTCATTTCCTGCATTTCCTTCGGCAGTACCCGGCACATTTCTGGTAGTGTACTGTCATGGAAGATGATATAAGGGGGAAGTCCGGCTTTTAGGAAATCTGCCGCTTCAGTCTGGCAAGCCTTTCAAAAAGCTCCGGCTCTTCTTTGCTTTCGGGAACATTTACCATTTCCGTTTCGCATGTTCTGTATGGTCAAACTACCACGATTCGGTTGTCTGTTTTATGTATCCTGTTACAATACATTTCACTCTGCTGATCGTAAAGCTGCTGTATGGTTTTTAATTCTTCCTGCTGTTTCCGGCTTAAAAGCTTTGCTCCGTCAACACTCTGGAACATTGTATCTATTGTCTTCAGGTTTCTCTTTAAATATCCCAGTTGTTTCTTTACTGCTTTCTGGATTTCTTACTTTTGTGTTGTCTCTTTTTGCCTCACTCTGATAATCCTTGCGTGCATTCTTGCGGTAAGTTCTGGGTTTCATTCCTGTCCATCCTTCACTGGCACTAAGTCTGTCTATGATTATTTCTATCTTTTCTCTTGCTTCGTTTAATAGGCCAAGATCGGTCGGATATTTTGAACCGGGGGGTAAGGTTACCAGCTATTTGTGTAATTAATATTAGATAGCAAAGATTGATTAATAAATAGCAATATTTAGGTGGATAGTCAAATTTATAGGTTATATAATACGTTAGAACGTTAGGATTTGTTAACAAAAATATCAAGGAGAAGTTATGAGGAATATCAAAAAATTAAAATTATCCGAAAATTAATATTTTTATTTTATTATTTTCTATGATGTTGTTACGAAAGATTTATTTAAGAAATGGATAGTTCAAAAGAGAGGACAAATGATGAAAAGCATAAAAATGAAAATGCTGATAAGTATTTTCCTTACACTGATTATAACGATAGGAACCTTACAGGCTGTATCCACAATGCTGGCAAAAAGAAATTTAAGAGAGCAGGTTGAGCAGGGAATCATGGCATTAGTTGAAGATAATACGAAACTCTTAGCCAGCAGAATTATGAGTGAAAAACTTATTTTAGATAATATTGCAAGTGATGCAAATATGAAGAGCATGGTTTTTGGATTACAAAGAGCAAATTTACTAAAATATCAAGATGAATCAGATTTCCAACAACTTGGGATAGTAAATACAAGCGGTATAGCAAAATACACGGATGAAACAGAAGAAGATCTCTCTGACAGAGATTTTATACAGGAAGCATTAGCCGGCAAAACTGTCATTTCTGATACATTTATCAATGAGGTAAGCAATGAACCTGTTCAAATGATGGCTTCTCCTATCTATAAGAATGATAAAGTTGTAGGACTTGTTATTGCAAGAATTGATTTATATAAATTAAGTAGTCTAGTAAAAGACATGGGTTATGGTAAAGGAGGATACGGGTTCATCATTAACAGTGAGGGAACGGTCATAGCACATCGGGATAAAACATTGGTAGCGGAAATGTTTAACCCGATTCAGAAGGTGAAGCAAGATAAAAGTGTAGCCTCAATTGCCGGCTTTTTCCAAACTGTCTTACGGCAAAAAAAGGGAGTTTTTAATTATAATTATCAGGGAACACATTTATATTCAGCATATGCAGAAATACCTGATTCTAACTGGTATTATGTTGTAAATGCAGATCAAAGTGAAGTAATGTCCAGACTTGCAAACTTCAATCAGATTACCGGTATGATTTTTTTGGCTACGTTATTAATAAGTGCAGTGATTACCATCGTACTTGGTAACAGTATTACAAAGCCTATTGTAAATGCGGTTAAACAGGCAGAACGAATAGCAAAGCTGGATATAACAGAAGATATAGATGAAAGATTGCTAAAGAAAAAAGATGAGGTTGGACTGCTTAGTACAGCATTGCAAAACATAACAGAAAGTTTCAGGGGAATTGTTTTAGAAATGAAACAAGCTTCAGTACAATTAACGGATAAAGCAGGCAGAATGTCCAAAATGTCCGATGAATCTGCTGTTTCTTCAGAAGAAATTGCCACAACCATTGGGGAAATTGCAAAAGCCGCAGCTAATCATGCAGAGTATACGCAGGAGGTCAATCATAAGGCTCTGAAATTGGGAGAAACTATTGAACAGAATCAGAATAACTTTTCCGTATTAAATATTGCTGTATTAGAAGTAGTAAACCTTTTAGAGGAAGGCACTCTTGCTATGGAAACCCTTCGTGAAAAAACAGCTGAAAATAATAATGAAGCAGCAAAGATTAAGGAAGCTGCTAACAAAACCAATGAAAGTGCCCAGCTAATAGGACAGGCTAGTGAAACGATTTCTCAGATTGCTGAACAAACCAATCTCCTTGCCTTAAATGCAGCTATAGAAGCAGCCAGAGCGGGAGATACAGGCAAAGGATTTGCAGTTGTTGCGGAGGAAATAAGAAAATTGGCAGAAAAATCAGCTACCTCGACAGCCGCAATTGATAAACTCGTAGCTGAACTGCAGAGCAATACTGTCAGTGCAGTAAAAGCTATTGAGAAAATGTATATAGCCATAAGAGAGCAGAATCTAAGTGTCGACAGCAGCCAGATGAGCTTTCAAGGCATCTCTGCAGCGATAAGAAATGCCGATAATGCGGTAAGAGAATTAAGTAAAAGCGGTCTGGAAATGGAAAAAGTCAAGGACAGTATTATTGAAACAATGGAAAGCCTGTCAGCAATAGCTGAAGAGAATTCTGCTTCAACGCAGGAGGTATCTGCAACGGTTGAGGAACAGGCGACATCCTTGGAGGAATTAGCCTCCTCAAGTAAGAATCTAGATGAATTGGCTTATCAGCTTGAGGAAATCTCAGGAAGATTTGACTTATAATATTTATGTACTGTGTTGGGGGAGGTAGGTGAAATAATCATCTACCTCCTAGTCATTTCATGCTGCTGTGAAAACAAAATTGGAAACTAATTGCTAATATATAATTGACAGAGAAGTAAATTAGGGATATATAATTTAAATAATAAACAAATTCGTATTAGTAATTATAGGTCAGAAATTATACGCCAAAAAAGGAGAGAAGCATGGGCAGGAAAAAGTTATTTAATGATCATTGGGAGTTTACAAAGCAGAAAATTGGAAGCAATCCAGTTGATTTTTGGAAGGACAAAAGTGTATGGCAGGCAATTGACATCCCTCATGACTGGATGATTTATGATACAGCCTTTTTTTATGAATCCTGTGAAGGGTGGTATCGGAAACGGTTTTCGATCAGTGAAGCTGATACTCTATATAATACCTGCGAACTTCAAAATGAGCGGTATCTGCTTCGTTTTGAAGGAGTTTATATGGATAGTACGGTATATGTGAACGGCATTACGGTGGGAGAATGGAAATATGGTTATTCAACCTTCGAGTTTGACATAACAAATGCTTTAAAATCCGGTGAAAATGAGCTCCTGGTAAAAGTCGTTCAACAGTTACCTAACTCGAGATGGTATTCCGGGGGAGGTATTTACCGGAATGTATGGTTCAAAACGGTACCCGGAATGCATTTTGCTTCGGATGGAATCTATATATCCACAACGAATACGGAGAAGGACTGGACGGTAAGGGTAGAAAGTGAGATCACCCATTCAGGAGGTCAAGCTTTTGATGCGGAGGTTCTTGATGAATTAAAAAAGTCAGGTAATATCAACACTTTAATAATAAGACATACAATCCTAGATCAAGATGGGAAAGAAATCGCCTATACGCAGGGAGGTTTGGAAGCTCAGAAGTTGACTGTAACCAATCCAAGGCTGTGGGATCTGGATGCTCCTAATCGGTATACCCTGAAGTCTGAGCTTATGATCAATGGTATTATCCTTGATGAAGAGAGTAATGGTTTTGGATTTAGAACAATCCGTTTTGATGTCGATAAGGGCTTCTTTCTGAATGAAACACAGATTAAGCTCCACGGCGCCTGTCAGCACCATGACCTGGGAGCGCTGGGCGCTGCCGTTAATCCTACGGCTATGAAACGACAGCTTGTGATACTGAAGGAAATGGGTGTCAATGCTATCCGTACTGCCCATAACATGTGTGCCACAGAACTGTTAGAGCTTGCCGACGAGATGGGGATATTAATCAACGATGAAGCCTTTGATATGTGGGAAAGACCCAAAAATCTCTTTGACTATGCCCGTTTTTTCGCTGATTGGGCAGAACGGGATGTTGCAGGCTGGATTCGCAGAGACAGAAATCATCCCTGCGTAATCATGTGGAGTATCGGTAATGAAATCTATGATACCCATGCTGATGAACGGGGACAGGAGCTGACCCGCTATCTGATGGAGCTTGTGTATCAGCATGACCCTTATCATAATGCTCCTGTTACCATCGGATCTAATTACTTGCCCTGGGAGAACGCCCAGAAATGCGCGGATATTGTTAAATTAGCAGGGTATAATTATGCGGAAAAATATTATGCTCCTCATCATGAGAAATATAAGGACTGGATGATTTATGGCAGTGAGACGGGCTCCGTAGTACAAAGCCGTGGTATATATCATTTTCCTCTAAGTGCAGATATCCTATGTGATGATGATGAACAGTGCTCCTCCCTTGGCAACAGTATCACAAGCTGGGGAGCCAGGAGCATACAAAGATGTATTATAGATGACCGGGATGCAGAATATTCTGCCGGAATGTTCATCTGGAGCGGATTTGATTATATCGGCGAGCCCACACCTTATCATACAAAGAATTGTTATTTTGGACAGATTGATACAGCAGGCTTTAAAAAAGACTCCTTTTATCTGTATCAGGCAGAATGGACGGATTACCATACCTCACCTATAGTCCATCTTTACCCTTATTGGGACTTTAATGACGGACAGTTGATTGATGTATGTATCTGTTCCAATGCCCCTAAGGTAGAATTGTTCTTTAATAACAACTCTCAGGGAGTATTTCATATCGACCATGTGAAAGGTACGAAGCTGGTCGGTAATTGGCGGCTTCCCTATAGTAAAGGTGAACTCCGTGCCGTTGCCTATGATGAACAAGACCATATGATAGCTGAAGATATCCAGCGTTCCTTCTCCGATACAGCCCAGATCCGGTTGTCATCAGATAAAATGCAGTTAATGGCGGATGGACAGGATCTTATCTTCGTAGAGATCAGTATGCTGGACGTAGACGGTAATCCTGTATGGAATGCCAATAACCGGGTAAAGGTTACTGTCAGTGGTGCCGGAAGATTAATCGGACTGGATAATGGCAACAGTACGGATTATGATTCCTACAAAGGTACAAGCCGCCGATTGTTCAGCGGAAAACTGCTGGCAATCATAGCAGCCAGAACTGTCCCGGGGGACATCCATATGGAAGTCTCTTCTGTCGGACTTCCAACTGCCCATATGACCCTTTCTGCAAAGGGATGTGAGGTACCTGATGGGGTTTCAGCCTTGGAGGAAAATAGAAGAAGTCCCAGCTCAGCAGAGATTCCAATTCGAAAGCTTGAGATATTAAGTCCAAGAGGAACACATTTAGATGAGAAGCTTCATGAAACTAGGGTGGAAGTGAAGTTATATCCGGAAAATGCCTCCTATGATGATATCTCCTGGAGAGTCACGAACGCTACAGGGGTAGACTCCAACATTGCAGAGATTGAGCCGTACGGAAAATATGCAGCCGTAAAGGCCCTTGGTGATGGTACCTTTTATTTACGGGTGACAGCAAATAACGGAGGAAATAAGGTAAATCTTATATCGGCATTAGAGTTTCAGATTACGGGGCTTGGAACAGCATTCTATAATCCCTATGAATTTATCTCCGGAAGCCTTTACAGTAAAAGCTTTGGAATAGTGGGAAGCGGCAATGAGCGTGGAGTAGCAACAGCAAGAGACGGAGAAAGTATTATAATATATGATAAATTAGACTTTGGTACCTATGGCTCAGATAAGATCACGCTACCAATTTTTGAGCTTGGCAGTAAAGCCATACAGCTTGAGATTTGGGAAGGTATCCCTCATTCAGCAGGGGGTGAACTGTTAGCAGATGTAATCTATCACAAACGATCCATCTGGAATACCTATCAAGAAGAAACCTATCAGTTGAGCAAGCGGTTAACAGGAATCACCTCCATCTCTTTCCTGTTAAGGGATAAGGTGCATATCAAAGGCTTTTCCTTCACGAAGCTGTTAAAGGCCTATGAACAGCTATCCGTATTATCTTACAGCAGGATCTATGGAGATGCTTATTCGGTAGAAGCGGATTGTATTACGGGGATCGGCAACAATGTAACGATTACCTTTGACGAGATGGATTTTCAAAAAGGGCTTCGTAAAATTGTTATCTGCGGACGATCTGCCATCGACAAGAATACCATCCACATACGGTTTACCGGACCCGACGGGGAAACCAAGCAATTGGCAGAATTTCTCTATTCCAAGGAGTATGTGGAAAGGGATTTTGAGCTGGCCAATGTGACAGGTTTACAGTCAGTGTCATTTATATTTTTACCGGGATGCCAATTTGACTTTCAATGGTTTCACTTCGAATAAAATCGTTGCTTAGTATTGGTCAGTACATTACTTGGGGTGGAAAATTTTATAAGATTATAATAAAAAACTAACAAAAAATTACTTACATTTTGTTGGTTTTTTATAATTACAAAGCAATATCACCATGTTAATATACTAGTATACCAGTTGCTATCAATTATAATAGACCTGTGACATCAGTAAATAATTAATCGATGCTAGCCCTAATAAATGAACGATTAAAGGAGAGAAGAAGATGAAAATGATCATTCGCTGGTTTGCCGGTGGTGATGACAGCGTAACGTTAGAGCAGATTCGTCAGATACCCGGTATTACCGGAGTGGCAACGATGCTGTCGGATATTCCGGTAGGTGAGGTATGGCTCCTGGAACGACTGGAGGCTTTGAAGCAGGAAATACAGGCAGCCGGTCTTGAGCTTGAGGTAATCGAAAGCGTGAATATCCATGAGGATATTAAGAAAGGCTTGCCAACGAGAGACAAGTATATCGGCAATTACATAAAAACCATCGAAAACCTGTCAAAAATCGGAGTAAAATGCCTGTGTTATAATTTCATGCCGGTAATGGACTGGTTAAGAAGCAGTCTGGCATATCCCCTTGAGGATGGCAGTACAGCATTGGCATATAATCATGAAGAGGTTCTTAAAATGAATCCGGCTTCCATCGCAGAAGGAATGCTCAGTAATTCAAGAGGATACTCGCTTCCGGGCTGGGAGCCTGAGAGACTTAGCCTGATGGCTGCAGATATAAAGTTTTACCAAGGGATGTCGACAAAACAGTATTGGGAGAATATGAAGTACTTCTTAGATGCAGTCATCCCCTATGCAGAAAAGTATGATGTTAAGATGGCGATACATCCGGATGATCCACCATTTTCAATCTATGGTCTGCCAAAGGTAATCAACAGTGCTGAAAATATCCGTAAGTTTTTAAGCCTGAACCCAAGTGTCTATAACGGCTTAACGCTTTGCACAGGTTCGCTGGGGGCTGATATGGAGAATGATATACCTGCCATTGTAAGCGAATTTGCTTCCCAGGGCCGCATACATTTCGCCCATATACGTAATATAAAGCACTCGGATAAGATGGTTTTTACGGAATCCGCACACCTGAGTTCCTGCGGAGACCTGGATATGTATCAGGTAGTAAAAGCTTTTCATGATCATGGTTTTAACGGTTACATCCGACCGGACCATGGCAGAATGATATGGGGTGAGCAGGCACGACCGGGATATGGCTTATATGACAGGGCTATCGGTGCTAATTATCTGCTTGGTCTTTGGGAAGCAATCTCAAAAGCGGCTCATTGAACTCATTGAAATGATAAGGACGATAAGAAAAATAATACTGCTGCTTAATGGAACATGACATATTTAAGCTGCTCCATGAATAGATATGACGGAATTAAGGACAGAAGGAGTCGATGAAATGATTATTACAAAGAAGGAAGCCAGAGAAAATGCAAGGGAATATGCTTTAAGGCAGATTCGTGAGAATATTGAAAACCTGCAGCTGAAGCCGGGCAGTGCTGTCAGTGAGAACGAATTGGCAAAGGAGCTTGGTATCAGCAGGACGCCGGTCAGGGAAGCCTTGCAGGAGCTGCATAAGAATAAAATGATTGAGGTATACCCGCAAAAGGGAATCATCATTTCCCATATTGATTTTGAGGTTGTCAATGAAATGGTATTCTTGCGCAGAGTACTCGAAAAAGCAGTAGTGGAGGAATTATGTGACAATATATCACAGGAGAATATTCTTGAGCTTGAGAAGAACATACAGCTGCAGGAATTTTACCTGGATAAACAGCTGCCCCAGAAAATCCTAGAGCTTGATAATGAGTTTCACCGATCCCTGTTTGTTATGAGTCATAAGGAACGGATTTATCATCTGATGGAAGCAACACAGGGACATTTTAACCGTATCCGTACCATGAGTGTGTTCTCCGTGAAGGAGCTTAAGATCATAGAGGATCATAAAGCTATTGTAGGTGCAATTAAATCAAAGGATAAGGTATTGGCAGGAGAGATTATCCTTAGTCATCTTTCCAGATATAAATTGGATCAGAATGAGATTATGGAAAAATATCCGGAATATTTTAAATAAAATACAGCCGGTAATGTGCACGATAACGTACCAATAACAATGCACTTGGGATGTCTTAGGGCTGTTTGATTGTGATAAAATGGAGGCATTATGAAATTAAGAGAAGCCTGGAATAAAAGAGATGAATGGAGTAAGGATTATGATATCCCGAACTATGACAGAGAAGCAGTAAAGAAAAATACGGCAGAAGCACCGGTATGGCTGCATTTTGGAGCGGGAAATATTTTTCGGGCTTTGATGGCAGCAGATATGGATAGGTTATTAGAGCTGGGGCTTAGCGATAAAGGGATCATTGTTTGCGAGGATTTTGATAAAGAATTAGTATATCGGGCTTATGAACCATACGATTGCTTAAGCCTGTTGGTTACCTTGAAAGCCGACGGCAGTGTGGAGAAGAGGGTAATTGGAAGCGTTACGGAGGCAGTGACACAGACAGCCAGGATGCAGGAATTGTTTCGTATGCCTTCCGTTCAAATGGTTAGTTTTACTATCACGGAGAAAGGTTATACGGGTCCGCTGATGCGTAAAATCGCTGAATTATGTCTGGAAAGATATCAATGCGGAGCTTATCCAATAGCATTGGTTAGCCTGGATAACTGTACACATAATGGAGAGCTTCTGTCGGAGGCGGTATGGAAGCATGCGTTGGAGCTTGTTGCGGAAGGAAAGGCTGACGAAGGCTTTCTGCGATACCTTCATGACGAATCTAAAATAACCTTCCCCTGGTCAATGATCGATAAAATTACTCCAAGACCGGATGGGACGGTAAAGGAATTGTTGGAACATGACGGATTAGAGGATACCGAGCTGATCATAACGGAATATAACACTTATACGGCTCCCTTTGTAAATGCAGAAGAAACAGAATATCTGGTCATAGAAGATAAATTTCCAAACGGAAGGCCTGAGCTTGAGGCGGCAGGCATACTGTTTACCGACAAGGAAACTGTTGACAGGACGGAGAAGATGAAGGTCGGAACCTGTCTGAATCCACTGCATACAGCTCTAGCCATCTTCGGATGTCTGCTGGGTTATGAGACAATTCATGATGAGATGAAGGATCAACAGCTGAAGGAACTGGTATGGGAGCTTGGATACAAGGAGGGTTTACCCGTAGCGGTGAATCCTGGTATTCTTCAGCCGGAGCAATTCCTAAAGGACGTATTAACGAAGCGTCTCCCGAATGTATTCATGCCGGATTCCCCTCAGAGGATAGCAACGGATACCTCACAGAAGATACCGGTGCGCTTTGGACAGACTTTAAGGGCTTACCACTCGGAACCGGAGCTCGATATAACGGGGCTGACAATGATACCGCTTGTGTTTGCAGGATGGCTCAGGTATCTGATGGGTATGAATGATGAAGGAGTAAAGTTTGAACCAAGTAAGGATCCGAGGCTGGATGAGCTCATGGCCTGTCTGCAGGAAGTTGAACTTGGTCAGGACCTTAAGGAGAATGATAGAATTAATCTGCTTCTGAAGGATCAGGCAATATTCGGAATAGACCTGTTTGAATGTGGGTTGGCTGAAAAAGTAAAAGGAATTTTTAAAGAGATGCTTACAGGTCCGGGAGCTGTCCGTCAGACCTTAATAAAATATTGCGCAGGTAAAAATAACTGATGCTGCTATAATAGCTTTCCATAGGTAATTGTGAAACTGTGAACTTAGAAATTGTATGCAATTACAAAAATAATATTGTTCTGTATTTACCTAATGCTCTTTGATTTTACGGGAAGATTTAATAAATAACATATGAGGTATACCTATGAAGGAAATGATACGTAATAAAGATAAGATTGCTGAATATAAAAAGCGTGCAAAAGAACTGGTCAGCCAGATGACTTTGGAAGAGAAAGCATTTCAGATGCTGCATAATGCTCCCGCGATAGGAAGGCTGAAGATAAAGTCCTATAATTGGTGGAACGAAGGACTGCATGGTGTGGCAAGAGCCGGTATCGCAACCATGTTTCCGCAGGCAATCGGCTTAGCAGCAGCTTTTGATGAAGAAATGATGGAAACAGTCGGAGACGCCATAGCCACGGAAGGCCGTGCCAAATTTAATATGCAGCAGGAATTCGGGGATGCGGATATTTACAAGGGGCTGACCTTTTGGGCACCAAATGTTAATATCTTTCGTGATCCCCGCTGGGGAAGAGGGCATGAAACCTATGGCGAAGATCCGTATCTGACCTCCCGGCTGGGTGTTCGTTTTGTGGAAGGTCTGCAGGGTCATGATGAAAATTATATGAAGGCTGCAGCCTGTGTCAAGCATTATGCGGTGCATTCCGGGCCGGAGGATCTCAGACATAGTTTTAATGCGCAGGTTACTTTAAAGGATCTGCATGAAACTTATCTTCCTGCTTTTAAAGCATTGGTACAGGAAGCGAAGGTGGAAGCGGTCATGGGGGCGTACAACCGGACGAATGGGGAACCCTGCTGCGGCAGTAAGACGCTGTTAAAGGATATATTAAGAGATGGCTGGGGATTTGACGGACATGTGGTATCCGACTGCTGGGCAATCAAGGATTTCCATCAATACCATAAGGTAACCCAGGGTCCAGTGGATTCGGTAGCCCTTGCAGTAGAGAATGGATGTGACTTAAATTGCGGCAACATGTTTCTTTATCTTTTGGAGGCAGTTAAGCAGGGTAAGGTTAAGGAAGAACAGATTGATACCGCAGTAACAAGACTGTTTACCACCAGAATGAAGCTGGGGATGTTTGACGAACCCACAAAGGTTCCATTTAACAGAATTCCGTATGAAGCAGTGGATTCCAAAGAAATGAAGGAATTAAATCTTTCGGTAGCGAAGAAATGCCTTGTTCTTCTGAAAAACCAGAATCAGCTGCTGCCCCTTAAGAAATCTGAAATTAATACAATCGGTATGATAGGACCTAATGCTGATAACCGTAAGGCCCTGAAAGGTAATTATGAAGGTACTGCTTCCAGATATAGTACCGTTTTAGAAGGTTTTCAGGATTATCTGGGTGATGATGTCAGGGTTCTGACTTCAGAGGGCTGTCATTTACATAAAAAAAAGGTCGGCGGGTTAAGTGTTGAGAATGACCGTATAGCGGAAGTAAAAGGTGTTTGTAAGGCAAGTGACGTCATAATAGCATGCCTGGGTCTTGATTCCGGGCTGGAGGGTGAAGAAGGAGATCAGGGGAACGAATATGCCAGTGGTGATAAACCAGATCTTAATCTTCCCGGACTTCAGGAACAGATGCTTAAGACGATCTGTGAAAGCGGTAAGCCGATAATTCTGCTGCTGCTTTCCGGAAGTGCGCTGGCAATAAACTGGGCGGAGGAACATGTTCCGGCAATCATCCAGGGCTGGTATCCGGGAGCACAGGGAGGACGTGCGATTGCAGAGATGGTATTCGGTGAATGTGTACCGGAAGGAAAGCTGCCAATAACCTTCTACCATTCTACGGAGGAATTACCGGATTTCACCGATTATTCCATGGAAAACAGAACTTACCGCTTCATGAAGAATGAGGCATTGTATCCTTTTGGATATGGCCTGTCCTATAGTGACTTTATCTTCTCCGATTTATCCTGCAGCAGTGATGTCATAACAAAGGATGGAATCGACATAACGGTGTCAGTAAAGAATGCGGGGCATTATGGTGGAAGAGAGACTGTACAGGTATATGTCAAAGCAGAAGATAAGGGAACTCCGAATGCACAGCTGAAAGCCTTTATGAAGGTGGCTCTGCAGCCTGGGGAAGAGAAGCTTGTTAAAATGCATCTTCCAATGCAGGCCTTTGTTGTTATTAATGAGGCTGGACAGGAGATATATCCACGAATACGATATACGATATATGCCGGCGGTTCGCAACCGGATTCAAGAAGTATAAAGCTAACCGGTCAAAAGCCGCTGACAGCGGAAGTTAAAATAATAGATGAGATAAACCGTCCGTAATGCTTGCGAGCTGAGGTAAGGCCTACTTATAGCAAGCCTTGTTACCTACTTATAAAATTGATTTATTACTTTTATGCTAACTAATTTATAGATTGTTTTCAATCTGGAAGTGAAGGGTGGGATGTGATTTGGAGTTTACAAGCTGTTGGTTGCAATATCAGCATCTGTCTGATGCCAATGTGTCAGAAGTTATCGTGTTTTCCGATACGGAAGGCAAAATTATTAAAAATGCAATTAAGGAACTGGAGATAGCTTTTCAAGCTTTCTATGGACGTACTATAAATACGGTATTTATTAAAAGTATTTATTCAATTGCCAGGGCAGGCATTTATCTGAAGTTCGATGAATCCCTGCAGATTGAAAGGGAAGGATATCGTATCACATGCCTGGATGGAAAATGTACGATATCTGCTGTTTCTGAAGCAGGGCTCCTGTACGGCGTCTTTGCCTTGATAAGAACTCTGCAGGTTCAACAGGTCAGAAATTATGATGCATGGACCTATTCGGAAGAAAAGGAGCCGTCAAATCCCCTGCGTATGCTTAATCATTGGGATAACATGGATGGAAGCATTGAGAGAGGATATTCGGGAAAATCATTCTTCTTTCAAGATAATCTTGTACTGGTAAATGAACGAACGAATGAATATGCAAGAATGATTGCATCCGTAGGTATCAATGCGGTTGTAATTAATAATGTGAATGTGAGAGGGATGGCGACTCAGCTTATCTCTGATATCTATTATGATCAGCTGTGCAAAATGGAGGACATTTTTTCTTCCTACGGTATAAAATTATTTTTAAGCATTAATTTTGCAGCTCCTCTGGAATTAGGAAATCTGAATACTGCTGATCCGTGTGATAGAAAAGTCCGCAGCTGGTGGGCAGATAAAGCGAAGGAAATCTGGGAGAAGATCCCCAGATTTGGCGGTTTCCTGGTCAAAGCCGATTCAGAAGGCAGACCTGGACCTTTCACCTATGGCAGGACTCACGCGGAGGGAGCCAATATGCTGGCGGATGCCGTCAGACCCTACGGTGGGTTGGTCATTTGGCGCTGCTTTGTTTATAACTGCCAACAGGATTGGAGGGATCTGAAAACTGACCGTGCAAAAGCGGGTTATGATAACTTCAGGCCATTGGACGGAAGCTTTTGTGATAATGTTATTTTACAGATTAAGAACGGATCAATGGACTTCCAGGTACGGGAACCCGTATCTCCCTTATTCGGAGGACTGGAGAAGACCAATAAGATGCTGGAGGTTCAAATCGCTCAGGAATATACCGGACAACAGAGGCATGTATGCTACCTGATTCCCTGGTTCAAAGAAATACTCGGGTTTAATACATATAGCAAAGACGGACATGGGACAGTTGCAGAAATCGTAAGCGGAATGGCAGCAGTAGCTAATACGGGTAATGATAAGAACTGGACCGGACACGATCTTGCGGCAGCCAATCTCTATGGCTTTGGCAGGCTGGCTTACGATACTGAGCTAACGGCAGAAGAGATCGCAGGCGAATGGATAGTTCAAACCTTCGGTTTTGACGAAAAGGTAAGAACAACTATTCTGCAAATTCTGATGATGTCATGGCCCGCTTATGAAAAGTATACGGCTCCGTTGGGTATTGGCTGGATGGTAAAACCGAATGTACATTATGGACCGGATGTGGATGGCTATGAATATGATAGATGGGGTACCTATCATAAAGCTGACAATAAGGCAATCGGAGTTGATCGCACGGATCG
>Ga0207834_1000396_pt1 | contig 15882 bp, 20 predicted proteins | sample LuqExpMetagenom5_FD_187763 | JGI IMG/M metagenome (GOLD analysis project Ga0207834, IMG submission 187763) | Tropical forest soil microbial communities from Luquillo Experimental Forest, Puerto Rico - Sample 5 (SPAdes) | ecosystem: Environmental > Terrestrial > Soil > Tropical forest ...
ATTCCTAATATATTCAGTCTTTCAATCTCATCAATCGCTGATTCGATGGCTAAAGCTTCATCCTGTTCACTTAGGTCATCAGAAGTTTTTGCTATTCTTGCCAAGTAGCCACAAGTGCAGTAACCTTTTGATTCATCGAAAGCATACCATTCATCGAACTGTGTAAAAGGATCATATGGATTGTCAATTGTAGTTATCATTGAGTTACTCATGAACGTTTCTCCTTTCTATTACTATAAGTATTGTGATACTACACTTGTTGATATACCTAAAGCATCTGCTATGTCCGCTTGAGTATGACCAGTTTTTAACATATTTCTAATCCTTTGCTCTTTAGCCGAACTTATAGTAGACTTAGGTTTAGGAGTAGCTAATTGTTTAAGTTTCTCTGGATCTGTGTTATTCATTATCTTAAGTAAAGTGTTAGTACTTACTGCGCCAGCTTGTATAGCTTCCCATTCTTTAGCCGAGATGTCTACAAGTGTTTTACCTGAACCAACTCTAGATCTTGCTTCGGCCAATGCTTGTCCTCTAACCTTCTTTATTTCAGACCCATCCATATTAGGATTAGCATCTTTCTTAGTTTTAACTATAGAATTAGCTAATAACAATGCTTGTCTTTCTAAAGGTGCATTCTTTAATGCTACGTTTAGTTTTGCATTGAGGGAGTCTACTTCTGGTGCATATGCCTTCTTTGCCTCAGGGGAGTAAGCATTAGGTTTAATACCTATGGATACCTTTCTTGATTCATTCCCTAGAGCCTTTAATCTATTAGCATGATCTGCATATATAACCTCTATTGGTTTCATAGAACTAGACACTAATTCATATGCATCTTTAGTTTCATACATTTTAGTTGATGATATAGTCCTTGGTACGGTCTTACCTTTACCATTAACATATGTCTCTCCTGTATAGTCATACAGTTTTGCACCAGTCTTAGGATCAACATATAAACGCTTTGAGGTTCCAGTTGATGGGTTAATAACTTTCTTTCCAGGTACTCTATAATCTACTCTCTGCTCTGATGAAGCCTTTGATATTAGAGTAGATGCGCCACTTCTTTCGCTTCCTTGATATTTCTTTTTTAAAGCTCCTATTCCATTATCAATATATGATTGTTTATAATTTAGATGATGTTTCTCAGCATCTATAACAACCATTGAATGTCTAACTGCTGCTGCAATTTCGGTATCGTTAGCACCTTTAATAGTCATATCAGTTATTAAATTGGAGATATCTCCCATCTTCATACCTTTGGTTCTGGTTATTTTAATATCATCACCTATTGAATTCTTTGGATATATTACCTTTTGTTTAGACTCATTCCAGACTCCACCATCTATGGTTCTCATGCCCTCATAAGCTCCATATCTAGTTTTTGGATCAAAATCTTGAAGTCCTTTTAATGCTGGAGAACTCTTAATCTGTTTATTATTATTAGGTATTACTAAAGCAAAGTCTCCATCGAAGTCTGCTCCTGATAATCGCTCTGCAACTTTAGGATGTATACCTATAGCATCTTTAACTTGACCTAGTATTCTTTTTGCTTTAGGCTGTCTATTGTTAACTATTAATTCTGGTATTTCAAATCTTCCACCATGAGGATATCTTATCAGAACTACGCTTTCTCCATCCTTATATGTTGGGGCATATACTTCATTTTCTTTCATGCTAGGCATTGGCAATAGAACCCTAGATGCTTGCCTTGGCAAAGCAGCTGCCTTTAAATGAACAGCATCAGAATCACATTCATCAGCAAATGAATCAAGAAGTTTCTTCTTTATTACAGGGTTTGTAATTCTCATTATTTCATCAAATTCTCGTTTCTTCTCATCATAAGCTAATCCTAATTGCTTCTTGGCTAGAGAAGGTGGTTGCTTTGATAATACTTGAGAAGATATGCTTTTGGACCATGTATCCCAGGCTCCTTCTTCACCAGAACCCTCTTTTAAACCCATTATATTCAAAGCTGATAATTGTTTTTTCCCATTTTTATCAATATAATGTCTCTGTCTAACAGATGATCCAAATGGATTATCAGGATCATTCTTCATTTCTTTAAAGACTTTCTCTTTAGGGGTTCCAGTTGATTTATTAGTGTTATATATAACATCATAGCCTTTTGGAATGTCTTCACTATACATAGCCATACCTTTCATATAGTGTGTTCCATCAACTGCTATACGAACTTGTGCATAATTTTTACTTCCTAGGGATAGTTCGTCTACTCCTCTACGAAGTTCAATTACACCATCTTTATCTTTACCACCCTCATCGCCATATTTAATTAATATCCGCTTAGAATCCACATTTCTTGGTGTCTCAAGACCAAGGAATGATCTTCCTCCATCCTCTGAATAATGTCCAGTTGGCATGCTAATTTGATCTTTATTTTTAAAAACATCAGAATAAGCCTGCTTCATACGGGTTCTTACTTCATCTTCGCTCATTCCTAACATCTTAGCCGCCTCAGACTCCATATTTACATTATCTTTGCTTACTTTTAATCTCTTAGCAATTTCTGTTTTAATGGATGAGTCGTTCAATATTTTAACAAGTTCAACCGTCTTATTGTCCTCTGGTTTAGATAAAACTTTTATAGTTGTATTCTTTCCTGTTCCGAGTTGCTTAACTGGGACATAAGTTAACATATGCCCTTCCTCTTGAAGCATGGCTATAGCTGTATTTAATTTAGTTCTAGTTACGCCCAAATATAATTCGGCACCTGCACCAACATCTAAATATTTTTTATCTTTTAGAGCTTCTTTTAATACGTGAGCAGTGGAAGCGGTTACTTCGGAACGATCTTGGATTGCTGGGTTAAGCCATGATCTTACTGTCGACTCAGAAGCTCCCATCAGTTTACCAATCTCTGTATTCCCATATCCTTTATCTTTAAGTCTTACTGCCTGTGCAACATTTGCTTTTCTTTCTTCAGCTATAGCTATAGTTTTCTTAGCCCTAAGTTCAGTTGTATTTTTTAACCCTAAACCTTTAGCTATATCTACATCACTTAAGCCTTTACTCTTTAAATCTTTAATTTGGCCAAGGAAACTTTTGTTTCTTTGTTCGGGATCATCACCAGAACCCCATGGATATCTGCCAGAATGTCTAGGTGTTCCATAATGTTTAATATCATCAGACATGATTATTCCCCTACCTTCATTTTATCAATTTGTCTATCAAATACAATGATCTTATTCATTATATAAAGAATATCTTCTTGAACTGGAATGTGTATTAATACTTCATCGTTTTGATATAACCTAAGCTCTATCTTGATGTCATTTGGATTTACATTATACTCTAAACAGAATAAAGCAGCATATACTTCAAGTTGTTTAACTGATGCTGGACTACTTCCTGTTTTAAGATCATGAATTCTAAGAAATTTTTGTTTAAAGGATATAGCATCAGCTGTACCAAAACAATTCTCAGAATAATATAATGGTTGTTCTGGTGTCATATTATATCCAATAGCATCATTAACATACATATTTAATGTTTGCTTATTCTTTGGTAATTTTTGGCCGAGCCTTATACTCTCAGCTGCATATTCATGTTTTCGTGTGCCCATTTGAGCAGCTAAATAGTTATCAAAAGTTATAGCTAGTTTATTTTCATCATAATTAATCCAATGATATTTACTAGCGCTTAGGAAGGCGTGTAGACCTTCTAGGTTTAAATGCTTGTTGAAGTTCATCTAGAACATCCTCCTTGTTTTCAGGATATATAAAACGAGCGAAAGACATTCTATCCATTACATCTACATAATAGTCCTGATTAGGTCGAACCTTTGCTCCTAGATATTGTTTACCTTCTAAGGCTGCCCACTTATCTTCATATAGAATTAGTAGATCTGGTATCCCCTGATATTCATTAGGGTCCAGATGGAATACTAAACAACCAGGAAATATTTCTTCTAATTCTTTTATAAGCTGTGTCTTAAATCTATTTTCTAACATGGCCTGTCCCCCTACAAAAAATAATAAGATAGGCTTATTCTATCTCTTCTATTATAGCATAAGTTTTTAAAGCGATAATTTTGGAAGGTAGATTAGCTCTTCTCTAGCATCCTTTATGCCATCATAACCTAAAGCTTTTAATCTCCTCTCAATAGTGTGTATGCTCATTTTCATAGTAACACTTATTGATGTTAGCTTCTTATCTTTTTTTATAAGTCCTATTAATTTGTCATCTAACTCTTTTGTCCATGTTTGATGTGTATATCCCATACTCATTATTTTTTATCCCCCTTAATATTTTTTATTATTTTACCATGCATAAAATCCAGACTTAGTTCTTATGACTTCTGTAGGTTTAAATGGATATAGCATACGTGATGCTACAACTTCCATTATAGTCTCATCCACAATTCTAACTGCCATTTCTGGATCATATTTAAACCAGTTTATAGGCCTTCTCCTTCTTACCCCCATCTTTATCCCTCCTTACTTGGAATTAACTTGCTATTGGTAAATCTTTATCTTTAGCAAAGTTGTACATATTGAAATCTTTCTTTTGTTTTATAGATTTGGCTATTGCTAAATCTATAGGTGAATTAGAACGAATATGAAAATAGTATAAATCACGAAATGGTGTATTAAGTCTATCTATCCTGCCAGCAGACTGAGCCATTATTTTATATGAATAGTTTTGAGAGTAGAATATTATAGTGTCTGTCTCGATACAGTTCCAACCTTCGGCACCGGCTGTATATTGTACTAGATATATCCAGTTATCACCTTTTGGAACTTCTTGATGATTATGGCCATTCCATTCAGTTGTTTTGATTTCCAATAAGGCACTCATTTCCCTTAGCATCTCGAGTTCATAATCAAAATTATAGAATATGATTACCTTAGGATGCTTTTGAATTATCTTTGATACAGCATCGATTCTAGTCATATCACTATTAGCGACTTTTCGCATAAGATAACCTAATTCTCCAATAGCTTTTACTGGTTTATTTTCATATATATTCCATCTATCAACCATAACTCTATCAAATGACTTCTTATCATATGGAACGACTATTAATTGATCGTGGGATACAGTTAATCTATTAAATTCCATTTTAACTGTTATCTGATCCCTGAGTTTATTTAAATGGCTAGTTTCGATATATTTCTCAACTTTTGGATATTTTGTGAATCGATTGTATACAGCATGTCTTCTAAGAAACTCGGTTCTATTTTTGTAAAATTTATTAGCTATAAACACTGGGATATAATCACCCCATGTATCCCCTGGGGTTGCACTTAATAAAATCCAATGATTTTTCTTGGATATCTTAAGAAATGATTTAACCCATGCTCCAGATCCAACCAATCTTTGCTCATCGAAAATAAAGAATGCATCTTCAACATTCTTATATTTAGATATATTGTTCCATGAATCAATTGTAAGCTTAACATTATTCACACTTAATGTTCGATCTGTGGATATTAGAAAAGGAATACATTCTTTCTCCCATTCTAGTGAGTCTCTTTTTTTAGCAGTAGTAATAATATAAAGGTCTTTAGGTTTTTTCATCTTTGAAAAAGCACCTTTTCCATTTATTTTCATTCTACCACCACATTCCTTAATAAAATAATAGGCTATGGCGGTTCTAGATTTACCGGAGCCGACTCCACCACAAAGGATGGAGCCAGACTTCAGTTCATTAATTGCTAATTCCTGATGCTGATATAAATTAACGTTCATCGTGGCAGTGGCCATCACACTCTTCGCAATTGCCACAACCTCCTATAGAACCACTAGCACTATCAGGGACACTAATATATTTGGATTCAAACTCATCTTCTTCTATAGTAACATACATAGATTTTACATAAGCCTTTACACCAGATTTCTCATTTCTAGTACCTGGATTGGTTGTCCAATTATATGGGCGAATTATTAAATCAACTTCTTTAATCTCAGCCCAATCTAGAAGTGATGCATTATTTTCATTTATAACTGTCTTTCCATTACTAGATATTAATAATATTTTAGGTGGTATATTATCAAAACTAACTGCTACCTGTAGATATGCCTGTCTATCATCGCCTTCATTTTTAGGCTCAAGCCATCTAATATTCCAACCATCTTCCTCTAAATCCCTAGCTATTTCTGGTTCAAAGAACACACAGAAATTTCTTCTTCCTGCTGGATTATATTGACCCTCTTTTCCTGTAAAATTACGAAATCCTATTCTTGCGTTTTCTACCTTTATGTTTTCAGTTATTTTCATTGTTTTTATTCTCCTTTTCTAAATATATTCCTTTGTTACAATTTCTACAACTTTCTACTTCTCCGCATATAGTTAAGCAACACCACTCGTGTGGCATCTGACATGTCATTGCACAGTTGTCACAAGACATACTTATCTTACACATTTGTTCCTCCTAAGCTAATTTTAAATTATCATCTGAAATAAACCATTCAAAATCTCCATACTTAGATATATCATGAACAGCATCATCTACCATCGCCATGTAGTATGATTGATCTATATCTCCTTGCTTTCCTAAAGTCTCAACCATTTCTGCTTCCATCCATCTGTAGCCCTTACTTCCAGTGGCTGCATAATACTTTCCTTCTTTTTCACGAAGAAGCAAGCCCCCACCTTTTCCTGGTTTTATTGGACAGAACGAGCCAACCTTTCCTACAAAGTGATAATCAGTACTTAGTTTATTGTCCTCATCCATATAAAGATACAGTGCTGTACTTACAGATTTTGTTTCGCACATATCTTTAAACTCTATTTTCTCCTTGCTAAATAAAGTTTTAAATACATATGGTTGTGCAAATTGAGCTCCTGTAGCAGTCCATGCATTAGCATGTTTACCACCTTTATTTATTATACCTTGCTCATCATATCTAGCTATATATACTGCATCATTTACAAGACACATTCTAGAATATGTGGCTTCATGCTCAAAGTCATACCCATATTTTTTACCAAATTCCATTATAAACTTTATAATATACTGATTAGCATCTGGTATCTTAATAGAGTCTGTCTTTATGTGAGCTACTTTGAATCCTTCCTCTTGTACCGCATGTTTCAAATCGATCATGAATAAAGCTCCACGCTTAGCAACTATATTATCTATATTTCGTGGGTCCTTAAATGGATTATCAAACTTAGCTGATGTTAAACCATACACTGAATTTATAACTGTCTTTAGACCATTAGCTAAATCATCCATAGAGTAATTATCATTATTAAGGAATTTCATAAGTTTACCTTCTAGCATGGTCTTAAGAGCCTCATAATCCTTATGTTTGATTGCAATTCTGGCATTCTTTATATCACTGAAGTATTTAGTATAAGGACCAAATAGATTCAGCTTCTCAGTACTAGTAGGATGCATTGATGCTACATCTAGCAACCCTACACCAGAATACATTCCAGGCTCTGAATAAACATATCCACCTTCACCTACTTCTTCACCTCTATAAGTGCTCTTTCCATTTTCGAATTTATATCCTGGAAATTGCTTACTTAAATCGGTATATATAAAAGCATCTTGTGGATGTTTATTAGTGCCAAAGATTATTCTAGTTGAGTGAGAATTTGTTGTATCATTAACTGTCAATCCGCTAAGTTCAGCAAGAATTTGTCTTGCAATCCAGTCAGCTGCTAGATGATCAAACACAGCCTCAGTAGCCACAACATCATTTATACAATAATCTGCTACTTTCATCCATAATTCTTCAGGCACTGGTTTATCCCATGGTAACCCTAGCTCCTGATGGTGAATGCCTAATTCTATCTCGAATTTCTTCAAGCTCTTTTTGTTTCCTGCTGATGCAAAATCATATACATCAGTATATGACAAATTATATGCTTCGCCAAACATGCTATTTTTACTACCATTTATTATACGCTGACTAAGATTAAATAATTGCTCATTATTATAGCCTATATACCTAGCATACATTATATGGTTATCATATCTACGACAATTGAATCCTATTAATTTCATTTTTAATAACAATTCCATATCGGAAGATGAAGGGTTTATCATCTTTACAGCTGGTTTACCTTTATATTTCCACACTACAACAAATAGATTTGGAAATACTTCCACATCAAAGAATACTAGTTCATCAGAGCTATATCCATCAGAGCTATATCCAGCAGGATTAGGATTATATTCAATCTCCTCTGATTTAAACTTCATCTTACTGACTAAAGTTACACAATAGTCTGATTGATGACTACTATTATTTGCAAATGCTAATATTGCTGGTCTCAAATCTGTAACGTCATAACTTACACCAGACTCATATGCATCTCTTAGCACTTTATCAATAAAATCAACGCTAGACTTTGTTCCAGGATGGTATTCTTTATTTAAATTCTTTTTAATTAAAGTTCTTAAAGCCTTTTCATTAGCTACAGATCCAAAATTAATCATAGGTTCTCCTCTCAATGGTAGTCCCGAATTTATAGTAGTTATCGGAACATTATTACATTTAGTTAATCTACGCCTTAAAGTAGCTTTACCAGTATATACTTTTATTTCTATCCCTTCTGAATATATTCTACTAAGCATATTAACGTCTCCATCATAAATATAGTGTAAATGTATCCCGGCTCCCCCTTTACTGAGTTCAGCATATGTAGTAGGCCACTTACTTGCTGCTTCTATATTTTTTTCAAGGCATTTATTACCATTTTCATCCTTCAAATCAAAGTCTATTACAATATGATTTTCAGGGACTTTGACATAATGAAGTTTGTTAGTATTTAAATCTGCTAATTTGGTTCTAATATTATCCCAATAATCTTTAGGCGACTCATCAGCCTTAGTATATTGGGCTGGATATGATGCACATATTTCATCAAATATAGACTCAGTAAAATCCATAGTTAGAGAATTAGGTATATTGTCTTTATTATCCGGTTCTTTAGTTGATGTAAACTTCTCAGCTAGAAATCCTGAATAATAACTCCTCATTTGATTTCCATTAATTCTTGCTATATCTGAGAATGTAGCAAAGTAGTTTTTAAGTTCTTCCCTAAATCTATGCCTTGGTGACTTATATTCGACCAGAGCTTCATCACAATATGTTTTGTACATATCATAAGCCTGGGATAAACTTACACCATCCTGTTCTTTGAATGTAAAGTAATTTGATTCCACAAAGTTAAAGAATACATCTGTTTGAAGAATCATTTCTAATGGTCTATATCCGGCATAATAGTTCTTACCCATTTCTCTATAGACTTCTAGACAATGATTTGCTATAGCTCCCAATTCAAAATCAATTTGAGACATCAATGTATGATATAGCTTAGGGGCTAATTTATTGCCAGATGGTTTTACATCTATTAAACGTCTGATAATACCCGATTTAGCATCGGTTATTTTTACTGGTCTATTAGTTGCCATAAATAAGAAGCAGTTAACCCTCGCCATATATGAAGGCTTATACTTCTCATTCATTGTCATCTCTTCATGTGAAACGATCGAGTTAAGCTTCGTATTGTCTTCGATCTTTGACAAGTCACCATCGTGTTGTATCGCAACAAGTGGATTGGACTTAAATACTTCGGTCGCAAAAGCATTACCTGATGATGTAAGTGCCTTTGCCTCAAATGTCGTGTAATATCCTTCAAATAATTTTTGAATAATATTAAGTATCGTCGACTTTCCTGCGCCAGCTTCTCCATAAAGGACAATAAACTTTTGGATATTTTTTGCATCCCCTGATATAATTGATCCAATAGCCCATTCAAGTTTAGCTCGCTCATCGGGTTCGTATAAGGTTCCAATAATTTGGTCATAGGCATCTATTTTTCCCTCCTCTAGTGGGTAGTTTAATCTTCTACTTACATAGTCTTTCTTTCTTACCTCTGTGTTTGAGAATGTTAACTCAGTATCAAGTTCATGAGCATTATCTGAAATATGACCTACATAATTTCTAAATTCAACCCATGAATTACTTGAGTAGTCGCTCATTAGTTTGACTAGAACTGTACCATCAGTCCTTTTTATAGTTTGTTCCCTATGCTTCATAAGATCGTCATCAACGAGTCTTTGAACATCGTATTCATCGGTAGACCATAGACCTTTATCTTCATCCCATATAGCGTAGAACGATTTTCCACGAACCATTAAATCCTTCGACCTACATACTTTAAAGTCTGGATAAATTTCTATGACTCCATTTTTTGTACTTCTTTCTTTTATTTGATAAAAATCCACGACTAGCGAGTACCCCCCTTCCTGCTACTTGTACAAGCTGTCTATCTCATTCTTCGCTTGATTGTTTTATACCTTTGTTTATTATTTATGACCTCTTGAGGTATCCAAAACGGGTGTCTTATAAGCTTAATTAAATGCCTACATTCCACCACATTATTGCCATCAAGTTTAGATAGACATCTCTTACTTCTCAGTTTTTTAACAGTCATATATTTCTTGTGATAATTACAGTATGCACATGACTGACTTCCCATCTTTTGTCCCCCTTTTTCTATTTGTGACACTTGTGACATTTTTTTATTTTTTTCTAAAACTTTATATATTATATTTTTCTCTATATAATAGTTTAGTAAAAAAAGTGTAAAAGTGTCACACAAGTCTGGAAACCGTTGCGGCTCTAGGGCTGAGGCCTGTTACACTTTTTTTTAAAAACGTCACAGTGTGACACTTTTTTGTCACAACCGATAAAAATTTTCCAAATTATCGATTTACTTAGTGTCACAACTGTCACACCAAACCGATAAAATATTGTAAAATTATCGCTTTGCAAATAATTAGCCACCTATCTTAAATACAGTCTCAGATGGTTTTTTAGTCATAGTCTCAGCTATAGATGTATATATTCTAGAAACATTAGTTAGGTTCTGGTTAAAATCTTGAAGCATTGAATCCAAATTTCCATTGAATTTACTAAGTACAATTTCCTTTGCTTCCTCTTTGACATCAGCTTTCAATTTATCAATATCCAGATTTGCTACATCTACAGATACTTCTTTTGATACAGATTTTCTAATATCTGCATAAGCCGCATCAACAACAGATTTAACTTCTTTCTTAATATCTCTACTAACATTATTATTAATTTGATATGAGATTTCTTTTACGGCCTTATTAACTTCTCGTTCGACGGCTACCTTAACAGCCTCCTCAATAACTATATCTGATATAACAACATCTATATCCTTAGATACATTATCTATGGAATCAGCAATTAAATGCCCTGTTTTATTAGATTTATAATGTACATAACCTGTATAAGCTATAGCCGCAACCCCTGTACAAATTCCTATAATTGATAACTGTCTGTTAATACACATTTAAGTATCCACCTTTCAATTTTAACTATAATAATTTTCGACTAAATATGAATTCATTTGGTCCCAAAGTTCTACTTTTCTCTGGTCTCTTTTTGCCTGTTTTAGCGGAAATAGACCACCTTTCCCGCTAAATTTATAAGTTCTATCAATTATTTTATCTAGAATATAGTCGACTTCTTCCGCATTATTACCAAATATTCCATTGTAATATGCATCATTAAATTTATCCAGACCAACATTATCCATCATTTTCCAAAACCAGTCGACCATCTTAAAACCATTTACTTCATCGTCTTCTAAAATTTCCTCGCATCTATATGCTAAGGCTATAATCACTTCTAACAGTGAGGCCTCACTATCAAAGTAATCATATTCATAATCAAACATCAACCCAGCATCATTACAGAACGTCTCCCGTAAATTCTTACCTTCGAATATTCTATTATCATCGTTAGGAACAGACCAAGTAAATGGTTTATTATATAAGTCTTCTGTTAAATGCCAGTAACTAGCACCCCTCTGCTCAACGTCAATAAGATTACATAGCCATAGGTAATATTCATGCCTGGTATCAAATGCGTTTTTCATTTTTATTCAATACCCATTGTTTCCTTATAGCTCTTATATAATCCTACAATCTCATAATCTATAGCTAATCTTTCATTACGTACGTAGACTACATCACCGCTCGCATGGCCATCGTCATCTACAGTGAATAAATCGAGTGCCTCATCTCCGACAGTGCCTGGAATATCATCCATTATTTCCTCATTCTCATCAGTAAGAGTGTCATCACTTACATAATAGTAAATAGTAGATTTATCATACTCCGGATGTTCTTCTGAGAACTCTTCTAATGATATAATATATGGGTTTGAGTGGTCTTCTTCCTGGGGGTGCTCATTTTCAGCTTTGGCTCTATTAACATAAGTTTCTATTGGTTCTTTTTTATCTCCGCCATACATCCTAGTAACTTTTTTATTCTCAGAATGTATTGATGGATGAAGTGAGTTCTTATCCAATAGAACAACATCTGAAGATGATTCTGGGTTATTGTATCCTCCATCTTCAACTGCTAATTTATTATATGTTTTAACCGCCTCATCAGCTTTTTTTTCACTAAGTTCTTTATCTCTTGATTTTGCTTCTCTCTTTTTTATGAGATCGGCATTCAACTCTTTTTCAAGGTCATTTATTACTCCTTGATATTCTTTTTTAGCCATTACAGAAGCAGTAAAGAAACCTACTGCAGCTCCTGCAGCTAATAACAATACATTTTTAACTATAGAATTCATTTAAATTCCACCTTTCTCTTTTTTATTTTTCCAATCAGACTTATCCATCTGCGAATAAACATACTTCATATTTTTACTATCAACTATGGCTAGAATATATTGATTCATATCAAATCCTGCTTCTTTTAGTTTAGACTCTATAAAGTTTTTTCTAGCCATCGGATGCAAATTTAGGAACTCTTTTAAATTTATTTCTACTCTTTTCACACTGATCCCCCTTAATCATAATATGGTAAATCTGTACATGGATATATTAATTCAATGGGATGATTATACTTTTTTCCATAGACAATCATGTACTCTTTTTTATGCTTAAACAATGCTAGTATACTTGGAGTAATAATTTCAAATATATTAAATACAATCTGACCCCACTCATCAATCATAACATTATCTCTTTCGTCATAATATAATTGTCTATGATCATCAAGCATATTAATACCTCCTAATCAAGTATCAAACCTATAACGAATAATATAGAAGATTATCCATATTTTTATTCCTCCATCAATACTCATATTCATAGAATGGTAATGATTTAACATCTGGGTATATCATTTCAACTACAAATGAATTTGTTTTATCGTGAATACAATATTTATTTTTATATTTCCTAAAAATCAGATATTGACCTGGGGTTATAAAACGAAATATGTCATGTATTACATTCCCAAAATCATCAGTAAATCTATTAACATCCGGACGATAATACAGACTCACAATTTTATTAATGTCCACATGATTCATCTCCTTAATAATAGGTATATAAATGTGGGTAATTGATTATGTCTTGTTGAAAATATCCGGAGCCAACAGCGTTGACCCCATCTTTTTCTCAAATCATATCATATATTACACCATCAACATTAAAGTCTAATAATACTGAGTCTGCATCACCGTTTATAAAGTCTTCTCTTTCTTTCTTTATATCATCTGCAACATTCTGATTAGTTTCAACATGGAATAAACCAAAGTCAATATAATCATCACCATGACCTTTAACCCAACCAACAACTGATCCTTCTGTTGAATGCTTAATACCTAGTTGTTCGTATATTTCATTTAAGAATACATGCCCTCTTGATTGCAGCAAATCATTGGCATAGTTTTCTTGCATCTTAAGAAATGTTAAATTATAATCTGGAATTTTACTATATTGTAGACACTTATCATTAAAATATCTAGCATATGAACTAATACCGTATTTATCAACAACATTAACTTTCTTCTCAGTTGTCTTTGTATTTCCATCTTCATCAGTCTCAGTAACTGTTATTTTTTCCTGCTTTATACCAGTCTTATAATATCTGTCTTTATCCTCACCTACATCGTCAATGACTCTTTTTCTATATTTAGCAAAGCTTTCCTCTACAGCTTTATAAGCAGCCATAAGTGCAAGATTACGCTTTCTTAGAACATTATATCCTCCAAGAATACAACCTATAGATACAAGACCTAATGTAATAGCAGGGCCATAAGTCTTAACAAATTTAACTCCAGTTTGTGTATAAATGGTTATAAGATCTTTCTGATAATCTTTTTCACTATATTTCTCAGCTGTAACAGTTGCATGAACTGTATGAATCTTACTTAATTCTTCCTTAGTCTCATCTAATATTAGACTAGCTTTTGTAGTAGCTTTACAGCACATAACCGTACTAGCAATAACCCCTACTATTCCAGCTCCTACTAATATTTCTGGTGCGAACTTCTTTGTTATTAACAAGCTTCTTCCGGCTGTTTGAGTCACAGCCATTTTCATTAATTGTAATTTACTCATTATATTTTCCTCCGTTTTTTATTTGTTTTTAAGTTGTTTGTTATTTAACATCTTATTGTATATAGCAATAACTTGACCATCTGACATTTTTGATACTCGTTCTTTCCATTTCTTACCGTCGTACGGTTTTTTAATAGCATCCTTCATTTGTTCAATAGTCATTATAAGCCCCCTAATCTATTATATATTGATCTGGACAACTCCTTTTCTATTGATTTCATTATTTGATTATGTGACGCTCCATCACCGACTATAATTGTGTTTGACATTGTAATAACTGGATGTGATAAGTCGCCAATAGGTTCCCCAGATATATAAGCTACTGCCTCCATTTTTTTACATTGACATATATCTACATAAGGACACTTTTGACATTTCTTGGATAATCTTGATAAACTACTCATAATGTCTCCTTATTTATTAAAGTATTGACTTTTAATTTCAAAGGTTTTATAAATATTACATTCTAATTTTTGCATATTATCTATAATTTCCTTTTCTAAAGGACTTAATTCTTTTAAATCAATGAATATAAATTCATTAGTTACCCTAACGTCTTTTACTAATCTAGGTTTTCCGAATAAGTCGATGGGTTTACCTATCATCTCGACATATGTTTTTTGCATAAATTCTTTAGGATATATTGAGTTATCATGAGTTACAATATCTATATTTGGTATAGAAAAAGAAAATGAACTTTCACTGACTGCTAAATCAATACCTAGTAGAGCATTAACATATCTATTCTTTCCATGACCATCACTTACGATATCACCATCTACATCGGCGCCAATAGCCGCAACTTCTTTAAACAAATTCTTATCCATGATAATCCTCCAGTTCAACATAAATAAAGTCTTCAGTTATTTTTACACTTTCTACCACTTTATCTCGCGCTTGAATTATCATTATTTTTCCAACTTGTTCTATATATCCCTGTATCATGTGAATATGTGATGGGTCATTAGGAATGGCAATAATCATATTTGGAGCCTTATTATCTCCACATTTAGGCTCAGGCGAACACTCCCCATGTGGTTGTTTATTATTTTTAGGTTCAGGGTTTGACATAGTTGACTCTAGAGATTCACTTAATTGGATTGGCTCTGGAAGTCGTAAAATATAACCATCGATAGCACAGTCATATGATATGCCATTAAGATTTCTCCATCCGCGAAACTCATCACGGGGGTTGACTGGTTCGGCCATAAATCTGGATATATCTGCCACACTAACTTGGCCTCTATATCTCATTAATATATTTATCCCATTTCTAACCTCTTGTATGTATTTATTCTTTATAAAGAATGATAGCTTTGAAGGATCATATTTCAATTTCTCACTATCTTCTAAACGATGTGGCTTTGGAAGCTTTAATGCATAACCGTTACTAACCCATCTAATCATTGCATCTTTTAAGTTCGTCCAACCAATTATATTATTCCCATAACGTGCACTAATACCTATTATATCATAAAAATCAGTAACACTAGCATACCCAT
>Ga0207834_1000402_pt1 | contig 15817 bp, 11 predicted proteins | sample LuqExpMetagenom5_FD_187763 | JGI IMG/M metagenome (GOLD analysis project Ga0207834, IMG submission 187763) | Tropical forest soil microbial communities from Luquillo Experimental Forest, Puerto Rico - Sample 5 (SPAdes) | ecosystem: Environmental > Terrestrial > Soil > Tropical forest ...
TTGAACTATTTTCTCTCCTTATATAGAGGAAAGTTATCCACATCTCAGGTGAAAATCATTTAACAATTACCTATTTTCATAGATATCTCTATCCAGATTTAAACCATCAATAATATTGAGAATAACATTGATTTCTTGTTGGACTTCCTCTTTCACGGCACTTAGATTAATGCTGTTAAAAATCCTCGGCTCCATAGAGTCTTTTTCATTATGAATAGCGACATGTAATTTATTATCGATAAAGCCAAGCATTATGGATCCGTCCATAGTACTGTTAATATCTTTTAATACGGACATAAACTGCGGTGTCAGAATGTAATAAGCCTCATGCTCGTTTTGGCAGAGAACATCGAACATCTCATGAAACTCAATGTCCTCCAGCTGAATCCGGTGACGACGTTCTTCTGACTCCGTAAAGATCGAATTTTTCTTCAGAGAATGTGGGAATTCATTTCCGATAATTTGCAGGTCAAAATGAAAATTTTTATTAAACTCGAAAATCAGCCAGCGACCATGCAGATAGGTAACAGTGTAGGAGGATTTGCCGGTATTGTAGTGCTGCTGGATCTTAACATCAGCACGTTCGAACTTGACATCCTTATAATAACCCCGTACATAATCGTTGCTGGTGTAACGATTTCCCAGACTCATGATACCTGTTTCTTTTATGACATCTTCTTCAATTCCCTGGTCGGCATAATAGATCACCTGTGAAAATGTATTTCGAAGAGGTATTTCAACAAAAGTAGCTTTGAAACGGGCCTTATATTCCTCGGAGATATGAAAGAAGCCTGTTACTACCGATAATAAATATCCAATGCCTGCACCCAACAGAACGGAGAGATAGGTACCCATGCGCTCCATTCCTAGAGCAGAAAACACGAATAAGAATATTAAGGTTGCTGCAATAGATATGGTTACTATTATTATAAGGAGAGTCGCAGCCTTTTTCCTCAATTTTTCTAATGATAATATAGAATCCTCCATGTTCAATCCGCCTAACTGTAGTTTATAGTCATATTATACATTAATGGAAGAAGTATACAACCGGTTATTGCTTATCTTAATGAAATGTTAAGGTGATACAAAGGGGATTGTAATGTATATTAATTCGTATATCTATGGCATGCGACCCAATGTTCCGGTGCAACTTCTTTTAAAGCAGGGACTTCAGAACGGCATTTTTCCATACAATATGGACAACGGTTTTGAAATTTACACCCGGAAGCTACTCTTTTTTGAACTCCGCTATCAATCACAATTTGATCGAGAGTCTTTATTCGTGGATCGGGGAATAGTATGGAGGACATCAGAAGTTGTGTATAAGGATGTATCGGATTTTTATACAGTGTCTCGGAAGGTGCAGTTTCAAGTATATTTCCCAGGTATAAAACGCCGATTCGATCACATATTTTCTGTACAACCTGAAGCTGGTGGCTGATAAATAGATACGTGAGGCCATACTTCTCCTGCAAATCCTCCAGTATGTGTATAATCTGAGCCTGCAGAGATACATCGAGAGAAGAAATCGGTTCATCACATACGATAAATTCCGGCTGAACAGACAGTGCTCGCGCGATTGAGATGCGCTGTCTTTGACCCCCGCTGAATTCATGAGGATATTTCAGTAAATCATTCTTTTTAAGACCAACAATTTCAATTAATTGAGCAGCCCTTTCTTTACGTTCTGCAGAAGTATATAGCTTATGGATTTCCATAGGCTCGCAGATAATCTCACGAATCGTCCGGCTGGGATCCAGAGAGGAATACGGATCCTGGAAAATGGACTGCATTTTCTTACGATATGGAAGCAGCTGTGCTTCTTTCATATGGCCGATTTCGGTTCGTTTATAATATATCTCACCTGCCGTAGGGTTATAATATCGCAGGATAGCTTTCCCGATGGAGGATTTACCGCTTCCGGATTCTCCAACCAATCCGAACGTTTCTCCCTTCTGAATTGTTAGATTAACGTTATCCACTGCCTTTAAGTGGTCTGATTTTAAGGAGAACAGACGGGAGGATTTTTGTTTGAAATATATCTGAAGGTCTTTTACTTCAATTAATGGCTCTTTCATAAGGGACCTCCTTTTCGATGGCATCGGATAAAATGCTTTGCATTATCCTGATAGAATTCAGGAAGACATTCTTCACAATGGGAATTAGCATAGCGGCATCTGCTTAAGAAAGGACATAAGCTGCCGGCTTCATCGGAAACAGGCCGCTCCAAGAACGGAACAAAGGTTTCGCTTCCGGGCTTTGGCATACTGGCTATTAATGCCTGGGTATAAGGATGCAGGGGATGATAGAAGATATCCTCCGTTGTTCCTTCCTCTACGACATATCCACCGCACATGACGGCAATTCTGCTGCATATCTGCGCTACAACTCCAAGGTCATGGGTTATCAGTATAATACTCATTCCGTATTCTCTCTGCAGACTGCGTAACAGATGAAGGATCTGAGCCTGGATGGTTACATCTAGTGCAGTTGTGGGTTCATCTGCAATCATCAGTTTTGGATTGCTGCTGATAGACATAGCAATCATGACACGCTGCCGCATACCTCCTGATAACTCATGCGGATAACTTTTTAAATGCTTTTCGGGATCTGTAATACCAACAGCGCTTAATAGTTCGACGGCACGTAGCTTTGCCTCAGCTTTTGTCATCTTATGATTGCGCATGATGAATTCGATCAGCTTGCTGCCAATGGTATAGACAGGATTTAATGCTGTCAGGGAATCCTGAAATACAATTGATATGTCCTTCCCTCTGATAGACCGGAGCTGCTTTTCTTTCAGTTTCAGGATGTCTTTGCCCTCAAACAGAACAGTGCTGCTTTTAATTTTACTGTTTGCCGGTAATAACTTTAGAATACTTTTCATAGCAACACTTTTACCGCTTCCGGATTCGCCCACGATACCAAAGATTTCTCCCTCTTCAATATGAAAGCTTGCATTTTTAACGGCCTTTGTTTCGCCAAGTTCACTGTAAAAGGATACCTCTAAATCATTTATCTCTAAAAAAGTACTCATGTCTGTCCTCCTACTTTGGCTGGAATATTTTACGTGCCACTTCACCCAGATAGTTAAAACTGATAACGGTAATCAGGATAAGCAGACCTGGGAAAAAGGCAAGGTGAGGTGCCGTGGCAATATATCCTTGTGCTTTGCTTAGCATGCTTCCCCAGGAAGCAGTCGGTGGAACGATTCCAAGGCCAAAAAAACTGAGAGCTGATTCCATCAGGATTGAGTTTGCAATATTAATTGTGGCCGAGACAATAATCGTCGGCATAATATTCGGTATAATATGCTGGAGTATGATTTGTGTTTTTCTTTGACCTGAAGCCATGGAATATATGACATATTCCCGTTCTTTTAGGGAAATGGTTTCTCCTCTTACGATACGTGCAATGTTCATCCAGGTCAGAAATCCAATAATTAATACAACATTCTTGATTCCAGGATCAAAATATGCATTCATGACAACCATGATTAAAAAGGTAGGAAGGCTCATAAGTGCATCAACCAGACGCATCAGGAGGGCATCTATTTTTCCACCGATAAATCCGCTGATCGATCCGATTACAACTCCAATCAGAGTAGATAAAATCATAGACATAAAGCCCACCAACAGCGAGGCGCGCCCTCCATACAGGCACCGTGTAAAATAATCACGTCCCATATCATCTGTACCAAAAGGATGCCTGAAACTGGGGGCAGTCAATCGGTCTGTAACACTGATTGCATTCGGAGCTATCGGATAAAGAAATGCGAATATGGAGGCCAGTGTCAGTATGATTATGGCTGTAGCTCCAATAACAGCTATTTTGTTTCCCTTAAAGCCTACTTTGATATTTTTTAATAAATTTTCACTCATCTGTCAGCCTCCTTAGCAATTAGCTTTCTTGATTCTGGGATCCAAGACCGTATACAGAATATCTGCAAGCAGATTACCAATTACTACGAGGAACGCTGTAAACAGGGTGATACCCATGATAAGAGGATAATCAAATTGGGTGACGGCTGTAACAGCAAGCTGACCTATGCCTGGCCAGGCGAAAACCTGCTCCGTTATGATCGCACCGGATACCAGGGACTGTATACTCATTCCCAATACGGTAATCATAGGGAGAACAGCATTTTTTAATACATGTTTAAACAGTATAGCAGAATCTCTCATACCATAGGCTCTTTGTACTGTCACATAATCAGAGGACAGTTCCGTTATTGTACTGCTTCTCAGATACTGAATATATTGGGCTGCATTCACAAATGTGAGTACCGCACAGGGCATAAGGAGGTGGATAAGTAAGTCCGGTATCGTATTGACACCATCGCTATGCATGCCAATACTGGGAAGAATATGCTGCTTCACACTTAATATATAAATCAAAAGGATTCCAAACCAGAAGGTTGGAATAGAGATACCGATATAACATAGAGCACTGGTTATTTTATCGAATATACCATTTTTATGCTTTGCGGAATATAACCCAAGGAAAATAGCAAGGATAAATCCAAGTATCAAGCTGGACCCCATCAGAATTGCTGTTGCAGGAAGACGCTCCAATATCTGCGACAACACCGGGCGGTTATTCATCAGAGAATGTCCGAAATTACCATGAAGTAATTCCTTAAGCCATAAAAAATATTGGATAGATAGAGGTTTATTTAGTCCCAGGCTTTCCCGAAGGTTTGCAATATACTGCTCACTCATATTAGGCTCAACATAGGTAAGAACAGGATCTCCGGGAGCTGCTTTTACTAAGGCAAAACATAGAACAGATACAATAAACATGGTTAAAATGCTCTGAAAAAGTCGGTTTATTATTTTTTTCATCGTCTGCCTCCAAAAATAAAAAGGATCATCTAATAAGGATAAAAGGCTTCTCAGTAATTACAGTTATTAAGCCAGCTAAGAACAACAGAAGGTTATTATAAAATCATGCGGTATAAGGTCAATTATAGTAAAAATAATGATTTTGACAGTGCATGATTCATATAATAACCTATGGTTGTTTACAATCTCATTGTATCTATCTTTATTACTGCGAACTTTGTATTAGCTGCTGGTATCAAATAACCTCTTCCACCTTATTCATTACTTGGAGCTGGTGTAAATCTGGGAATAATCATAATAAATCGTCTTAAGAATGCATTTATCAAAGCCTTTAAATGAATTATCTACTGCATAAAAACCATTGGAATAAGCGATCGGATACACATACATATTATCATTGATTGTAGTCTGGATATCAGCATATACCTTGGCACGTTCTGTCTCATCGGATACCGTGTTACCCTTTTGCCATAACTCATCTAATGCGGTATCATTAATATGGGAGTAATTGGAACGGCTTCCGGAGGATGCGATATCGGCATATAAGCTGGGCTCCTCGCCTAAGGTATAATAATGAAGAACCAGATCAAAATCTTTTGAATCGGTTTCCAAAATCTTATTCTTGAAGGTTGATTCATCCATCGGTTTCAGATGAATGGTGATGCCTACTTCTGCCAGTTTTGACTGAATATATAAAGCTTCATTTTCCATAGTCTTATTCGTAGAAATATAAAGGATATTCAGGCTTAAATTACTCTGACCAGCTTCCTGTAACAGCTCTTTTGCCTTTGCCTGATCATTATCGTACTTGGTCAGATCGTCTTTGTAATATAACGTATCCGGTGTCAGAATGGAATAGGCGGGGGTAGCAAACTTCGAAGAGGTAAATGCAAACTGGGTAAGCTCCTCCTTGTTTAGCGCGTAAGCAATCGCCTGACGAACGCGTACGTCCTTTAAAGCCTCGTTATTCTGGTTCATGAATAATGCATTTACACGACCGGAATTATAAGAATAAACCGTAACATTCTGATATCCTGAAACAGTTTCATATTCTTCCGGGCTGATTAAACGAGCATTGACATCACCGCTTGCAAGTGCTGCATTAGCAGAATTTGCATCTTTCACAATTTTAAAGGTGATGCTATCAAGCTGCACCGGATTAAACCAGTCATCAAATCTTACTACTTTAAAATACTGTCCGGACTTATATTCTTCAAATTTGAACGGACCGCTTCCGACAGGCGCATTGTTTAGTTCGCTGGAACCGATATCTGTTACACCCTCATAGATGTGCTTCGGAATACAATAAATCTGGCTCAAACCTCCTAAAAATCCTGCGGATGAAGTAGGAAGCGTAATCTTAACAGTCAAATCATCTACTTTTTCTGCTTTAATCGGCTTACCATCAATCATGCCATAGGAAGAGTAGGGTACCTTCTGGGCGGGATCAACAAGTACATCCAGGGTAAATACAACGTCATCGGCTGTAATCGGCTGTCCGTCATGCCATTTCAGATTCTTTTTCAGGGTTAATGTAAATTCACTGCAGTCTTCGTTCGGTACAACGCTTTCGCATAGACCATTTCCATAATATAGCTTGCCGCCTACAATTTCAAAAAACGGGCTGTAAAGTGCCTGCTGCATATCAAAGCTTGTCTGATCAACAACATATAATGGATTAACATTCTGTGGATCAGCGCTCTCGGATATAGTAATATTACCGCCCTGGGTAATGTTATTATCCCCCTGGGTATTACCCGCGGTATCGTAACTTTCTGTATTGCTGCCAATACTTACATCGCTACTTGGTGCCTGCGTAACAGCGTCTTCGGCTGCCTGCTTGGAAGAACCATTGCTGCAGGCAGTTAATAACATCGTTGCAGCTAATAGTACTGTCAATAATTTTTTCTTCATAATCATTCCTCCTGATAATAATACAAGCCCAAGAAATCTATCGATTTCATGGGGTATCCTGATCTTTTCCAATCAAGCTTATAGAAATTAGCATCTAAAATGAATGCTCTATGTAGTATGGAAAAGTCAAATCATATAATTCATATAATAATACTATGAAATTGGATTTATAATATCAAATAAAAATAGGAATGTCAATATGGTAAATAATATTAAGTAGACCAGAGAGGTATTAAAAAAGCAGCCATACCATCTGATATAGCTGCGAAAGCTTCATAACCTATGCCTTTGAGGTCAATTTATAGCTTAGCAATTAAGCTTTTAAGATTTTTACTCTCTTCAAAGTCAGGATCTAAAATGAGTGATTTTTCTAAATACTCCAGAGCTATTCCATATTCTTGCAGGTTGTAATAGCATAGGGCAATTTCATAATTTATTGCTGCGTCTTCACCATAAAATTCCAAGGAAGTCTTAAAAAGCGTGATAGCATCAGAATCACAGCCGAAATATGCTAATATGGAACCCAAGCAAGAGGCTAAATCTCCCTCTTCACCAATGGGAAAATAATGCTCCCAGATATTATGTATGACGGCAATCAGTTCGTCTTTTGGAAAATCCTTTTCCTCAGCGATCCTTTCAAGTAATGTGTTATAAAATTCAAGGAAGGTTCTTGAATCCCAAACAGTATACCTTAGAAAGGTCAGCAGCTCTTTTGTTGTAAGAGACTTATGATATGGTACAACTGCTTTTTTGATAAGATAAAAATCATCCGGTCCTATACTTTCAATAATCTCATGATAAGCCATCTCAGTCTCTAAAAAAGCATGGGAACGCTGACTTAGTAAGAATAAAGACATAGTTACATTTTCATGTTCATAGATACTGTGGAGTGCTTTTCCGCCAAGGCCCTTAAAATATAGCTCCAGGGCGTGAAAGTTCACAGTCAGGGATATGGAGCCATGCTTTGATAAAAATGGATGGTAATTTTTGTACATTGACGAAATATTCCTATACCCTTTATCCGTGGAAATCAGGATTATATCGTCGTTGAACAGCTTTTTTAATCGATCAATACATCGGATGGCAACAATCGGCAAGGAAAAGGCGGTATCCTCCAAATTATCTTTATAGAACAGGAGGATATCATTCATATTCGTTTCTTCGTAATAACCAGTACCCGGTATAGGCTTGTCTGTATAGTCATAGTCTAGGCCTGCCAGTATGGACTTATCCTCTGAATCGACTTGCTCACCATTCGAAGTTATTGTAATCAGGCCCTCATAAAGCTCTCCGTTGTCTACATAGAAAGTATCTTGAGGAAGACTGTCAAAGGTATAATTCGCGAATAAGATGAGTGGATTTTTAAGATTGCCTGCACTTAGAACTTCACCACTGAATCTTAATCGAAGCTCTTCATCCCTGGTCATATCGAAGATAGCACAATCAAGTATGCCACTTTCAAAATAAGGTTTTAAATAGCTGTGGCTTTGCCAGTACTCCTCGTTCCTCTCAGCAAGATCTGTTATAATGTATTTGAATTTTAGCCCCTTGAGTGAGGAATTTTCTATCATTTTTAAAAATCGTTTAAGAAAAGTATATGTAAATCGTCCTACTCCTGCTGCAAGCTCCATTATGTAGATGGTAGAGTTTAGGTCGAAATCCATGTTGAGGGCTATGTCTCTACAATAGCCAAATACTGTTTTGGCATATAGGTTTGCGATATAGGGGTTAGTTGTTATATATTGAGGAACAATTCCCTTAATCCAAGCTTTGGGGCCTTGATTTTCATAGAAGTCTGTCTGCAATTTCCACACCATGGATTGTGATAAAGGCTTTTCGGCTTCGAGTATTGCTCCGGAATTGTCTGAGGTTTTTGAGTTTGTGGGGCGTTTTTTATTATATTTTTTATTTATTTGTGCCAAAATAATTCCTCCGATTTAAATAATATATTTCAAGTGTAAGTGCTTATTGACATTCGTATATATTACAACCTAGTATTAGCATTATACAACAGCTATATGTAAAAAACCACCATAGAAATCAGAAGCCATTCCATCCGTTCCATCATTCGCATGGTTACTGAAATGGCTAAAGGCAATGGGATTTGCTAAGCCAAAGCCCTGCGATAAGTTCGTCTACCCATCCTAGGCATCGGGAAGAGATACTCAAGTTGGCAATAAATCAGGCTTTAATATTCAGCTATAAAGAGGAAAATTGAATTGTTCTATTAAGCTTGTTTATTGTCAGATAAAGATGTAAAATGTTAGAAAGAAACTTTTTCAAAGATATTAGATGGATATTATTAGAATAGAAAAGTGGGAACGGTATATTATGCAAAAGTATAATATTGAACAAATGGTAAAGGGCTTTGAGACCGCCTTTATCGATCAGGATATTACATCAAATTTGGCATATAAACCTCTGTTTGTTTCAAATAATTATAAAGAGGGAAGAAAAGTATTATCCTCAATAGAGGATGAACTTTTAAAATGTGACCAGTTTTATATAAGTGTTGCATTTATTACAATGAGTGGTTTAACCCCATTACTACAAACCTTAAAAGAGTTAGAAACCAAGGGAGTACCCGGAAAGATTATAACTACTGATTATCTATGTTTCAGTGAGCCTAAAGCTTTAAACAAGTTAGCAGAGCTTAAGAATATAGAATTGAAAATGTATTGTTCAGAAGAAGCAGGCGAAGGTTTTCATACCAAAGGATATATTTTTAAAGAAGATGAAATTTACAGGATTATAGTCGGAAGTTCTAATATCACATTAGGAGCGTTGACAAAGAATAAAGAGTGGAACACTAAGATTATTTCTACCTTACAAGGTGAATTTGCTAATAACATTGTTGAAGAATTTAATACTTTTTGGAATTCAAAATCAGCAAAAAGTTATTTGGATTTTATCGAGCAATATACAATTAATTATGAACTGATTAAAAAACAGAAGGCTATTGCAAAACAAGTTGAAATTCCCTCTATAGAGCAATATAAATTACAACCCAATAAAATGCAGGTAGAGTTTGTATCCAATTTGCAGAAGCTTAGAAACGCAGGCGAAGAAAAGGCTTTATTGATCTCTGCCACAGGTACAGGCAAAACATATGCTTCGGCGTTTGCACTTAGAGGGGAAAATCCCAAGAAAGCATTATTTGTCGTACATAGAGAACAGATCGCAAAACAGGCAATTAAGAGCTATAAGAATGTGTTTGGAAATACAAAGAAATTTGGTTTGATATCGGGAACCTCGAAAGATTATGAAGCAGATTATATGTTTTCCACTATGCAGATGATGGCAAAGCCGGAGGTAAGGGAAAGGTTTGCTAGAGATGAGTTTGAAATTATTATCATAGATGAAGTACATAGAGCCGGAGCTGAAAGCTATCATAAAATCATGGAATACTTTAGGCCGAAATTTTGGCTTGGGATGACGGCAAGCCCAGATCGCACCGATGGCTTTGACATTTATGAGTTATTTAATCATAAGATTGCATACGAAATCAGATTACAGCAGGCATTGGAAGAAAACCTGTTATGCCCGTTCCACTATTTTGGAATCACAGATATAGAAATAGACGGTGAAATATTTGATGATAATACAGGCATTAGAAATTTTGTAAAATTAGTGTGTGATGCCCGCGTGGATTATGTACTGGAGAAGGCAAAATATTATGGTTATAATGGAGATCGGGTAAAGGGCTTAATTTTCTGTAGCAGAAAAGATGAAGCAAAAGAGCTCTCTGTTAAATTTAATGCGCGTGGTTATCATACTGAATTCTTATGTGGTGATGATTCGCAAGAACGTCGGGAAGAATGCATCGAACGTCTAACAAATGATGAGAGAACCGATACATTGGATTATATATTTACAGTTGATATTTTTAATGAAGGTGTTGATATTCCGGAAATTAATCAGGTCATCATGTTAAGACCGACAGAAAGCCCGATAGTATTTATTCAACAGCTGGGTCGTGGCCTTCGTAAAGCGGAAAATAAAGAGTATGTTGTTATATTAGATTTTATCGGTAATTATATGAATAACTTTATGATTCCGATTGCGTTATCCGGAGACAGAACTTATAACAAAGACAATATTAGAAGATATTTGCTGGAGGGAGAAAGAATCATTCCTGGATCATCTACGATACATTTTGATGAAATCTCAAAGAAGCGAATTTTCTGTTCGATTGATTCAGCAAATTTTAGTGATATTAAGCTTATTAAAGAGAATTATACCAATCTCAAAAATAAGCTAGGACATATTCCAAGCTTGAAAGAGTTTGATGATTATGGAGAAATGGATGTATTGCGTATATTTGATAATACATCACTAGGTTCATATTACAAATTTCTAGTGAAATATGAAAAAGATTATAAGATTCGTTTGAGTGATTCCGAAGAGCAATGTATAGAGTTTGTATCTAAAAAGCTTGCTTCTGGTAAACGAATTCATGAACTTGAATTGTTAAATCGTATGCTGGAATACCGTCGGGGGTTAATAGGATTATTAAAGCACAAATTATCCGTAGATTATCATATTCAAATGGAAGAAAAAACAGTAAGAAATATTGTGAATGTTATGACAAATGAATTTCCTTCCGGAGCTGGAAAGAAGACATATGATGAGTGTGTATTTCTTGAGCCGGACGGTGATGATTATAAGATCAATGAATCTTTTGCGAGAATGTTAGATAATCCTGAGTTTTTCGATTGTTTAAAGGAATTGATAACATTTGGAATTTCCAGAAATAAACGAGATTATGGAAATCGCTATCAGGATACAAACTTTGAATTATATCAGAAATATACCTATGAGGATGTATGTCGTTTACTGGATTGGGAAGCAAATGAAGTGCCATTAAATATTGGTGGTTATAAATATGATGCAAAAACAAAAACATTTCCTGTATTTATCAATTATGATAAAGCTACTGATATTCAGGATACTATTAAATACGAAGATCATTTTGAGGCGCCCAACATTCTAATTGCTATCTCAAAGCAGAGTAGAACCATTCAGTCAGAGGATGTACAAAATTTTTTGAAAGCTAAAGAACGTAGCATTAAAGTGGAATTATTTGTTCGAAAAAATAAAGATGATAAAGTATCCAAGGAATTTTATTACCTAGGACGTATGAATGCTACTGGAAGAACGAATGAGTTTATAATGACAAATACGGATAAATCAGCAGTTGAGATAGAGTGGATTCTCGATACACCAGTGCGTGAAGATATTTATGAATATATTACAAAGTAGAGAATGATGGAGAGATAGTAATGAAAAAAATAGAAGTTGTGGCAGCAATTATTAAAGATGGAGACAAAATATTAGCTACGCAGAGAGGATATGGTGAGTTCGCTGGAAGCTGGGAATTTCCTGGTGGAAAAATGGAAGAAGGCGAAACCAGGGAGGCTGCCCTGTGCAGAGAGATATTAGAAGAACTGGATATAGTCATAAAAGTAGATGATTATTTACAAACGGTAGAATATACCTATCCTAATTTTCACCTGACCATGCATTGCTATTTTTGTCATGTCACAGATGGAGTAATTAAATTTATGGAGCATTCTGCGGGGCGTTGGCTAAAAAAGGAAGAGCTGGATTTGGTTAATTGGCTTCCTGCAGATTTGGATGTAGTAGAGAAGTTGAAAATTGTTCAATAATATAAAATAATTAATTGATATGTAAGGTGGTTTATTTAATTTAAGTGGATAATGGGAATAGAACACCTAGAATGTTAATTGAGGCCGTAGAATGAAATGGTTTCGCATTTGAGCACAAAAAAGTAGCAGACGCACTAAAACCAGTGCCACTGCTACTTTTTTGTTAAGCGGATAACGGAAATTGAACACAAATGAAATCTCGCAAAGTCCTTACTTAATTCTTGTCATATGACAGGGAAATGGTCGCCAAGTGACAAGATGTCATTAGATAAAAGATAAATTTTGAAAATATGAGGCACCGTTAACTGTCTGGGAGGTCTTATCTCGGCACATCTCTATTACGAAGTCCAATCATACCGAGTGCAACGAAAACAATCGCAGCTGCAAGATATCCGAATACGGATGCGTTAAAGTCTTGATACGGAACTCTCGGGGTTCCGATAAAAGGTATAATATTTAACACCCACTGAGGGATCTTCAGAGCGTCACTAAGTAAAACAACAAAATACATCATTCCGTAGATAAACCAGGTTACCGGAATAGTAGCGCGCGGGATTAAGCCGAAGAGCAAAACCACTACGCCCGTAATCGCCATGATTCCCGGCAGATAAATCAGTGCATCAACTGCCAGCTTTCCTACCTGTGACATATCATTTGCAACTGCCCCGTAGGACAAACCGAAGGAAGCACCGCCAAGTACCAGAAGTAAAGCTGTCGAGGCGGTTCCCACAATAAATCTATCTAAAATCATTCTGTCTCGCGAAATTCCTCCGGCAAGTTGTGATTCAAGCAGACCTTTTGCCTCGTCAGAACGTAGTCCTGTCATAATCAGCATTGGAAGTACAACACTGACAAGTCCGATAAAGCAAAGTAGTAAGCCCATCAAAGCATCAATGCCGCTGCCCTTAAGCATAGGGACGGAAGTATCGGCAAACAGACTGAGCATCGAATTTGCAACCGAACCGAACATGAGCCCGGCTATTACAATACCGATAGACCAACCGATAATACTGCCTTTATATAAATGCAGAATGAGGCCCCATGAACGACGCATGAGTGGTTTGGCTTCGGATTTTCCCTTCTTATCCTTGAGCACACCGGAACCGTAATCCCTGCGCGCTTCGATAACAAAGGCAACTGCGATGAGAGCAGCAGTGAGTATGATAGTTGGGATAATCAGCCAACCTCTGTTATATGCCCACGGCTCCATTTTCTCGCCCCAGCCAATCGGGGATAGCCAGGTAAGAGTATCATTATTTCCCATATCGCCAATCATACGCATACAATAGAAGACCATAATAATGATTGAACCAGTGGAATTTGCAATGCTTGCGCTTGCGGATAACTGATTGGTTAAAGCGCCGATTCCCACACCAAGCCATCCGATTGCTGCAACCGATAAACCGAATATGAAAGATCCGGTTACGCCTGTGCCGGGTGGATCCAGTTTAAGTGCAATACTGGACAAAGCAGTAAGAATGCCAATTACCGCACATAAAAGAAGCGCTCCGCTGACAACTGATGCAAGTGTCGAGTGAATCCCGAAAGGTCTTGAACGGAATAACTCTGTGCGACCGTTCTCTTCATCTGCTCTTGCGCCTTTGGTAACCTGAAATACCATACCGATGCCAAGTGTCAAAACCGAGAACATCCAGATCTTAGTCCACACAGCTCCACCAATTGTTGCCATACAACTGATTTTACCAATCATGGCAACCATTCCGGCTGTAGAGCCGACTGCAGCGAACTCATCGAGTTTAGCCTGTGTATCAAACATTGATTTGTAATAAACACCGACGTATGCAATCAGGAAAACGATTACTGCAATCCAGACAAGATATCTCACCAGATTATGCCTTAAGGTAAAACGGAAATATTTCCCGAATCCTGCAAGTGTATTTTTCGGTGTTACAGGGGTACTTGAAATGGATTTGCTCATTTACCGCTCACCGTCCCATCCACACTCTTATAATGGCTCAAGAACAGATCCTCCAGACTCGGCGGATTGATTGTGAGCCCGATCGGATCCAGTGCAGCGATTTGCTCGAGCACTGCAGGCATAGCTTCATTGTCGAGAGAGAACGAAATATGCTGTCCTTCAGCACTAAAATCATGAATTCCTTTAAAGGTACGGAGCGCTGAAGCATCTTTTTTCAAAATAACTGAAACATGAGTGCGAGTAAGGTGGCGTAACTGTGCGAGTGAGCCGGATTCGACAGTGACACCCTCCTTGATAATGGTAATTGTGTCAGCAAGCTTTTCAACTTCTGAGAATATATGTGAGCTTAGCAGAACCGAGCGTCCTTCTTTCTTAATTTCCTGGATACAATCGGTAAATGCAGCTTCCATCAGCGGGTCAAGACCCGATGTTGGCTCATCCAGAATAAGCAGCTCAGCACGAGAAGCCAGCGCAGCAACCAGCGCCACCTTCTGGCGGTTACCTTTTGAATAGGTGCGGGCTTTCTTTGTGGGGTCAAGGTCAAATTTTTCAGTCATCCTCTTTTTACGTTCAGGTTCCAGACCACCCGTCAAAGAGCTCAGAACGTCGATAACCTCACCGCCTGTCAGCTTCGGCCAAAGAGCAACATCACCCGGAACATAGACAAGCTTCTTGTGAAGAGTGACTGCATCCTTCCAAGGGTCGCCTCCAAATAGAGAAATTGTGCCCCCATCAGATCTTAGCAGACCGAGCAGGATACGGATCGTCGTAGTTTTACCGGAACCGTTGGGACCCAAAAAACCTAAAACCTCACCTTGTCGCACTTCGAGGTTAAGACCTCGCAGGGCCGGTACTTTGCCGAAATTCTTGTGTAATTCGCGGACTTCGATAACATTCATAGTGTTGGTCCTCCTCCAATAATTTTAATTCTTAAAAAAACATTGCTTTAATATTTCTAGATAGGATGCCAATTCGGTAACCATATCAGAAAATTCATTTTCACCCATTGTCTTGAACTCTGGGATTTTACTGTTAGCATAACCTTCAAGCGCCCAGATAATTAAATTAATTGCTTTTTGAGGGTCAACCCCGTCCCTAACATTTGACAAATCGATGTTGTCATAAACTCTAGGTAGATTGCTTTCCATCACCTTCTGATTTCTATCGGCTAATTCATTTCTGACTTCATCATCAGTTTCGGAATAAGCCGTTAGGAAAAATTTAAAAATCAGCGGATATTTTCGGAAGAGCTCAAGCTTTGTGAGCGATGCCATCCGCATTTTTTCCAGAAAATCTTTTTCATCAAGCCAAGGCTTATTAAAATATTCCTCTTCCATGATCTCCATTAAATAATCGTATAAGAAGAGATAAAGCTGCTTCTTATTTTTGAAATAATGAAAAATAAGGCCTTTTGAAATTCCGGCTTCCTTGACTATTTCATTTGTTGACGC
>Ga0207834_1000403_pt1 | contig 15793 bp, 32 predicted proteins | sample LuqExpMetagenom5_FD_187763 | JGI IMG/M metagenome (GOLD analysis project Ga0207834, IMG submission 187763) | Tropical forest soil microbial communities from Luquillo Experimental Forest, Puerto Rico - Sample 5 (SPAdes) | ecosystem: Environmental > Terrestrial > Soil > Tropical forest ...
TACCAGATGCAGTAATAGTCATTGATAAGTTTCATGTCGTCCAGTTAATTGGCCGCAGTGTTGATGCTGTCCGTAAGACTTTACAAAATTACTATCGCTGTCAAGGTGTCGATATTAGAGTATTCAAACAGTCTAAAAAGCTATTTGCAACTAACTGGGAAGATTTATCACCTACTGCTATGGATAGGCTTAATGCCTGGTTTATAAGGTTTCCAGAGCTATATGAAGCCTACATGGTAAAAGAAACTTTCCGTGACATCTATGCCAACGCTAAGGACTATTTAGAAGCGTCTAAGATGTATAATGATTGGTTAAGTGCTATTCCTGATTACGATGAATTTAGAACCTTGAGGGACACGTTTACCGAGCGTAAAACCCATATCATTAACTACTGGAAGTTTAAGCAGACCAACGCTTTTACCGAGTCAACCAATAATGCTATCAAGAAGATTGAAAAGGCAGGTCGTGGTTACAAATTCGATGTCCTTCGTGACCGTTGCATGCTGTCAATCAATAATCCCGCTCCCGATAAGTTTGACTTCAAAAAAGCAGTTTATATTTCCAAGGATAAAGGCAGGAGTGCATCGGCTATGCATGCTTACAGGAAGAAATCGCTATATCAAATTGCTGTAGACATCTTCAATATCAAGCCTCCTGAAGACATCCGTATGCTTGATTACATTCAGCGTGTTGGTCGAGTTGGTGATAAGTCTGATTAGCCCCTTTATTGGGGCTTTTCTTATTGATTGGCTTCAAAAAAAGCTTTTGCAAAAGAAGGCGGTGTCATTGCTCTAAATTCTGCATCAGTTCCAGGCTTGTGATAATTTAATTGAGGTATATCTTTCCATGCAGATTTATGTAAGTATGCGAAATTAGGTTTCCCTCTGTTTGGTCTTGTATAAAGAGCCAATTTAGGTACATCATCCCAATTGTTATATTTCTTTTCTGGGATATTGTATTCTCCCCAAATATCTGTTCTTTTAGTCCATCCATCCCCGAACTCCCAAGGTTGAAATGACATTTTAGGCTTTCCAAGATATTTTCTCAAGTACCCAATCGGGTTTTCCAAAGCCCAGAACATCGGATTGCATTCTTCTATAATCTTCATGCATGCATTTACTATTCTCATACCTTCATCTTCATTTCTTTCTCTTGGAGCTGCCACACAATTTAGGACGCTGAATTCAGTACAAGGTGGTGCTGCCAATATTCCGTGTATTGTATCCAGCCTTATTGGATTGTCAAATTGATTTGTCTTTTGATTCCTAAAAACCAATGATTTAAAAGGCCATCCCAAATCTGATAAATCAGCTATTATATAATCTGTTACATCGTAGTCTGGCAATGTAATAATCTTTACCTTATATCCTGCGTCTTTATATGGTTTACTCCAGCTCCCTGTTCCGCCACATAAATCCAAAATTATCTTTTCTTTGTTTTCCATTGCATGATAGGAGTAAACACGTGTTTCGTTGGTCGACCAAACCTCTTTACTCCTTTCTTTGATTACCATTTTTGTTTTTATGAATAATTTTATTTTTTTGTGTTAATACTTAAAACAAATAACTTATGGAGGTTAAATTGCCAATGGATGATACTTTTTCATTTGAAGACTTCTCGCTCGTTAATATTAAAACTGGAGAATATACACCAGTTGATAAAAATGGAAAACCTATTATTGAATCTGATAGTCAAAGTAACCAACCACAAAATACCACAATTTATACTAAATTCTTATAATTTAGTCATTTTAGGTCAATACCACAACCTATTCCTCGTACCCATTCTTTTTACGTTCTTTTACTTCTCTGAAATATGGTTGTAAAGTTTTTAATCTATGAACTTCTGGTTTTCTCTCCATACACTTTCCTTCCGCTATCATTCGGTATTACTGTCAATGAAGAACGTTATCGCTTCAATATCAAGGGTATACACCGCATAATGGAGAATGGTAACATTATTACTTTTAAATGCTCCTATGAGGATTCTGGAAGGTTACGGACGGTATTATTGAGGTTTAGCGTTAATGAGCATCTGTGGTCGGTTGGTTGAGTAATTCCGGATTATCAAAAATGTTTCCCATAACCTTTGAAAATTGAAATGATTCGTTAAGTTCGCATTGAGTTCCAGAGGATTTTACCTCTACATACCAGCCATTGTATACGTTGTCGCTATGCAATCCGAATTTTACAGCCCCGTAAATATCATAGAACTCTAAAATATCTCCCTCATAAATCTCTTTGCCGTTCTTATCTTTTAATCCGGTGTATTGCATCAACTCAATATCTTCTTCATCCCAATAACTTGAAAATCTTTGGAGTTTTTTATTTGGTGCTCCTTGCCCTGTTGAAAAACCAATCATATTAAATCCATTAATAAATGCTCTTTGCTTCTTATCCCATGCTCTGAATTTTATCTCTCTCATTCTGATACCTCCTTGTATGGCTCTGGTAGTATTTCTGGCCTCCATGCAAAAACTATCCATTTATCAGAAAGTGATTTGCCATTAAACCATTTAAATTCCCCGTATTCCCAGAATACCTTAGATGAAAATACTTGATTGCCTTCTTTGTGTTTCATGGTCACATATGCATTGAAACGTCGTGTTTTGTCCGGTAAACCCATGCTGTCAACCGGTATCCATCCGTTATTTAACTGATGTTGGATCGCCAATATTCCTATTCCGAGTGCTTCCTTGTATGGCTCGTCTTCTCCACTTGTACAATCTTCTCTGGCATCTTTTAACCATTTTATTGCAGCTTGCTTATTCATCCTTGACCTCCATCCATTTATCACAGCCTTTATCGTATTCGTTGACTGGTTCTTCTTTGTCGTGGCAGACAAAATATTCATCATCAGCAGCTACCATTTCATACAATCCGTAGTAGCAATTTCCACATGTCTTATTCATCCTTGGCAGCTCCTTTCACAATTTCAATTGCTTTGTTTGTTTCGATGCACCAATCAAGCTGATAACTATTATGTTTTTCTTCAAATTGAATACCAGACATATCCTTTAACTGCTCCACAATCTTATCTACGGAATAGGCGGTCGGCTGTTCGCTTACCGTTTCAATCATACAGATAATTTCTTCATTGTGTTCTTCTGCTTTCATGCACTGAAAGGCATCTCCTAAATCAGGATGGTAATTTGGAGTTGCAATCATGCTTTTCAATTTTTCAATTAATGCTTTTCTGCTGATTAAATCACTCATGCTCTTCCTCCACTTCTTCATCTGATGGCATCTGGAATACTGTATTGCCAACATATCCGATGTTTTGGTAGTCTGTCCGCTCGCAAAGTTCATATGCATCGCATATCATATCCAGTACCTTAATTGCTTTGGCTTCGGTGGAATATTCAGCTATAAACAATCCATCATATTCAACCGTGAAACAATTTGGATTAATCTTTCCGTATCCGCCGTCATATACATAATCTTTTCCTTTTTTCTGGTATGTACCTATGGATATCCTTTTGGCATTTTCTAAGACTAAAATTGTTTTCTTATCCTGTGAACGTATTAACATAAAACTTTCCTCCTTAATCTCTGATTGGTGATAGGCTACTGTACCATTCATCAATATTCATTTGCCTTATACAAGGCATTCCGATAAAAAATCCTCAATACTCATTTGTCCTACAATACTATCCATAACTGGCTCGTTTAAAGCCATTTCTAGGTTGTTTCTGGCTTGGCGGTAGTAACTGTTCTTTAATTCAATTCCTATGCCTCTGCGCTTTAATTTCAAAGCCACATAAGGCACCGAACCGATTCCGGCGAACGGGTCAAATACGATGTCATTCGGGTTAGTCCATAGTTCGATGCACCTTTGAATAACCTCGAGTTGTAAAGGGCAGATATGACGCTCGTCTTTTTCATCCCTTGCTGATTTTCTCTGCAGCGTATCTGATTGTTTAATATCCATCCACACTGGGCTTGCATATTGTTGCCAAACATCAACCGGAAATGTTTCATGCGTATGTTCTACTCTCTCTGGGTTTTCGCCCGGCTTTCTCATGGTAACAATATAATCTGGTATTCCTTGGCGGTTCATGGTACTGTCTTTTCTAATCTGCTTATGCAACAACCCTAATGCCTTAGTTCTCTGCATTTCTGTGACAGGATTTTTCCATATGGTTACTTTGCTATGGTAGATAAAGCCGCAATCCTCAAATAACTGTCTGATGATTGCCGGAAAGTCTTTTAAACCAATCACTCCGTCTCGCTCTTTCATAAGAGGAAGATCCATACAGTGAAAACTCAATAACCTCCCTGGCATTGTCACCCGGTATAAATCTTTTGCTAGGAATTTGAAATGTTCATAAAATTCATCATCACCCTTGCTATTTCCCATATCCCGGTCACTATTTGAGTATGTATAAAGGCTTGCGAATGGTGGGGAAAATATTGTGTAATGAATGCTATTATCTGGTATATTTTTAATTACTTCGCAACTGTCACCATTATAAATAGCGTATTTATCTTTAATTACTTGGTCTAATACATTCATGCTATAAATTCCTCCCATTTCGGCAATGACATGATTTTATTTGGTTCATATGGTGTGCTTATTCGGCATGTCTTTTTAAGTTCCTTTTTCGTAATGTCCTTGGTTAATTCAATCATAGCTTTCTGCATCTTTATAAAATCAGCCTGTTTGTGCTCTATATTTTTCTTAACGCATCCTTCCTTTGCAGAAATTACTATCCATACATTAACCTCTTCTTTCTGTCCAAATCTCCAACACCGTCTTACCGCTTGGTAAAACTGTTCGTAGCTATCAGATAATCCGGTGAAAATCATATCGTGGCAATTCTGCCAATTCATACCGAATCCGGCAATAGAAGGTTTTGTTACAAGGTCTTTGATAGTTCCGCCTGAAAATCCTAACATGGCGCTGCTTTTATGTTCTGGCTTATCAGATCCTTTTACTTCTACTGCTCCGTTAATCAGCCTTGACAGCAATTCACTTTCATCATTCATATCGCACCAGACAAGGCACTGCTCATCTAAACCATTAGCAATCTCAGCGGCCTTTTTACATCTTAGTTCAAGACTGTCTTTCCTGGCTTGTCTACGCTCCGATAATGTAAGGCTATCCATTAGAGACTCTGTTCCATCAACGATAATTTCATGAATGTTCAACTTCGGCAGATCATATCCGGTCATTTCGTATCCTAAGTTAATAGGGTTATCAATAAACACGCTCCATGAAGCCATCCACTGCCAGAATACTGATTCTGCATGTCCCTTTAATCTCCATTTAGCTGTTTCTCCACCATCATGTACAAAGAACATAGCCAACATTTCCGGTCTTGTCATTACTCCGTTAAATTCACTATGATTACCAAGTTCCATATAATCATTCGGGGCCGGGGTCGCGGTACATTCCAATTTGAAAGGTACATTTATAAAGTTGTTAGTTATATCTGTTCGTATTTTTCCAGTGAAGGATTTTAATATGCTACTTTCATCAAGCACTACACCGTCAAATTCATTAGCTGTAAACCTATCAAGTTTTTCATAATTGGTAATATTAATTCCATTCACGGCATCAGCTTGGCTTTCACATATCTTAGTTTCTATACCGAATTTCATGCCTTCCCTTTGTGTTTGACTTGCCACTGCTAAAGGAGCTAGTAATAATATTTTCCCTCCGGTATGTCCATGGACTTGATTAGCCCATTCTAGCTGCATTGGTGTTTTTCCAAGTCCACAATCCGCAAATATAGCACTTCTACCTTTTGCCAATGACCAACGAACAATATCTTTTTGGAATTCATAAAGCTTTGGATTTAGTTTGGATTTATCGATTTCAAATCCGCTGCTTTCAAGAATAAATTTCTTATTATTTAAAAATTTTATATAATCCATTCGTTCACGTCTGAACGAGTGCGCACTCTTTACCCGGGATATTCTTATCCTTTCTATTTTTTGATTGAGGGTTAATCCCTCCTATCTTAACTGTGATGGGGTATCATCTGCTGGAATATACCCTCGAGAACTGTTGTGACAATTGAATTACCGGCCTGTTTATAAAGCTGAGTATTTGAATTTACCTTTTCTGCTTTATGGAAGTCTTCATCCGCAAATCCCATGAGCCTCCAACATTCTAACGGTGTGAGTTTTCTGATACGATACGGTGTTTCTATTCGACATACTCCGGTTTCTGTTGCTGTCAATGTAGGGCAAGTGTCTCCATTATCCTGGACCCGTCCTCTGCGTGTTTTACTCTCTGGATAAGATAAATCTGCTACACCGCCTAATTTACATTCGATATAACCATCTTTGGTGGCCTGTTTTATTCTTACCGTTGGTTCAAGTACATAATTATCCTTTTGAACACTTGTAAGTGTATTGCAGATACCTTCTGAATTAGGTTCTAATCTCTGTTCAACATAATTACCTGGCGTTCTGTCGGATGGTTTCTGAGGGTTTCTTCCTCTGGATGCCACGATAAACGGCTGCAAGTTTCCTCCGCATCCCATTACTTCTGTTAGTGTTGGCGAAATGCCGTTAATATCGTTTACTCTTCTCCTATTAGGATTTTCTCTTACTGCATTATCTGTTAAATTACCTATCTGCTTAACTTCGTTCAGTTTCTATCACTCCAATCTTAGGAGGGTCTTTATAATCCGTAGCTCTTATGCTCTGACATATACCGTTAGTCCCCAGTACTCTTACACGGTCTTGACATTCTTTCTCTGGATTCAATGAGCCTATCACGTTAATGCTGCCCCCCCCTATTTTCTGTTAGCTGTCCACTATCTATAAGCTGCTTAATCAAATTTTGAGCCTTTTCAGAATTTATATAGTACTTCTCGTCAACTTCATCTTCCAGATAATCAGCCATGGTCTTTGTAAGCGGTATTGGTTGCGGAAATTTATAATTCCATTGACCTAACAGAGATACCATAAAACATCGTTCCCGATTTTGTGCTACTCCGTAATCCTTAGCGTTGAGTATCTGGACATAATTGGTATATCCCTTACTCTCGAGAAACTTTTGCCACTCGTTAAAATCCTTGATATTCTTCGCGCCTATTACCTCAGGCACATTCTCCATGAGTAGGATTTGAGGAAGTTCGTCCATCTCGTCTAAAGTTCTTTCTACTTCCCACAACATGCATGACCGTGTACCACTGCCTTTTTTCATTCCTCTCATCTTTCCGGCTACTGAAAGGTCTTGGCATGGGAATGAGTATGTCTTTATGTATATATACTTATCAGTGTCAACTATCTCATAATCATGGCCTTTAATATTAACGATGTTTACCAGGTTATGGGTGGCTTTGATGTTGTTATAAACAGTTCTTAGCCATTTTTCGTTTTTGCGTCCGATTTGTTGTAGTGTCATAGGCTTTTTACCATCATTTGAAATACCGAGTTGGAACAGGATATTAACTAAATCTTTTTGACTAATACCTTCGCTGTAATTTGTATTGTCATCCGGCATATGAATAGCTTTGTATGATGCAAATGCATTCACTTCCCACTCAACAAGCTTATAGTGTTCGAAGTCTGCCCCAATGTCTCTTAAGGCCATTGCTTGGGATCCAACCCCACCAAAGTCCTCAATTAATCGTATTGGCTTATCGATGACAAATGAAGGATACATCATATCAAAGATTGTCATGTTATCCATTATCCCGCCTGCCTTTCTCTCAAATGACACCATAATGGTGAAGTTTGCGACGATCTGCTGATTACTCTCTTTGACCGTAAGCAAATTCTTATATGGCGCCCACAATCATCCGCAACGGTCAAACAGTCAGAACAATTGCAGCATTTCTGTACATTGATGTTATGACCGCCATTCTTTGACTTCAACCCTCGACGCTTAATGAATGTATAAAGTGAATCTGGACTAATTGCATCATCGAAATACGGTTCAAGTTCATCTGCAATACGTGAAAGTGTTGCGCCACTTTTAACAATATCTGTTATGGTTTCTATGTATGGGTCAAATTGACTTTTTCTCTTGCGTTTAGTTGGTTGATATAAAGGTCTCATTTGACCGCACCGGCTTTCTTTTTCAACGGTTCAAACAATTCCAACATTTCATTCCAACGATCTTCAAGGTCATCATTTTTTGATTCGACTTGAACCTTTGGCAACTTATATGCCTTTTCAACCTTTTTGGCATCCTCTTGACGGCAGATTATGTATTTTTTATTTAACTTGTATCCCATGGTGATATACTGGCTTACCGTATGGCTGTCAATGCTGAATTTATCCATGACTTCGGTTCGCTCTACACCGTCCATGATGAAACTTTGACTCTCTATATCGTAAACACTTAATTTACTGCTCTTTGGCATCATTACACTTCCTTTCCATATATGAATGATCTATAAGTTCAACAGTTGATACTATGCGGTCAAGGCAATACTTGAATGGATGCTTGCGTTCTAGTTCTCGGCTTTCTTCGAGTAACTTGTCCCAATCAGGTTCTTTGACAGCAATCCATTTCTTTAAAAACGCGTATTCCTCATTGAAGAAGGACTGAACCTCTTGAAATGTTGGGTTTCTTTCTTCCATTTGACAGCCTCCTATCTTTCAAGTTGTCTAAAATCAAGATTGCCATTTTCACCAACTGTTTGCATTGACAATCTGATGATTTTTCTTCCGCATTTCGGACAAACGCTTGGGTCAAAGTTATAACGAGGGATAAACTTCATGCCGGTACATCCAATTTCCATTCCGTTATCATAACTACCAAGCAAATTTTTAATTACTTGACCGCAATCGCAAACCGGATAACATTTTAATGTAACTTCGTGATTATCCATTTTATTCACCTCACATTTCCTGTTCTCCGTCTGCGTTTCTCCTGTTGCGCTATGGCATATTCATCTATCACATTCCGTTCCATCCGCTGACGGTAAATGTTTTGATTATTGGTTTCACGTTCTTTTCTATATGATAAATACCGCTCATAATCTGCATGACATGTCATAGAACGATTAGAACAATTGAAGCATGGCACTTTCTTATTTATAGTTTTAAATCCCATTATTTAACCTCCATTAATAAAAGGTAATTTTACTTTAGATATATATAATTAATTTTGTCTATTGGATGCGATCTCAGCTATCATATCTGTCATTTTATTAACATCCATATCAATTGTTTTACAAGCTTGTTCTATCAAGTAATATATTCCTGCCACAAAATCCTCCGGCTTATCAACCTTTACATCTATGTTAATATCTCCGTTGGTAACTTCAAATACGATTCTTATATCTCTCATGTTTACCTCACTTTCTCAACTCCGCAAACAGTTATGTGTGCGGTAACAATGTGTTACTTAGTCAATGGCTCATTTGGTTGCGTATCAAGTATTAATCTGCAAGTATCTCCCTAATTGTATTCCATGAACCTAGTTCCTTTTTCTTTTGCTTCTGACATCATCTTTTGAGCCACACATGATATTGCATCTTCAGTAACATCTTTTTTATCACCAGAAGTTGTATGGCTTTTCTCGTTTATAGTTGCCCAATAAATGCGATTTCCTAGCATACTATTTACTAACCTTTTCATTAAGTTATCCTCCAACTATTTCTTTAATTCCGAGAACAGTTCATCCCATTGCCATTCCATCATGGGTAACTCTCCGCAAATATAATCATGTATATCCGTATCAGTAACCCCACTGTCAAGCAATCGCCTATAGCCATATATCAACGTGCCTAGGTGGTTCAATTTGGCTTGGATTTCCTTTGACCGCATTAATTCCCTCTGACGCTCCAATTCGGCTTGTTGGGCTTTCTGGCGAACCTCTTCTGGTATCTCGGAGTTATCGGAGATTGGAACACCGAACTGCTCTGACAGCAACAATGCAGCTTCTTTTGTGGAAACTCCTTCGTATAATTCAACGAACCTTGTAACATCCCCGCCTGTTCCACAACCTCGGCAGTAAAATCCTCGATATCCTTCGTAGATTTGGATGGATGGTGTCCGCTCTGAACCACTTTTATGAAACGGACACCGAATGAAATCTTTTCCACTTTTATGGATAATTTGTAGACCGTAATGCTCAGCTACCTGGCTCATTGTGATACTATTGCGGATTATGTAGAAATCATCTTTAGTCATTTGGTATCAGTCCAATCAATTTTTCCACCACATCTATGACAGTAATCTTCATTACTTGTAACGAATACTTTGTTGCAATGAGGACAATATGGGATGCTGTCTTTTGTAGGTTTCTTTGGTATCTGCTTTTCAAGTGCTTTAATTATAATATTCTCTTCACCTTCAACTGCTTTAAGATGCATGCTTCCTTCCTTTTCGTACTCAACATCTTTGATTATCGCCATAATCTTTTCAGTGTTGTTCATCCACTACCTCCCACTTAATCATCCTTTGGACATCCATCAAGCCCAATCATAAAATGTCTAACAGTATCGTACTTTGTTGTAATATCGTAAACTGCATGATTATTTATACAATCGCTTAGTTGCTCGCAAGAATCACACTCTGTCCATTCTTCAATATATGGCTCTTCCAAGATATCATCTTGAGTAATTTCATCTGAAATTTCCCATTCAATCATCCCAACAATATACTTCTTGATGTGTTCACAAAATCGGATATGACTTTTAACCAATGCAATCCTTGTTTTATTATCAACCTCGATGCCGTCAAACATGGTGTTATAATCCTTTATCTGCTTTTCGCTTTGTTCGATTTCAACATCAAGGAAATGAATTATTTCATCAGTTTTACTCATTTATAACCTCCCATTTGATAAGCGATACAATATACTCACCGCAAGTTTCATTCGGCTGCTTATTACATTGCGGTTTGAAATCACATAACACTGAACATCCATCACGTTTGATTGACTGCTTAAGCAAAGTTTGTTCGGATTTGGTACATTTAATTTCGATCAACTGCATCACCGCCTAGAATTTCGATTATGCGCTTTCCACAATCATCTTTGGTGCAGAACTGGAACTCACATCCATAACGTTCAGTTAACGTATTCATTGCCTTAATTAACTGTTCGTTAGGTGCTGGCGGTTTAGGTATCTTTGCATTGTTAATCTTCGCGATCGTCAGCAAATCATCAAGTGAATACTTACCAAACTTCTTAACTAACCCAATCTTTGACAGCACAGCCTTAACTCTGAACCGATACTTTTCAAGTTGCGGATTTTTCCACTGCATAACATCATCAATGCACCGGATATCCTCGCCATGCTCGACAAGAAATATCAATTTAATTCCGCACTCTTTAGCAAGCTTAATCTCATTTGACAGCCGTGTATGGTCTTGAATGATGTTAGAATATAATTCTCCGAGGTCTTTTTTTGTATCTATACTGACAGTTCCGCCGCTTGCAAGCATATAATCTCCGACTAGTAGCTGTTGGCGAATTATCTTCGCCCCCAGCTCTATCATTTGTCGGTTCTTTTCTTCGTGCTTGCCTATTTGTTGAGCCGTATCCTCAATTATTATCATAGGCAATCACCTTTTAGCGGAAAGGCATTTCGTCATCTGAAATATCACCTGTTGGCATAAAATTATTTGCCTGTGATAAACTCGGTTGCTGTGCCGGAGCTGGCTTATAAGCTGGAACCTCAAAGTCACCGTTCTTAATGCTGTCAACGCTTCGCACATCTTTCACATATAACCGGTTCTTACTTGAACCATCATTTCCTATGTAACCCTCTTCACCGATTACTAAGCCAACTAATTTCCCAATAAGCTTCTTTTCATCGTTGTCGAATTTATATCCGGCATTGGATTTTTCAACCGCCGTAGTAAAACCTTTGAAAAATGATAATGCAGTTTCTTTATATGATTTAATAAACTTACCAGCCCAAAACCCCTTTGCATCGTTCAGATTTTTGAAGTAATCCTTCATATCTCCGACAGCAATGTCGTACTCGATCTTTAAATATTCTTTCTCAGGAACATCTTCAACTAATGTTATACGGCAGATATATCCGCCTGCTACTAACCTTGTATATTCCTTTGGTTCTTCTACACCATTAAAATCAATTTTTTTCATATTATTTTACCTCCGCTTTATTTTCTGTTGTTTTGATTTTATCGAGTTCGTAATACTCACGAATTGCCTTGTCCACGATTGAAAGATCATTGTCGATCGTTTCTGTTTCAAACATTCCGATAGGTGATTTGCTGACAGCTCCACCGGCAGCCTGTGTAACAAATAAGTGCTTTCCACCCTCTTCGATGCAACGGAGAACGATTGTAAACATACCTTCGATGCAAACTTTTTCGTCAAGTAGTTTGCCGATTGTCTTAGGTTTAATATCTCCGAAATCGTTCGTATCCTCGTGCATCATTATGTACACAACCTTTTCGGCAGGAAGTTTATTACTTATAAACTGCAATAGGTTCCAGAAGTGATCTCCGATTTCATTGTAAAGAGTAAATACTCCGTTACCCTTTCCGGCTCCAGAATGACCGGTCATAAACTGGTTAGTGATAAGATACCCTGCATCATCTATGACGATTGATTTTTCTTTGGTAGCAAACAACCACTTCATGATTGTTCCATAATCATCCGACGATGCTGACGGGATTTTTCCTTTGAATGGTAAAGGCTTGTCCAATACCTTAATAAGATTAAATCCTGTTTTACAGTTACGCAGGCTTGTGGATTTTCCACTTCCGGATTTCCCTATGATTAAAACTGGTGTTGCCATTATTCATCAACCTCACTTTCTTTAAAACTCAACCCATGAGTTTTCATTACGTTTAAAATCTCGGTTAAACTTGATCTCCCAAGATTTCTCACTCGCATCATATCTTCCGCTGTCTTTTCGCTTAATTCTTCTATGGTAGTTATTCCGGATCTCATAAGGCAGTTGTAAGCCCTTACTGACAAGTTAAGCTCTCGTATATGCATTATTCATTACCTCCATCTTTTTTAATGTTTCATGTTTGCTGTCAATACTGCTGCAGTCAAATACAGTGCTTGTTCTTCTGTAAATCCAGCTAATGTGTATGCTGTGAACATACATTTTGATATTTTCGCACATTCAGTAAACAAATTTTCGTTCTGCGCTTCGGTCTGTTCGGATTTGATAGCAGCCCGTAACTCAGAAATGATACGTTTATCCATGTACCTCCTCCTTCTTGATCTGCCCGACAATGTTCTTAACATTAGTCGGATCAGCTATCATATCAATAGTTGTAAATCCTGCGACTACTTCTTGAATTAGTGGAGTAGCTTGTACAATTTCGCCTAACTGGACGTCAAGGTCGGTTTTAAATATGTGAGTACTGTCAGAGGTGTATTCCCCATCTTTGACGAAACGAACTTTTATGTATCTATTCATTGACAGCCCTCCTAATCCATTCCGTCATACATACTGCTTGACAGTTCGATTTGCTCTGACGGCACCTCATGTAAAGCTTGAATAATCTTCATCTTTGTTTCTCTGCAAGGGAAATATCCGTATTTCGCATATCTGAACATTCTCTCAAAAGTTGACATTGGAAATGGTATCTTATCATCAATTACAAGTCGCTTAGTGTGAAGGTGTTTAAAGAACTGGTCGTGACAAATGATTTTGTATTCGATATGTGTATCAATCTCTTCATCATCGAATGGATGCGGTTCGTCTGTGACTTCTTCTTTGTAATAAGCAAACTTCACAATAGTGAAATCAAAACTGTTTAATATTTCTTCTGCGGTTCCGAAAATCTTCCGGCATAATTCGATTGTTATTCCAGTTCTAACATGCTTGTACGCTTTTACATTGTCGTTTTCGTAATAGAACCGATAAATACCACCTTCGTTATCCTCTCCGCATAATTCATCGTAATATTGAACTGCGTGTTCCCAATCAATCAGAGACTTAAAAAATATATCTAAATCCTTAACCTTTTCACCGTTGATTATATTTTTGAAACAACCACCAACAATAAAACCTTTGTGGCCTATCATAAATTCATCAAGCCAGTTCAGTATCCAGTAGTTGTCTCTATCCTTCTTGACTAGCATCTTCATCCTCCTTATCAATCTCAACAACCCGGCTCGCCCACATGTCACTCATATGTAACAAAAGGTAGAGCGGTGTTTCGTGACCTTGCAATTTATATTTCAACGATCCGTACATGCCATTGTGATACAGTATTGCAAAGTTCTCTTCCTCGGTAAGTTCAATAAACCGTGATGCTATCTGGATTGACCGTACTTCATGAGGAACACTTAACAACTCTGGATTACCCATAAAAGGCTTGCTGTCAGATTGCTTTAATTTCTGTTCGGGTTCTTTGACAGTTGGTCTGCCATCCTTAACCATATTAGGTATATATCCTGGCTTTCCGAATTGACTGCACTTGCCGATGTCATGAAGAAGCGAAACAATGATGATGCTGTCAAACGGAATGGCAATGTCTTGCCTTACTGTATTGGCAAAGTCACACATCACTGAATAAACATTATGGCTGTGTTCAGCCAACCCTTCCTCTTTTGCTAGATGATGTCCTCCGCTACATGGCGAGGTGAAAAATCCGTTCTGCTCCATCCATTCAATTAATTTATCAATACCGGCTCTGCCGGTTAACTTTAATAATCTAATAATTTCCTCTTTCATCGTTATTCCCTCCGTAATAACATTCTCGATGTTGACCATAATCCTCCGGGACAGTAACAAACGGCAATTCATATTCCCTGTTTTCCTCTGCTTCAAATCGCTTATGCAACCGTTTCAGACGATCATCTTGATTAACTATGTACTGACTGATGCTTTCGTTATCCCATATCACTTAGTATCACCGTATCTTCTTAATAGTTCTGCGGATATTTTTGAGATTAAATAACCAGAAAGTGGAGTCTTAACCGGCTCCGGCTTAGCTTTTTCGATGATGATGTATTCAGCGTTCTTATCCCAAAAGTAAATGTTATTATCATCAGCCCAAACACCTACCCTATCTACCTCATTAACCGTGTAGGTATTTCCCATTACATCGGGAGAATGATATTCGTACTTCTTAACCACCTTAATCTTATCCCCAACCTTAGCCTTAACGAACGGCTTTGGCTCTTCGGGCTTGCTGTATGACTGGTAATTTTCCAGAACCACATATTCACTGTTACAAATACAGCGAGGTTCTTTTTCACCGGCAATATTAACTTTTACACCGCAATTTCCACTTGGAAGCAAAACCACCTTAAAAACATCACCATTGTTATATTTAATTCCGACTGGATTAGCTTTAACTATCTTGATGTATTCACCAATCTTGCCTTGACGCTTAACCTCTTTCTGCTCCGCCTTACTGTCAGTGGGTTTACTTACTGCCTTGGCTTCTTCCATTTCCAATGGCTTGTCCTCTGGCTGATAGTTTTCGAGGACGACATAATTTTTTATGAGTAATAATCTAGCACTTCCGAATACGTCTCCATTAACATAGACTCCATCGCTATACAATGATGTGACTTTACCAATTGTACCAACTTTTACACTATGTCCACTTTTGTCTATAACCTTAATCCACTCCCCAACCTTTGCCGGACGATGAACTTCTTTGATGGTAGGTTTATCAACAGGAACATAACCTTCAAGGACAACGTATTCGTCATGATATAACCATTCGCATGAACCTTCACCATATCTAGCCCCTAAATCATCAACTCTGGTGATTTTTAAAATATCGCCGTTTTCATATTTGATTTTTGATGTTGGGGTGTACTGTGAGTTTACGATCTTCACATACTCACCGGCTTTAGCTTTACGAGATACCTCTTTGACAGCGGGTTTCGTTGGGATGTAGTCGATTATGGTGTAGTGATTAGTAAG
>Ga0207834_1000404_pt1 | contig 15774 bp, 9 predicted proteins | sample LuqExpMetagenom5_FD_187763 | JGI IMG/M metagenome (GOLD analysis project Ga0207834, IMG submission 187763) | Tropical forest soil microbial communities from Luquillo Experimental Forest, Puerto Rico - Sample 5 (SPAdes) | ecosystem: Environmental > Terrestrial > Soil > Tropical forest ...
CAGAAGTAACGCATATACCTCATTGATAATTTCCTGAAGACTGAAATAGACAGTAGTTTCGATCTCTAAGGTTATCGTTGCAGCCTGTAATGAGCTTAAAGCCTTATCATAGCTTTCCTTCGTAAAGTCCTTATAATCTAACTGTGCCAATAACTCCTTCTTTTCCCAAAGTCCTGGATAAAGCTTCTCCATGCCCTCCTCATGATATAGCATAGCGGAAGTTTTCAGCATATATAAATAGGAATCAAGAGAGGATAAGTCAGCACCAAGATATGCCTGGATACTCCCCTTCAGTAATTCAAAATACTTCTGCTTCGTTATGCGTATCGGAAGCTGACCGATGATTTCCTTTATCTTCTCGTTGATGATCAGATTATCTTCCGAATTAAAGATGTAACGAAGGATTTCCTTCGCAAACTCTTCTTCGTTAAAAGAGGTTACTTCCTCTTTAAACCGATACTCCAGACGATTCAGTACATACTCATAGGTCTGGAAAATATCCGTATATGCGGTCAGTGCATCCATCCGCTTCATGATTTCCTTACGAAGCGTATCAACAGCACTCAGGGCTTCTTCACGATTAACCCCGCTCTTACTTTCCAATATATTGTCCTTGATTATGTTATTTAATCTTATGGTTAATTCTAAAGCATCCTTGCTCCGGGTATTCTCATCATCACAATAAGCTTCATAAAATGCAAAATAATGCATGGCAAGTCTTACACCTGCATAAGTCGTATAATGATCGGAAAGCTGATTGAAGATTTTCGGGATATTCTCCTCAAGCATCCTTCCGCTGCGAATCTCTTTGTTAATTTGATTTATATTCTTGTCCATTTTATTTACCGTCCTGTTCTATTCTTGCTTAATTTAATAATATGCTTTTCCTGTAACAAATCAATCAATATTAAAAGCAATAGCAGCACAACAGCCATGATCATAAGGATACGATGTCCCTGCGTCAGGGTATCGAGTTGGCTGCCGTATATTATTATATCAGTAAAGCCCTTAATAAACCAGCTATTTGGTATAAATTTTACCACATTATCCAACATACTCTGATAAAATCCCTGTAAGAGGTGGTAAAAGCCTAATCCCCCGGTGATCAGGATGAATATCGAAACAAACACCTGATAGGACAGCATCCGTCTGATTACTTTGGTTAACAGAAGCATCAATTCGCCGAGTACCGAAGCATTCAGTAGCAAAAGCAGATACGAGCTTAACCAAAGCCGCGGCTCCATGATTTTCACCTGATAAAATACTATAAATGTAAAAATTAGAGACAAGCTGCCTTCCCAGAAAAGTAAAGCGAATAAATTGCCCATATCACGCTTTAAGATATAAAATCTTGTTATCTGTAATCGTAAAACTAACCCATTTTCTTTTTCCTTAACGTTCTGCGATAGGATAAACATAGCAATAAAGGCCATCACTAATCCCAGAATTCCGAAAATGAATTGCTGATATAAAACCGTATTGGATAACCTGGCTCCGGCAGCCGTTTTCGTATCCGGATTGCTGTAATGTGTCTTGAATGTAAAATTAAAATCTTCGCTTGTCAATATTATTTTATCCATGTAGCTTTGGTATTGCTCCAAAGATAATTTCTGGCCTTCATAGGGCAGCTTTTCATAGTAATGGAAGCTAGTATAAAAGCAGACCGGATAGATCATCTCACCTGCAACGATATCAGCGATGACCGATGCTGACTTATTATCTTCTTTATAATACATAGAAATCAACCCGTTCAGGTTACCTGCCATCAGATTTTTTTCATAATCTTTTTCAATGATGAAGATTGAAGTTATCATTTCATCCATCAGAAGCTTCTTTAAATCTTTTTCACTTAGCCCAATTACCCTAAGTGTATCCACTTGCTTTAATCCTAAAATCAATTCCCTTGAACTATTGCTGTTATCATAATCTACAACACCGATTGGAAGCGAGCTCATATCCTCTGCCGATATGGACAAGGCTCGGACCAGGAAAGAAAATAATATGACAGAGCCAAATAAAACAGCCAGCGTGATATAATCTTTGCAGATTAATTTCATACGTATATGAAAGATGCAGCAAATATCTGATAATCCGGAGGAAATTCTAGATATCATCATGAATCACGCTCCTTCGATGCAGTATGGCTACAGCAATGCAATACAAACCAATGGAGATCATGATAAAACCAGCTGTCGCTGTACTAATCCCCCTAAGCTGGCCCTGACTGATATTTAAAATACTCCTTAATATGTAATAAAAGGGAGTAAATCTGGATAATGTCAGCATATCCTGTGGGAGAAACTGAATTGGAATAATTCCTCCCCCTATGATGGAGAAATAAAACAGCAACAGATTCCCTATAAGAATAAATCGCTGTACGGTACCAAATAAGGCACATAAAAACACAGCCTGACAGATACTGAACATTGCAAAAGCCACACAGGACAGGATAATATCTATGGACAGGGCCCTTCTGCTTAGAAGGAAAAGTGCTGAAGCAGTAAATAAAGTCAGTAGTCCAAGATATACTGCAAGCTTGGCAGTAACAAACAAAGGAAACGAAGTTTTCGTCGTACGCAGTCTTGTAAAGGTTCCCTGCTGCATTTCCTTCAGAAGCTGATAACCGGCATATAAGCCAAAATATAAGGATGACATCACAAGAACTGACCCTATATAATAGTGGAGTATGCTCGTCATAGGGAATTGGCTGATCGGCTTAAAATTAAAGAATTCTTCCTTGCCAAGAGCAGTAAAAATCAAATCTATAGAGACTGTGCGGTTGGTTTTGGTAACCAGACTGGAATCCATTCCTGCCTCTTCCATAATATCATATAGCCCGACGGCATTCACTTCCACTGAGGCAATATATTTTTCATAGCTGTTCAATACATTTTGGAACAGGATTGCTTTTGTTGTGTCCTTTATATTCAGGGTAACACTGATCGGAGAGTTCTCAAGCTTCATCATATTCATAGTAAAATCCTTGGGAATCTCCAGGTATACATCCAATTTACCCTGTTGAAATTCGTCTTTTATCTCATCTTCCGTTCCTGTTACAACCTCCACGAAGCTGGTAAAGGTCTTACTGCTGCTAAGATAGTTCAATAACAGCTTGGAATAAGCACTGTCATCCTTATTGATGACTCCCAGCTTCAGCAGCTGCGCAGAGGGTTCTGATGTATTCTGTACATGATAAGAAGTGCCTATTATAAATATAATAAGCACTGTCAGAATTCCTATCCATATTTTTTTATCTGAGAATAGCTCTTTTATTTCTTTGCCAATCGTGTGAGACATTTTTCCTCCAAAGGAAAAAGTTTTACTGATTTTTCACATGCTCATGGGTGAATAGATGATCCATGCAGTATTCATAATTACCGTCACACTTGGAGCAGAAACGGAACTCCAAATTGTCCCCGTCCAGTTCTGTTCTGCCGCATACCGCGCATTTATGTCTGGTAATTACGTTACGCCCCTTGAACTGGGTAACATTGCCCGTATTCTTGCCTTCGTTCATCTGTCTTCGATAGTTCGCCTTACGTTTGATTTCGCTGGGTGATATTCTTCGGTAGTTTCTGGTCGCAAAGAAGAAAATAATAAAGTTGGCCAATGCCATCACCATCGGAAGCACCATAAAAGCCTGTCCTGAAACAATATTATTATAGATATCATATAGATAAATCGCTCCTTCCAGCCATGCCAGATACTTTGCTTTAATCGGTATCAGGAAATAAACATAAAAGGTCATATTGGGATAGAGGGCAGCAAAGGCAAAAAATAAGCTGCTGCAGATATATCCCATCGCAGAGGATGTATATAAGGATAAATTGATATGAAATACCAAATACATAATCAGGGATCCTAAGATATTAAAAATCACTCCCGCAAAGAAATACAGATTCAGACGGAAGGCTCCCCAGTGCTGTTCCAGGGTATTACCGATCAGGTAATAAAAATAGGTAGAGATTGCAAAGAACAAAATATTCCTGAAGGAATCCAGCGGTATGATAAATGTGATTAATCTCCAGACCTGCCCCTTTGCTATCATCGAAAAATCCAGAGACAGATATTGATAATATACGCCCGGCATAAAGGAACCGATGATAAGTCCAAGCATCAGTAATCCTACTACATATCTCATCAGATTCGGAATTGCGAATCGTCCAAATCTTCTCTCTAATTTATTCAGTAAATTCATCGAAACACCTGTACCTTTCAAGTAAAACTAAAAAACCTTCTTCTTTCTGAATACTAGTACGATAATGGCTGCTATCACCAATGCCATGCTGACTATGATATAAAATCCATAAGGCTGGTTCATTCCCGGAATATTCTTAAAGTTCATACCATAGAAGCTCGCAATCATGGTAGGGATGGAAAGAACAATTGTTACCGCAGCCAAAAACTTCATGACAATGTTCTGATTGTTGGAAATAATGGAAGCAAATGTACCCATAATGCCGGTCAAAATTCCATTATAAATATTCGCCATCTCGATCGCCTGCTTATTCTCGATAATCAGATCCTCCAGAAGATCCTCGTCCTCGGGATAATGCTTAATCGTTTCCAGCTTCAACATTTTTTCAAATACTACTTCGTTGGATCTGAGCGAAGTGGTAAAGTAAACCAGACTCTTCTCCAGCTCCAATAAATCAATTAATTCACGGTTCTGAGTGGAAATATGCAGCTTACGCTCGATTTCTTCACTCTTTCTGTCAATGGTACGCAGATTCTGCAGGAAGGTGGAAGCATTCCGATACAGAATCTGAAGAATGAAGCGCGTCTTCTTAAAGGTGTAGAAGTCTCTGACACGTCCATCAATAAAGCATTTTAATACCGGAGTTTCCTCCAGACATACAGTTATTATATATTCTTTTGCTACAATAATACCAAGAGGTATGGTTACGTAGCGATCTTTATCGTTTCTTTTTTCTAATGCAGGAATATCTACTAAAATTAAGGTATAATTCTCCTCTACCTCTATACGTGCACGCTCTTCCTCATCCAGAGGGGCTCTTAGATGATCTACTTCAATTCCCGTTATTTCTGCTATCTCCATCAGCTCAGTTGCGGAGGGTGCTGTCATTGCAATCCAGCAACCTTCTGTAATTTCAGTCATTCTGAGCAGTGAGCCATCTGCTGTTCTAAAAATATCGATCATAAGTGCTCCTTTCCGCTGCCTGATAAGCAGCGAAAACATTTATAATCATGCAAGGAGGATTTCCACCCGCTACGCCGTCATAATGCAGCTGCTTATCGCAGTTCCTATTCTGTTATATTTAAATTTCTGCTTATGACTACTACCGGGGCCGGCTTCCATCCTTACCACATCCTTTTTTCTTATTATAAAAATGCCCATGAATATGAGAATGAACTTATGATAAATTCATTCTCACCGATAATTGTAAAAATCTCATAAAACACAAAGAATACAGTGCTACTGTATTCTTTTTAAAACATATTATATGTTTTTCTAATACCTTTGTCAAACAAAACAATTTTTATTACTGTTTAAATTTTTAAATAAGTATAGCAGCTCTATCCTAGAGTGTTACACCGCCTTCTTCTGCTCCCGTTATCGGAAGCTTTAAGGTTGTTCCGGGCTGAAGATATATTTCCTTTAAGTCATTAAGAGAAAGCAAATCTCCCAGGTCAATTTCGTTCTTTTCAACGACACTTCCGAGGGTATCATTATCTGCCACCAGATACGTCGTAAAATTCGTATAATTTTTAGTTTGTGTATTCACCGGAATGCAGATTGCTTCATCAACCATAAGATTATACACGTTTACCAGTGGGTTAGCTTTCATTATCTCATCAATGCTTACGTTAAAATGTCTGCTGATTTTATAGAGAGTATCTCCTTGTTTTATTATATAGGTTATGCAATACATATAGGCTCTCCTTTTTCATGACGCTGTTAAAAATTAAAACGTCAGCTTTCCTATATAATATATTCAGCATAATTGAAATTGTTCTGGCAATAGTATCACCGTAAAACACATAAAATACTTAGTTTTTTAAGAATTAATTTACAATTCCTTTATATTTCGACGCAATAATATGATTGAACTTCATAATTATGTATCGTATAATATAGAAAGCTGATTTTTAGGAGCTTAATTTTTGCGTATCAATCAGGGAGAGTAAATAATGATAAATAATGGTAAATTAGGAATAGACATTGGTTCAACCACAGTTAAAATAGTGATCATTGATGGTGAGGGAAAAATTCTTTTCTCTGACTATGAACGTCACTTTGCTAATATACAGGAAACCTTGGCTAATTTATTTAAGAAGGCACAAGGGATTTTGGGGAACATATCCGTTTCTCTGGTTATTACTGGTTCCGGAGGATTAACCATTTCGAAGCACTTAGATATTCCATTTGTCCAGGAGGTAGTGGCTGTTTCTACTTCTTTACAGGATTATGCCCCTCAGACTGATGTTGCCATCGAGCTTGGCGGTGAAGATGCGAAAATCATCTATTTTACGAATGGTATCGAGCAGCGAATGAACGGTATCTGTGCCGGTGGTACCGGATCTTTTATCGATCAGATGGCAAGTCTTTTGAAAACCGATGCTTCCGGGCTAAATGAATATGCTAAAAGCTTCCAGGCAATCTATCCGATTGCTGCAAGATGCGGTGTATTCGCTAAGTCCGATATTCAGCCGCTAATTAATGAAGGTGCAACCAAACCGGATTTATCTGCCTCCATCTTTCAGGCAGTTGTAAACCAGACCATCAGCGGTCTTGCCTGCGGTAAGCCGATTCGCGGTAATGTTGCCTTTCTTGGAGGCCCCTTACATTTCCTTAGTGAATTAAAGAATGCATTTATCCGTACTTTGAATTTAACTGAGGAACAGGTAATTGCACCGGAACATTCCCATCTGTTTGCGGCGTTAGGTGCAGCGATGAGCTCGAAACCGGATGTCCAAAAGGAATTATCTGATTTATATCAGATGCTTTCCCGGGGAATAAAGATGGATTTTGAAGTTAACCGTATGCCGCCCTTATTCGAGAGTGAAGAAGAATACGAGGAATTCCGTGCAAGGCATTCCGTACATAACGTAAAAAAAGGAAGCTTAAAAGGCTATGAGGGTAATTGCTTTCTTGGAATTGATGCCGGCTCTACTACCACCAAGGTAGCCTTGGTTGGAGGAGACGGCTCCTTACTGTATTCCTTTTATAGTAATAATAACGGCAGCCCTTTAAAAACTACCATCCGTTCCATCAAAGAAATCTACGACCTGCTTCCAGAAAAAGCGAAAATCGTTCGCTCTTGCTCCACCGGTTATGGTGAGGCTTTGATCAAAGCTGCCTTAGTACTGGATGAGGGTGAAGTAGAAACGGTAGCGCATTATCATGCAGCAGCTTTCTTTGAACCCAAGGTAGACTGCATCCTGGATATCGGCGGCCAGGATATGAAATGTATTAAAATACGTAATCATACGGTTGATAACGTTCTGTTAAATGAAGCCTGCTCCTCCGGCTGCGGCTCCTTTATTGAGACCTTTGCGAAATCTTTGAACTATGAGGTGGAGGACTTTGCTAAGGTTGCGTTATTTGCGAAGAATCCGATCGACCTCGGAACCCGTTGTACCGTATTCATGAATTCTAAGGTAAAACAGGCGCAGAAGGAAGGAGCAACCGTTGCTGATATTTCAGCCGGTCTTGCTTATTCCGTAATAAAGAACGCTTTATATAAGGTAATAAAGATCACCAATCCGAAGGATCTGGGAGAGAAAATGGTTGTGCAGGGCGGAACCTTTTATAATGATGCCGTTCTTCGCAGCTTTGAAACCATATCCGGCTGTACTGCTGTAAGACCTGATATTGCAGGTATTATGGGTGCTTTCGGTGCGGCTCTGATTGCACGTGAACATTATGATGGCGAGGAGACCTCGATGCTTTCTCTTGAGCAGATTAATGAATTAAAATTTGATACTTCATTAGCACGCTGCAAGCGCTGTACCAATAACTGTCTCTTGACCATCAATAAATTCACCGGCGGCAGACAATTTATCACCGGTAACCGCTGCGAACGCGGCCTTGGCAAAGAGAAGAATGTTGATAATATTCCGAATCTCTTTGAATATAAATTAAACCGTTATTTCAATTATCCTTCCTTAACAAAGGAACAGGCAAAGCATGGTGCGGTGGGTATTCCCAGAGTGTTGAATTTGTATGAGAATTATCCTTTCTGGCATACCTTCTTTACGGAGCTTGGCTACCAGGTAGTATTATCTCCTACCTCCAGCCGTAAGATTTATGAGCTTGGTATTGAATCCATCCCGAGTGAATCCGAGTGCTTTCCGGCGAAGTTAGTGCATGGACATATCAAATGGCTTCTGGATCAGGGTATTAAGTACATATTCTATCCAAGCATTCCGTATGAACGTAAAGAAGTAAGCGGTACCAACAATCACTATAACTGCCCGATTGTTACCTCCTATCCGGAGAATATCAAGAATAATGTAGAAGAACTTCGTAATCCTTCCATACACTTTGAAAATCCGTTCATGTCATTTGAAAGTGACGAGATTTTAAGTAACCGTCTGACTGAGCTGTTTGCCGGCAAAGATGGTATCACAGAAGCAGAGGTTAAGAAAGCCTTTGCTGCTGCCTGGGAAGAGCTTAATCATGCCCGTGAGGATATGCGTAAGAAGGGTGAAGAAACCATGGCTTATCTTCACGCTTCCGGACGTAAAGGAATTGTGCTTGCCGGTCGTCCTTACCATGTTGATCCCGAGATCCATCATGGAATTCCGGAGCTGATCAATTCCTATGGTGTTGCTGTCCTTACGGAAGACTCCATATCCCATCTTGGAGAGGTAGACCGCCCGACCATCGTAATCGATCAATGGATGTACCACTCCAGATTATATGCTGCTGCCTCCTATGTGCGAACACAACCGAATCTGGAATTAATCCAGCTGAACTCCTTCGGCTGCGGTCTTGATGCAGTAACAACGGATCAGGTCAATGATATCCTGACTAAGTCGGGTAAGATATATACCGTATTAAAAATCGATGAGGTTAATAACCTGGGTGCTGCCAGAATTCGTATCCGTTCGCTGCTGTCAGCCGTTCGTGAGCGCGAAGATAAACACATTGAGCCTCATTTAGCATCCTCGGCTCATCACAGGGTTATTTTTACCGAAGAAATGAAACAAAACTATACCATCCTTGCTCCTCAGATGTCACCGATCCATTTTGATTTACTGGAGCCGGCACTTCGCAGCGGCGGATATAATATCGTTGTGTTACCGAATGATAATCGTCTTGCAGTAGACGTAGGCCTGCAATATGTTAATAATGATGCCTGCTTCCCGTCCCTGATGGTCGTTGGACAGATCATGGAAGCCTTATTATCCGGCAAATACGACCTGAACAAGGTCGCTGTCATGATAACTCAGACCGGCGGCGGCTGCCGTGCAACCAACTACATCGGATTTATCCGAAGAGCTTTGGAAAAAGCCGGTATGGCACAGATCCCGGTAATCTCCTTAAGTGCCTCAGGCCTTGAGAAGAACCCCGGTCTGAAAATAACACCCCGATTATTAATCACTGCAATGCAGGCCCTGGTTTACGGTGACGTATTCATGAGAGTTCTCTATCGTACCAGACCTTATGAGAAAGTTGCAGGCTCTGCCAATGAGCTTCATGCCAAATGGCGTGATATCTGTATTAAGAGTATTCAAAACGGCGGTAAATGGAGCGAATATAAGAAAAATCTACGCGGCATGATTCATGAATTTGATACTCTCCCACTCCATGAAGATATGAAAAAGCCGAGAGTCGGAATCGTTGGTGAAATTCTGGTTAAATTCCTACCCTCCGCGAATAATTATCTCGTTGAGCTCTTAGAAGCTGAAGGTGCTGAAGCAGTGGTTCCTGATTTACTTGATTTCTTCTTGTACAGTGCCTATAACAACAACTTCAAAGTGAAATATCTTGGTAAAAAGAAAGTCAGTGCACGGATTGGTAACCTTACCATCTGGGCCTTGGAACAGCTTCGTGGTACAGCAAAGAAGGAATTGGCTAAGAGCAAGTGTTTTACTCCTCCCGTTCCGATCAAAAAGCTGGCAGATTATGCTGAACCTGTGGTATCCATCGGTAATCAGACCGGTGAAGGCTGGTTCTTAACCGGCGAGATGCTGGAGTTAATCCATTCCGATGTAAAGAATATCGTTTGTACACAGCCCTTTGCCTGCCTTCCGAATCACATTGTTGGTAAGGGTGTAATCAAAGAGCTCAGAAGACAGCATCCTGAAGCCAATATTGTTGCTGTTGACTACGACCCCGGCGCCAGTGAGGTTAACCAGTTAAATCGTATTAAGCTGATGCTTTCCACAGCAGTAAAGAATATGAATAAGGCTACGGACGAAAGGAGCAAGCACCATGTTTAAGAATAAAGACGGACGAGTGCGTTCCGGCTGGAAAATAGCTTTTATGATGGGTACTTCTTTATCGATAATATTAATTATAGCAGCAGCGATATCTTTTCTAGCTGCTGCCGTGTTAGCAGCGAACGGTGATCTGGATTATAAGACATTAACCTATACCGAACATGGAAGTCAGGTTATAAAGGTTGTAGAACTCCTGCTAAACTTCCTGCAGGAAATAATCATGATAGCTACGCCTGTTATTGCCTGGAAATTCATCATAAAACGGCCTTTATCCAATATGGGCCTGGTGCCTGTGAAGAATCATGGTAAAGAATTAATAACCGGTTTACTCCTTGGTATTGCAGCAATTACCATTGTATTTGCTGCTTTGATATTAACCGGCAATGCCCAGGTAGCCAGCTGGAAGCTCCATTTTTCAGTGAATCAGCTAACATATATCATTGTATATATCTTTGTAGGCTTTGCAGAGGAAATCTACGGACGCGGATATATCATGTCCGCCTTACGCCAGACCAAGAATATACCGGTAGTGATCATAGTATCTTCTATCCTGTTTGCACTGCTGCATAGCTTTAATCCCGGTATCGGAATTATCGCTTATATTAATCTGACCTTGGTTGGAGTCTTGTTTGCATATATGTATTTGAAATCAGGTAATCTGTGGATGTGCATCGGATATCACATTACATGGAACTACTTCCAGGGTTATGTATTCGGATTTAAGGTCAGCGGTACGGATACGGATGGTATTATCACTACATTTTTGAAGGGAAACAGACTATTTAATGGCGGCGCATTTGGGCCGGAGGGCGGTTTATTTGTTACAGCAGTAATTATATTCGGAATGTTCATTGTATGGCTTTATTACCGTGATAATCCATATGATTTTAAAGCTTCTGAACCGGAAGTAATTCAACCTCAGATACCGTCAGGAATGAATGGTTATCTCCAGAACTAATATGCAAGCTAACAAATATAAGATTCTGTATTTGTTAGTTGTTTAGTCGCTATAAAACAAGTTGTATTTATATAAAAAGCTACGGACATAAAAGTGCATGTCCTTGTAGCGATATCAAGTAAAACCGAATAGGATGGCAAACAGCCAGCGAAATTCTATGAATTTCACTGGCTGTTGTTTTATGTATCTGTTGTTTATGTATCGGTTGTTTTATGTATCTGCTAATTGATTGTTACTGTAATGTTTTTCTTTATGTATGAAATCCACTCTTAAACCAAGTAAGTCGAGATAGTTCATTAGCGCTCTACGGACAAGTGAGGCATAGAAATAATCATTTTGGCGGCCGAGGAAATCCCGAATGTTTTCAAAATCCGGCAGAAATCATTATTCTTAATATATAGTCCAGCCTTGGCGGTAGGACAACAACAGCTAAATCCCTTGCTGCATACATATTATTTTATTATCTTATAATCAACCTATGTGTCTATTGCTCGGGTTTACCCGGCTGTGGTCGTGATAACTTGCCCTGACAAACATTTCAATGCAGATAATCGCCAGTACCGGAGTGCGTAAGGTTTCACATTCTCAAAATAGTGATAATGAGGATTGTCGGTGCTAAAAGGCGTAATGCAGTGAGCTCGATGTTGTTTGTAATATGTCATCATCAAATCATACGATTTTCTCTGCTATACTGAATGCTTCCCGTTCTGCCTCAAGCATCTCTGAAAACAAATTTGCTTGACTAATTCGCATTTCTTTTGTCCAGAACTTACGCGCTCTCGCGCCTTCGAGGTATTCACCGCTGTCAAGCATTTTGTGTATCTGCTCCGCCTTTTCCGAAATCGTCTTAAAGATAGCAGCAATGTGATTCATTTCATCTACTTTCTCGGTCAGTAAATTTTTGCAGTCATTCAGATAAATGTATGCCGATCTCCTTGCGTCATATAAAGACATCGAGCAGAATTGGTTGACAGAAAATCGTCGTGCGAACTGATCGTCATCGTTGCTGTTATACCAATGATCGTCAAGTAAGTCTTCGTGCCATGTTTCGTAAGCGTTGAATCCCATCCGATAACCTCGGCAATTTTCCTGCTTGGAGCTATCAACCAAAACTTTAAGTGAGTTTATCAGGTTTTCCTTATCGGACGGCGGTGTAGTTTTCTCGGCAAAATATGTAATGATAAACGGCCAATTGTCCACGTATAGGTAATCAAACGGATTAAGCTTTCCTTTTATAAAATCGGAGGCGTTGATAATTTCATGATCATATTTTGTCCGGCAGAACAAATCCGTGCCGTTTTCTTTATATCCACAGATAACACCCCATTCGGGAGCCACGCGGACATTAATGCCGAGCACCGGCATATCGTGCTGGATTTCATTTACCATAAACCTGCGTTCGTCTGCACGGTTCCCTTTATCAACTCTGTCGGCAAATCTGGGTGTAAATCCGAAAGCTTTATAACCAGGTGTTGCATAATCATAAGCGACTAACCCGTCCACCGAGCTGTAATCCCAACCGGGAGAGCAAAACGCAAGGCGGTAGCAAGCGCCGGATACGCCCATCACATGTTCATAGGTCGTTTTAATATTCATAGTCTGCAACGCAGCGGTCAGCGCTGCTGCCCATGAGCAATCCCAGCCCTTGCCGAATTCCGGAAGCATAGGAACATTCGGAATAAAATGCTCATTGCTGATTTGTTTACGATGCAACTCAGTCTTATCTGTGTTATAGGCGATGCTTTCTCCTTCCTCGCAGGTGACGAGGTGGATGCCATCTTTGTTAAGAAACACAAAGGTCAGATAATCCTTGTCATCGTTGGTTGGGTCACTTGGGAATGTTTCGTGGTTAGCCTGGTATTCATTCCAACGAAACACTTTATAATGTTCGATTTTGTGCATGACGTCATATTTCGCTTTGGCCGTACCGTAGGACGCTGCAATGATTTCAACCGTGTTTGTGGTTTCATACCCTGTACTGTCTAAATTAATTGCAAACCGCTTGCCTTCCTCGGCAAAGGTGTAGTAAACCTTCTGTTCGCTCTGATATTTGACAATCAGGTATTTCGGACGGTTGTTTTCAATCGGGCAAGCAAGTGAAAACGAATTTACTTCAACTTCCAAAACATCGTTTTGAATCAGCTTATTTAGGCGGTTGGCAACTGGATGGCTTTCGATCCCGTCACCATAAAAGGCGGAAAGGATTTGCAGTCTGTTGTCAGTCAAAAGTGAATCAATGCTTGTATCAAGCGTCTTCGCAAGAAGCGGTAACAGCGCTGTTTCGGGCAAAGCGTGTCCGTTTTCCCACTTTGAAACGGCCTGAGGACTGATATTCAAGACCTCGGCAAGGCTCTCCTGTGTATATCCGCGTTCTTTTCTGAGAGCGGCTATTTGTTTTCCTATTTTGTTTGTATCCATAAAGCTTCTCCTTCAGTTCTGATGTTCAGCTGACAAGTCTATTATACCTACAATCATCGGAAAACGGAATGTATTGTTGTTTAAGGTTGAAAATACTTAACTCAACCACAGGTTGTACTAAAATATATATTAGTCATCAGAATAATCTTTATCCTGATTGCATTTCTTACAGCAGGAGGAATCGCTGTCTGTATTATCCTCTGTATTATCCTTCGGTGAAATCTCCTCTGCAAATTCATGTGCATAGCTGGTTCTTAGCTGATTATTATTTAGGTTTACTGTTTTACTTTCCTCTGCATGGCCGGTTGCTTTCATAATCATATATACAATAATAAAAAATACCGTCATGCCTATACCGGCGATCAGACCGGAAGTCTGACCTTTAATAAAGGGCATGCTGCATATGATTGCGATGATACTGATTAAAGCTATCCAGGATGTATAAGGGAAGCCTGGCATCTGACATCTTCCATTTGGAGGGCAGCCCTGACATTTACGGAAGCGGATATGGGTTGCCATAATGGCACCGTAGGTAAGCATGGTCGCAAAACCACCGGAGCTGATCAGGAACAGATATACTCTGGGGAAAAGAAGTCCAGCGCCTAAACCAAGCAGCATACCGACACCTGAGAATATGATTCCTCGGTAAGGTACATCCTTTCTATCAATCAACCACTTAGGTGCATGCTTCTCGTCCGCTAAGGAACGCATCATTCGTCCAAGTCCGAACATGGATGCCAGCATCGTTGAGAGAATCGCCGTAATCAGGACAAAATTAATAACTGTTCCTGCCCATCCCATTCCCCAGCGGCTGAGTGCGGCAACCATAGGGCTGACATCTTCTGTCAGTTCTGCGGTCGGTATCAGCGGTAACAGTGCAATCGCAGATAAAATATATAAGCCAACCAAACTGACAACAGTATATAGAATCGCTCTTGGTATAGTCTTATTCGGATTTTTGGCCTCTGATGCTGCCAGCCCGATAACCTCAAAGCCTGCATATGCAAAGATAACAATCATCATACTGCCTGCAATACCTTTAATACCACTTGGAAACAAGGACTCTCTTGCCAGCTCTCCAGCGCCAACGGCGCCTTTCCCTCCGATCAAACCTGCCACCAATAACAATGCCAATACAATAAATGCGACGATAGCTAATACTTTTATAATAGACAGACTGCTTTCCAGCTTACTTAGTTTAGAAGCTCCCAGCAGATTCACTAAAGTCACTACTACTATAATAATACTTCCTAATACCGCAATTGAAACACCTGGATACCAATTCCGAATCAAGATGGATGCAGCAGTTGCTTCACTGGACATCGCTAAAACCATACCGGTCCAATACACCCATCCGACAACAAAGCCTGCGCCTGGGCCAAATACATTCGAAGTAAATGTATAGAAAGAGCCGGAATCCGGATTTGCAACCGTCATCTCCGATAATGCATAGAGAATAAAATAGATGAGTATACCTCCGAGAATATATGAAATTATAATAGCCGGCCCTGCTGCCTGGATTGCTACTGAGGTAGCGAGGAAAAAGGATCCACCGATTACAGATCCCAAAGCCATCATAGTAAGCTGCCAGGCTGACAGACCTTTTTCATGCTGTTTCATCTTCATGACCTCCAAAGAATATTTATAATCAAAAGGTATAAAATAATTTATCTATCGTTATTATTCCTCGATTATAAAATTACATTCCATGAAAGGTTTCTTACCAAAATTAACACTTTTTATCCACGATGTTCAAATTTATTGGAGATGTTTGTCCACGATTTCATTGTTTTAAGTGATTAATGTTTTATATGATTTATGTTTTATGTTTTATGTTTTATGTTTTATGTTTTATGTTTTATGTTTTATGTTTTATGTTTTATGTTTGGTACTATGTCAAGAAAAAGTACAAGTTAAATCGGGAAAATTTCATTCTTTTTCAGCATGCCTTATTGTATAATTTTACCAGTTCAGTTTCGAACTTT
>Ga0207834_1000406_pt1 | contig 15731 bp, 14 predicted proteins | sample LuqExpMetagenom5_FD_187763 | JGI IMG/M metagenome (GOLD analysis project Ga0207834, IMG submission 187763) | Tropical forest soil microbial communities from Luquillo Experimental Forest, Puerto Rico - Sample 5 (SPAdes) | ecosystem: Environmental > Terrestrial > Soil > Tropical forest ...
TACGCCTTCCGTTACTCCGGTTCCGGGCAGTCTGGATGTTAGGTTCTATGGCGTGGCAGCCACTCAAACCAATACGATTAATGTAAGATATAAACTTACGAACAACAGCAGTTCACCAATTGCACTTTCTAATGTGAAGCTTCGCTATTATTATACAAAAGAAGGAACTGAAAATCAGAGTTTTGTCTGTGATTGGTCCAATGTTGGAGCGCAAAATGTATCCGGTACCTTTACAGCAATAAGTCCTGCTAAGACGAATGCGGATTTCTATCTGGAAATAAGCTTTTCTTCCGGAGCAGGCAATCTTGCCGCAGGCCAGAGTATCGAAGTACAAAGTCGTTTTAATAAAACGAATTGGAGCAACTATACACAGACAAATGATTATTCATATAATTCAACGGCTACAAGCTATATAAGCTGGCAGAATGTTACAGCTTATATCTCCAATGCACGTGTATTTGGAACAGAGCCGTAAAATAATAGAATTAAGTTAGTATTACATTTAACTTATAGCTGTTATATCGGATCATAAAGAATATTAATTGTGTAAGAACAGTTACCGGTATCATTATTATTCCAATAAGGAGGAGATTACATATGTTGAGAAAATTTAAGTTAAGTGTTTGCTGTATAATGACATTAGTATTACTCTTTACATTTACAACTGCAAGTGCATTTGCGGATACTAAGACAGTTACGGTTTCTACAACCAGTGTTTTTATCAGCCCGGGTCCTGAAATAGGCGGGATTATTCAGAACATTCAGAGTTCAACTTACAACTATGATGATGGTACTTACAGAGGGGTTTTAAGCTATTTACAGTTGAATTCTGTTAATGTGGTACCTGTTAGTAACAGTCCGGGTGTTTTACAGGTTACAGTGAGTGTTACGTATTCCGGTACAGTTACCAGTTACTCCCCTCCTCTCACAAAAACCGTGAATGTAACGGATTATAAAACCTTTACCTGCGAAGGATCTCAGGCCAATGCTAATATGCAGGCGATTCAGAATTCTACTTACTATTATAATGACGGAACATATCACGGAACTCTGAGTTTCTACAGAATAGTTAATGTGCAAACAACAGTAGTTAGTCAAGGTCCAGCAGGTGTAATATTACAGTTTTATGTAACGGTTGAGTATTCGGGAACGGTTACCACTTAATTCCCAGGGAAGCGGAAGGATCATCTGCTTAACGGTGAGAGATCTTTTAGAATTGAAATGTTACTCACGAATCGGATATTGGGATACGGGACGTTATATTTGTTGAAAGAATATAGGTTGTGAATAATTAAAGTGGTGGAGTGTGTCAGTAGTGATACACTCCATTTTCTGCTTTGTAGGAAAGTGATCCTTTCTGAGCATATGGGTATTAAAAGGCCTGCACATAGAGGTGTGTATAGAAAACAGACGTTTGCAGATTAGAAGATATAAAAGTCTTCCTCATTGAAAACGTTATCAGGGTCATCGTCTTCATGAAGAAAATAATCCATATCCAAAAGGTCAATATGGTTCATGTTCTTAATCTCATGTTACCATAGATGGAGAAAACTGTGAATAAATTTTTCGCTAATTATTGGATGTGCGCCCAACAGACATCATCCTAAGGGAGAAGAACATCAGCCAAATGAGGAAGAAGGTATGCATGAATATGTTCTGTAGATGTTCCTATATGGAGATGAAGGTGCCAATGAGACTTTTTTAGGAGCGCAAGTTTGTGATGCACCAAAGGGATTATTTTTAGTCGGTGATGTTGCCTTAAATGATCTTCATGAGGATGGGACAATCGATATAGGCTCGAAAACGGAAACAAGGCGGCAGCTGGCAGTTGTAATTGAAGAATGCAAACTGGCAGACAGTAGAGCATTGGGAGGATTAGTGCCGCTATCAAAAAGATTATCATATTGAATAAACAAAGTGAACAGCAGGATTATACCCAGCGGTTATTCGGAATCGACTCGGAGGTAAAAGAAGATTAGTAGAAGGAGAATCGATAAGATATTATAAGGACGTGTCGCAAAATAACTTTTTAGTTAGAATGTGACGCGTCTTTTCTGTTAACTGGGTAAAAAAACCGAAGGATTTGATGTTACTTGAATTACCTTCAGTTTTGCGATTCCTGATCAGTAATGATAAAATTATCGATCAAGAAGTCCCTCTTTTCATTTTCCTTGATTACAATATAATCTAAGGTCTTACTGAAGTTACCGTCAGGAATTATTTGTAATAAAAGGGCGCATTGCAAAATGGTGTGATACACGTTAAGCAGACAAAGAAAATAAATAAAAAATATTTAAGAAGATTCGCCTATTCTTCTTATACGAATAAGTCGGAAATATTAATATCTGGGTAGGGTAAGGTATATTGTTTTAATAGAGAAATTATTATAATGAAAATATAGTAAAATAAGAAAAATTATTATTTCAAGGTTTATTACCTAATTATAAGAATAAGCTGTAATAATATCAATGAAATGGTAGATCTTATTATAATAAGTAAAAAATCATTTATAAAGGAAGGTGTTTATTTGGTATGAAATTTTTAGTGAAACAAAATTTACCCACGTATTCTTTTCACAAACATTGGCAGTTTTGCATAGGTGCTGACCATGCAGCTCAGGCGCTTCGTATGGATTATATTCGTCACTTAAAGTATGTTCATGATGAATTAGGGATACAATATGTTCGTTTCCATGGAATCTTTAATGATGATATGCATACAATTACAACGATTCGGGATTTGTTTCCGATAAAAGGTGGCGAGCGTTTTAAAGAATTAACTTTCCATAAATGTGGTCAAGCTTATGATAATGTCCTTTCCGTAGGAATGAAGCCCTTTGTTGAACTTGGTTTTATGCCTAAGGCTTTGACTTCAAATAAAGAGGGAGGATTGATTTTTTATGGAAGTAATTTTAATCAACCAAACGATTATAATGAATGGGCAGAATACATAAAGGCTTTTATACGGTATTTATTACATCGGTATGGTGAGGATGAAATATCAAGCTGGTATTTTGAGGTTTGGAATGAACCTGATTTACAGGGTGCATTTTTTAATGGAACGAAGCAGGAATATTTCAAGTTGTATGAAATAACTGCTGGTGCAATCAAAGAAGTTTGTTCCAGACTCCGTGTAGGAGGACCCTCTACAAGCGGAAGTAAATGGATAAAATCATTTATTCAATTTTGTAAGTCGAATAATATACCAGTGGATTTTGTTTCAACACATCAGTATGCGGGTGACCCTTTAGCCGGAATTGAAGATCAAGGAGGACCAGAGAATGAAGCAACGGATATGAAAGAAGCTTTTGGCAAGATGATGGAAATGAATATTTTTGCATCAATGCCGGATGGGTCTTGTCTTGACGCATTACGCCATATGATTCCGGATAAGAGTGAAATGGAAGAAATTCCACGAGATGTTTTTCGTAAAAATTCCAAGATTGTCAAAGAACAGGCAGAAGGCTTGCCGGTGTTTTATACGGAGTGGAACTGTAATGCGATCTTTTCTGCATTTACCAATGATACAAGAAAAGTAGCCGCTTATGATGTTAAAGCTGCCTTAGATGTTGAGAAGAATATGACTGGCTCCAGTATCTGGTGTCATAGTGATATTTTTGAAGAAATGCATCAGTTCCCGGAAGAATTTCATGGTGGATTCGGTATCCAAACACTAAACGGTATTCCTAAACCGGTATTCTATGCTTTAAAAATGTTGTCAAAGACTGGCGATGAACGTATTGATCTAGGCGAAGATGCAACAGATGGTGAAATTGGCATTGCTGCTTTTCGTAGTACTTCAGAAACACAAGTATTTCTATTCCGCCAGAAGATGAAAAACCTGGATCTTCCAAAAGAAAAAGCAGACATCAAAGTTGAAATTTTAAATGCGCCCAGGAAGGTTGTTATGGAACGGATTGATGAAGACCATTGCAATCCGTTAAAGATATGGGAAGGTCAGGGATGTCCGGCAGATTTAAATTCGAAAGAAGTAGCGGATATTATCAGACAAAGTACAATGATTGAAGAAGAACTAAACTATACCTATGAGGATGGTTGTGTGGCATTTAATGTAGAGCTTGGTGTAAATGATATTTACTTTATACATATTGTAAATGAGTAGAATTAACCGATAGGAGATGATATATATGATAAATCTTAAAGTAAAACCGTTCAATTTAGATGATGCAGGTATTACTTGGGTTGAAGAAACTTTAAAAAGCATGACAACAGATGAAAAAATCGGACAATTATTTTGTTTGCCGGGAACTTCGACAGATAAAGATACAGTGGAAATGCTGACAAAAAAGATTGGTATTGCTGGAATAATGTATCGTCCGGAAAAAGGAAAAAAATTGCAGGAAGCCCATCGTGCATTACAAAATTCATCAAAAATACCCTTACTTATAGCTGCAAATCTTGAGTCGGGGGGAACAGGTCTGGTGAAGGAAGGAACTAATTTTGCTAAACCATTACAGGTGGGAGCAACGAATGATCCTGAAATGGGTTATGCCCTGGGAAAAATATCCTGCAGTGAAGGGGCAGCGGTTGGATGTAATTGGTCCTTTGCTCCTATTGTTGATATCGATATGAATTTTAGAAATCCTTTCAAAAGAACTTGTGACAGGACTTTTGAGAAACAGGCTTGGTGGCAGCGAATGGTTTTGTGAGCAGTATTCTTATGCCGCTTGTTTTAAGCTGGATTAAATCAGCAGATACCGCAGCCGGGGTTCAGGACAGATGGCATATAATCATGCTGGCATTTGCAATTGTTGCATTCTTTGCATGCATTTTAGAATATTACTTTACCAGAGAGCGCGTTACAGAGGAAAGTACCGGACTGGAAACAGAGGCGGCGAGGGTTTCCTCCTTCACGCAGCTAAGGGCAGCTGTAAGCGATAAATACTGGTGGATTATTATGATATTCTATGCGCTTTACCAGGCAGGGGTAATGTTCAAGGGCGGATTCATCTTTAACATCTACTGCAATGAATTTTTTGCGGAAACGAATTTGCTGGGTGTTTCGATGAATGCTGAAATGGTGCAGTCGGTGCTTGCTTTGATCAGCGGAATTCCTTTGGCGGCGGGCATGCTGTTTATCTGGCCGCTGGCAGCAAAATTCGGTAAACGCAACATCGTTATTGCCGGTCTGGTATTTTCGGTTATTGGAAGCTGCATCTGTATCAGCGCACCTGGAAATTTTTGGACGGTTCTTGCGGGACAAACCTTTAAAGGAATTGGAAGTATTCCGGGAGCCTATCTAATGATGGCGATTTTTGCGGATATATTGGATCATTTGGAAGCAAGATTCGGATTTCGATGCGATGGCGTGTCAATGTCTGTTTATTCAGCGGTAATTACAGCCGTGAACGGACTTGCGGTCGCATTCTTTTTATTTTTTTATGACAATAGCGTATTTGAGTCTTCCCATGTAGCAGAGTTCTTTTTCGTGGGATATGAGATTGCCGCCCATGCAATATTGATGATACTGCTGCTGTTGCTGGGAGTAGAAAAGAATATTAAAAATGAGCAGGATATCATTGCCAGGAGGAGACAGATGTCTGCCAGGGATAACTCCGGCGGGATTTAGAGTGTTAAATATGCAAAAGGATAAATAAAAATTAAGAACTGCGGCATGGAGTTATGGATCCGGCCGCAGTTTTGTGTTATTCCCGCAATTTCTTATCTCTATGGAAAGTCAGAAAATCAAAAAACTCTGTCAGCATTTTGAAAGCGTAATTCCAATACAATTGATACACTAATAATTGGCAGCTATAACTTTTGGGCGGCGCAGACTGGTTGTACAAGCTCTGTCCGCGGACACAGAATAGCTTACGGACCGGTGGTTTTAAGGAAGGAAAATGTTACGATAGAAATGTTTGAGAGAAGGGAGTTGTATTAACATGGAAATGGATATGGGTAAAGAAATTACCAGAAGACAATTTCTGGGAGGCGTGGGTATCGGTTTGGCTGCGCTGGGGCTTTCGGGCTGCGGTGTAGATGTGAAACCCAATGCGACTGAGCCAACAAGCGGCGCTGTATCAAATGCTGTGACATCTGCGGCACCGGCTGTGACCTCGGGCCCGGTAAGCAGTGCTCTTGTTGTTGCCCAGGGAACGGAGCCTGCTTCGCTGATCGAAAAAGGCCTGGCTGCATTGGGGGGTATCGGTCAATTTGTAAAAAACGGAGATGTTGTCGTGATTAAGCCTAATTTCAGCGTGCCAAGAAGGCCCGAGGAGGCGGCGACAACGAATCCTCAATTAGTGGCGGCTGTTGTGAAGCAGTGTCTGTCGGCGGGGGCAAAGGAGGTCAGGGTCATTGATTTTCCGTTCTCCGGGCCTACCTGTCTTAATAACAGTGGAATAAAGGACGCAGTCGAAGAGGCAGGCGGCACAGCCTATAATATTAATGAGGAGAGCTATTTTCAAAATGTAGAAATGGGCGGACAGATATTAAATAGTATCCTTTTTTCTACGGACGTGTTAAACGCCGATGTCTTCATAAACATGCCGATTTTGAAAAATCATATGATGGCCAGGGTCACAATGAGCATGAAAAACATGATGGGGCTGGTTTGGGATCGGGGATATTTCCACAGTTCCGACTTAAATCAGGCTATCGCCGAGCTTTCGGCTTACCGTAAGGCGGACCTTATTATAATGGATGCGATAAAGGGAATTATCGATCGTGGCCCAACAGGGCCGGGTACAATTAAGGAGTGGGATCAGGTTATCTTTGGCTTTGATCCGGTAGCTGTTGACGCCTATGGAGCTAATCTTTACGGGATTGATCCAAACGAAATTGCATATATAACAGCAGCAGCTAAGCTGGGTGTCGGCGAGATGGATCTCTCAAAAATAACGGTTCAAAATGTTACGGCCTGAATACAGCAGTTTCTATTGGCGATAATTGCAGGATAAAATAAATTTAAAAACTGAGGACATTACTAAAGTAGCATGAAATAGAGGTGTTGTAAGTTGAATGATAAATAAAAAACGGATAAGCAAATTAATCCTGTTATATGTTGGAATTTATATGCTTTCTATACTGGCAGCATGTGCAGGCAGAAGACAAAACAATTTACTTCCGGGAAGTGAGTCAGCAGATAGTGAAAGTAATAATAATCAAACGAATTTGAAAGAAGAATATAATATGCAGGAATTAAGTTTACACAAGGGTGATATGAAGATTTACGGGCAGATATATCTTCCGGGAAATGGAACAGAGCAATATCCGACCGTTATTATAGGGCACGGCTTTGGCGGAAGTTATTCGGACAATATTCAAAATGCAAAGGAATTGGCACAGGCAGGATATGCGTGTTATATATTCGATTTTTGCGGTGGCAGTCCATATAGTAGCAGTGATGGAAGTATGCTCGATATGTCAGTAATGACGGAAGCTGAGGATATGGAGGCGGTTCTGGAACAAATGGAAGAGCAGAGCTTTGTTGATCAACAGAATATCTTTCTGATGGGAGAAAGCCAGGGCGGACTTGTCGCAGCACTGACTGCTTCAGAACATATGTCAGAGATAAAAGGACTTATTTTGTATTATCCTGCCTTTGTGATTCCGGATAATACAAGAGCACAATATCGGACTATAGACGAGATACCTGATACGGCGACGATATTTGGAATGAAGGTAGGGAAGAAATACCATTCGGATGTGTTTCATCTGGATGTCTATGCGTCTATCAGTGCTTTTACAAAGGATGTTCTTATTGTGCATGGTGATAGAGACGGCATCGTACCGATTTCCTATTCTGAGAGAGCAGTAGATGCTTATGATTCTGCGAAGCTGATTACAATTCAGGGCGCAGGGCACGGGTTTAATGGCGAAGAAGCGGAGTTGGCCATGCAAAGCATGATCAGCTATATTGCGGAGCATACAATTGATTAATTCATGGCAAGATCAATTATAGTTACGGCTGTCATATGTTTTTATATAAAAATCTAAAATTAAAATGAGGTGAAAATATGTTAGGAAATCTTGGAGTTCCGGAATTAATATTGATTTTAGTTGTCGCGCTCGTTATATTTGGACCTGGTAAGCTGCCGGAAATCGGTAAATCACTGGGGAAAAGCATAGGAGAATTTAAGTCTGCATTAAAGAAGACGGAGGATTCAATCAAAATCGACCCAAAGGAGGACAGTGAGGATAAATTATAGGACGGATGACCGTTACTGAAATACTTGCCGGATTCATTACAACTAGGAAAGGTTTATTATAGTGGTGATTGGTATGAGAAATAAAGAAAGGAAGACAAGCTTATTAGGACACTTGAATGATCTGCGCCGTATGCTTATCATTTCCCTGGCTGCCATTGCTATGGGTGTATTGGTTTGCTACTTCTTTTTAAGAGAGCCGTTGATGTCTGTTGCGTTCGAGCCAATCCGGCAGTTGGGAAAGGAGCCGGTAATGCTTGGTGTTGCGGAAGGATTTATGGTGCAGATGAGATTGGCATGTATCGCAGGTATCATTCTGGCAAGTCCTATCGTATTATGGCAGGTTGTTGCATTTATCCTTCCCGCATTTTATGAAAATGAAAAAAAAGCTTTTAGCATCTACTTTTTTTCCTCTGTTATTTTATTTATCGGAGGCGTATTATTCAGCTATTTTTATGTCCTGAAGCTCGGACTTCGAACATTCCTGTTCGATTATTCGGAGGGACTTTCCGTAATGATTTCCGCCGGCAGATATTTGTCATTCTTAGAAACTTTTTTAATTCCCTTTGGTCTGATTTTTCAAATACCGCTTATCGCATGTCTTTTAAGCAGCATAGGTTTTTTGAATCCGGACAGGCTGAAACGGAAAAGGCGTTACGCCATTTTAATCATTTTGATTATTGCCGCATTTCTTACACCCCCCGACGTTCTTTCACAGCTTATGTTAACTCTGCCAATGGTTGCACTTTATGAGGTTAGTATATTGCTTTCCGGGATAATTGTAAAGAAAAAGAAGGCAAAGCTAAGAGCCCGGCAGGATGCGGAATATCAGCTGGCGAAAAGTATTTACCCATTGAAGTGAAATCAGAGATTCAATTTCGGAGGTAGTGTAGTATGAGGTATAAACCGGTGTATTTTGCCAGATATGTCTTGCAGGTCATATCACTTGCCCTTTTTCTTTTCCTTTTTACGTATTTAATTTACCCGCTGGAATGGCAGGCTTCCATACTGCAATGGTTTTCACGGCTCGATCCGTGGGGCTTACTCAGCCGGCTGCGTTGGCAGCATACGATTCCAGTCTGGGTATGGCTTCCCGGATTGACAGTTATTGCAACGTTATTATTCGGAAGGGTATTTTGCGGCTGGCTTTGTCCGTTTGGAGCTTTGATGATGCTGGTCGATAAAATCAGCAGGATACTGTTTAAGAATAAGTCATTCAAAAAGATGGCGGAATTTAGAACAAGGGCTGTAAAAAGACTGCTGCCGATAAGGTATTTCTGGCTTTTATTTCTGGTTATTACATATGCATTGGGAGTGAATATTGTTGCCCCTTTGACCCCGTTTGCGTTGTTCAGCCATGAAATTGTCAGGATATTTCAGAGGTCAGTTCCGTGGCTGCTTATTGCAATTGTGATAATGACTATATTTTTTTCCAGACTCTGGTGCAGTGTTTTTTGCCCGACAGGGGTGCTGCTTTCCTTCATTGGAAGACTGCGTCTCTTTCGTTATCAGACAACCGGAGGTTGTATTCATTGCAAAAAGTGCGGATATTCCTGCCCGGTTGGCGCGGAGCCTGACAGGACAGGAGTTGCAGGTGAGGGATGCCTGACCTGCGGTGAATGCCAGGCGGTTTGTCCGACAAAGGCAGTCGGCTTTCGGAAGGAACCGGTATTATCCGCGGGTCAGGGTCCGGAGGACAGGAATGACCAGGGAAAAAACAGCAAGGGAAAAAATGTTATTACGCGCCGCCAGTTCCTTGAGCTTGCAGGGGTATTTGTGATTGGGCTTGCAGCATCATTTTGGCACAGAACCGTCCGTATAACAAAAAAAGTATTAAGACCTCCCGGAGCGCTTGAGGAAACAAAGTTCAGAGCGGTCTGCAATCGGTGCGGACGGTGCATCCAGGTATGCCCGAACAATGCCTTGCGGCCGATGGCGATTTCGGAAGGCATCGACTCCTTTGAAACTCCTTATATCATTGCGCGTGAGGCGAACTGCAGCTTATGCCTGTCCTGCCAGGAGGTATGCCCAACCGGAGCGGTCGCAAAGGTACCGGTAGAACAGGTTAAGATGGGTCTGGCTTCGATTGATAAATCAACCTGTCTGGCCTGGAGCCAGGACAAATTCTGTTTTATCTGCGGAGAGCAATGCCTGCGTGTCGCAATCAGCATCGATGAATTAAACAGACCCACGGTACAGCCCAATATCTGTGCCGGCTGCGGTACTTGTGAAAGAAACTGTCCGGTAGCAAGCCCGGCGATTCGTGTGACTCCAAGATAGAATCAAAAGGAATATTTCAAAAAGCTCTGAAAGGCCATATGGACAAAGCTTATCAGACAATTATTTGATTTTATAATTTGAGGGAGGAAAGAATGAAAAAGAAGGAAAGGCTAAAAACTTTTTGTATCATCGTATGTATATTAATTTGCCTGGCTCAGCTTACCAGTGCTCAGGCTGCTCCGAAAGTAAGACTGAATAAGGCATCCGCCACTGTAGAGGTAGGCCATACAATAACACTGCAGGTTATGAATTCAAATAATAGTGTGAGTTGGTCCAGTAAAAACAAAAGCATTGCTACCGTATCCGGTAAGGGGCGGGTCAAAGGGATAAAGGCCGGAAAAACGACTGTTTCCGCTAAGGTCGGAAGCAAAACGTTAACCTGTAAAATAACTGTTAAAAATTCCGCTGCTGTTTCGGACAAAGGAGCTTCAGTTACACCCGCACCTTACCAGAACAGTGCTTCAACTGTTTATATGACTACGGATATTTCGTCATCCGGGATGATGAAAATATATGAGGCTCTCGGAAAAGTTCCAAAGGGCAATGTGGCAGTTAAGCTTTCGACGGGAGAAGCCGGGGATACTTATTATCTTTCGCCGGATTTAATAAAGGAGCTGGTTCAGACAGTAAACGGAACTATCGTGGAATGTAATACGGCATATGGCGGCAGTCGCTCCAATACTGCCATGCATATGCAGGTAGCGGAAGACCATGGGTTTACAAAAATAGCGGATGTCGATATTATGGATGCAGAAGGTTCTATGAGCATTCCGGTTACAGGTGGTGAGCATCTGAAGGAGGACCTTGTAGGCGCACACCTTGCCGATTATGATTTTGTTGTTGTGCTTTCTCATTTCAAAGGTCATGCAATGGCCGGATTTGGCGGAGCCCTTAAAAATATTTCCATAGGTATAGGCTCTTCGGAAGGGAAAAGCCTGATTCACAGTGCCGGCACGGCAAGAACCGGCATAGGAATGGGTACAAATCAGGATGATTTTCTGGAATCTATGGCAGAAGCTGCAAAAGCAGTTTCAGACTACGAAAATGGTAATATGCTTTATATCAATGTGATGAATAATCTCTCTGTGGACTGCGACTGTGACAGCAGCCCGGCCGCACCGACCATGGCAGATATCGGTATCCTGGCATCGCTTGATCCGGTGGCACTGGACCAGGCATGTGTTGATTTGGTTAATGCCGCGCCGGACGGAGCAGATCTGGTCGAGCGTATGGAATCAAGAAATGGTCCGCATATCTTGGATTATGCAGCTCAGATTGGCCTTGGCAGTCAGAAATATAAATTGGTAAGCATTGATGATTGATATTTTACACAGGGAATTTGTATATTTATGGTACTATTTTTCGGTTCAAATAGAACAGATTTTCAAATACTGGGCATTGGGGATTGTCATTGGTTCTATTGTTTCCGTATTTTTAAAAAATACGATCCACGGTTTGATGGCCGGTCTTAACAAAAAAAGAATTGGTATCATCGGAATTATACCCGCAGCAGCGTTGGGTATTGCATCACCGTTATGTATGTATGGTACGGTGCCGATTGTAGCTTCTTTTTCAAAGAGCGGAATGCGTGAGGACTGGATTGCTGCATTTATGATGAGTTCTATTTTGCTTAATCCGCAGTTATTTTTCTTTTCTTTTGCATTGGGAACCGAAATGGCAGTAATCAGGTTAGCTGTAGGTTTTCTGGGGGGATGTATTGCCGGGATACTTGTCAGATTATTTTATCATTCAAAGTCCTTTTATAAATTCAATGAATTTGACTTGCCCCAAAATCATGATACGGATCCGAATCTGTTACTAAGATTACTTAAAAATATTTGGAGAAATGTTAAAATTACACTTCCGTATTTTATGCTCGGAATCCTGCTGACGGCACTTTATCAAAGATATATACCGACAGAATGGGTCGTGAACCTATTTGGCTATAACCGAGGATTTGGTGCATTAATCGCTGCCGCTTTGGGTGTTCCGCTGTATACCTGCGGAGGCGGTACAATACCCCTTATAGCAGAATGGCTGGCTGCCGGAATGAGCAAGGGCAGCGCGGCAGCTTTCATGATAGCGGGACCGGCTACAAAAATAACAAATCTTGGGGCGGTAAAGATTGTTTTGGGAATTAAAAATTTTGTGCTTTACATTTTATTTGCAATTATTTACGCAGTATTATCAGGGATGTTAATTGATATAGGGATTTCCCTGTGGACTTAAGCCCGGTACTGTATTGCATAAATATCACTGAATTCAGTACCTGCTATTTATGCTAATGCAGTACCTGGCTGTTGGACTTATGGTCTATGGAATGAGGTTGGATGCGAAATGAAGCCATTGCTTGCCGTGATATTGGGATCATTGTTAATCTTAATGATTTTATGTGGATTAGTATATCTGAAGGAAGAAAAAACGGATACATATAATAAAATCTTTGGAATTGAAGAAGAGGAAACAGGGGATTCTTCCCCATATGAAGCCCAATCAGGAGAAATGGATGTCAATAAGTCAGAATCAGACAAAGCCGGGACAAGTGAACAATCAGGTATTACAAAGTCCGGTGCAGCAAATTTAAATGAAGCAGACTCAGATGGGAATGCAGCCGGAGATAGAGAGCCGGATAGTGTAAATACAAATTCAAGTGAAGCGGATAATCAAGAAAGAAAGGCTGATATAACCGGGACTCCGAAAGCTGCGAAAGACAATGATGTAAATGCTGCGGATACGGCGGAATGGGATATTAATACGCCAATTACGGAATCCTTGATAGACAGTTTGCCGCAGGAAGAGCTGCAGGATGCTCAAAAAGCGGATATGGTACCGGTAGAGGGAACTGGCGAAGAGGTGGATAAAACTGAAATAACTACTGAATCAGGGGAAGAACCGAGTGGAAATTATTCTTTCCCGGAATTAATGTATCCATATAGAGCTATGCTGAATACCGAAGAACAGAGTGTTTATGATCAGGTCTATTCAAATGCTGTCAATTACAATGCCGACCCTTTTGTACTTGATACGGACATTAATGTATCTCAGCTAAATGATATCATGATGGCAGTATATAATGATCATCCGGAATTGTTCTGGGTACAAACCCAATATGAATATCAATATGGTAATAACCATGAAGTATATAGCATTAAACTGATCTATAATGAGACCGTGAATAATATCTCCGATAATATGGAAACATTTAATCAAAGAGTGAATGAAATCGTCCGATTAGCTGATGAATATGAAACAGATGCAGAGAAAGAGCTGTTTGTTCATGACTATCTGATACAACGTATACAGTATAATGAAAGGGCTCCCATGAATCAAAGCGCATTCAGTGCTCTGGTGAATGGTGAGAGTGTATGTGCCGGCTATTCAAGAGCATTTCAGCATATCATGATGCAGCTGAACATTCCTACGTATTATTGTACAGGGGTTGCAGACGGCGGACCTCATGCATGGAATATAATTAAACTGGAAGATAATTATTATAATGTCGATTCTCTCTGGGATGATTCTATTGGAGAACAATTTGGTACTATGTGTCATCTGTATTTTAATATTCCGGATTCGGATTTTAATATTGAACACCGGCGAACAGGGTTATCCTTGTATCTTCCGGATTGTATTGGAACAGATATGACGTATGAAGCAATCTTTGGGTATGTTGGTTATAATATAGACAGCTATTTATTAGCAGCTTAGTTGATCCTATTTCATCTGAGACCGAATTATGTATTTGCTTCCGGATAAAGGATAGGTTTGGCTGCATTTCGATAATTACATTCGCTTCTTCCTTCCCCTTGCAGGAGTACATAAGTAGCTTTTATATTTATGTACTCCTATTATAAGGAATATGAGTTGAAGTTAAGACACCATTTTATTTTTGATTTTTTAACTTTGCATTTTACAGAGAAATATATTTTACGAATATATTTTTGTTGGATATTGACATAGAGTTAACTTTATCTCTTATGCTTATGTTGTTGGCAAAGTAAAGCATTCACCAAGAACACAAATTGTATATGGCAGCGGCATAGCAGATACTCCAGTAAATATATCCGCTTGGATGTATAAACCAGGAGTGTGGAATTAAGAATTTATCTACTAAAAAAGTCAAGGAGGCATTTTATGAGTAAGACATGGTTTATTACCGGTACTTCACGTGGTTTCGGCCGCGTATGGACAGAGGCTGCGCTGGCTCGCGGCGATAAGGTGGCGGCAACTGCACGCAATACTGATAACCTGAAAGATCTGGTTGAAAGATATGGCGATAGTATATTGCCGATTCAGCTAAACGTTGATGACCGTGAAGCCGACTTTGCGGCTGTTAGGCAGGCGTTTGAACATTTCGGCTCAATTGATATCGCCATCAACAACGCAGGTTATGGCCAATTTGGTGCAGTAGAAGAACTGAGCGAACAGGAAGCACGTCAGCAGATGGAAACAAACCTATTTGGTGCACTCTGGATTACACAGGCGGTGTTGCCATATATGCGAGAGCAAGGTCACGGCCACATTTTGCAGGTGTCATCAGTTGGCGGTATTGACGCTTATGCCGGCCTTGGCATATATAACGCAAGTAAATGGGCGCTGGAGGGTCTGACCGAGGCGCTTAATAAAGAGGTCGCATCCTTTGGCATAAAACTCACACTTATTGAACCAGGTGGTTTTAGCACCGATTGGGCTGGCGACTCGGCAAAACACGCTCAGCCGATTGACGCATATAACAGTATTCGTGATGGCAGGCCAACCGGCAAGAGTGCTGCGGCCGGTGAACCGGAAGCAACTGCCGATGCAATTCTTAAGGTAGTCGACAGCGATAATCCGCCGCTGCGTTTGCTGCTTGGTGTATACGGCGTTGAGCATGTCAGGGAAGTATACCCCGAGCGTCTGAAAGCTTGGGCTGAATGGGGAGATGTTTCAATTGCAGCTCAAGGCAACTAATCATTAAGGAAGGAAAGCAGATGGAGGTAAATTTAAATGGATGGTTATATTTTTGAACTCAGCGAACAGGTAACGAGAAAACCAGTTTCTTATAAGAACAGATTTGGAATTGATATAGAAGCAGATTTATATGTAGTTAAGGATTTTGATGAATCTAAAAAGCATGCGGCAATTCTGGTCGGACCTCCTTATAGCGGAGTGAAAGAGCAGGGACCCGGTATCTATGCTCAGGAGATGGCAAAGAAGGGATATGTAGTTGTTGCATTTGATCCATCTTATAATGGCTACAGCGGTGGAGAACCTCGTCACATTTCTTCTCCTGAAATTTTTGTTG
>Ga0207834_1000408_pt1 | contig 15706 bp, 16 predicted proteins | sample LuqExpMetagenom5_FD_187763 | JGI IMG/M metagenome (GOLD analysis project Ga0207834, IMG submission 187763) | Tropical forest soil microbial communities from Luquillo Experimental Forest, Puerto Rico - Sample 5 (SPAdes) | ecosystem: Environmental > Terrestrial > Soil > Tropical forest ...
CGCTATAAAAAGAGGCTTTTTAAATTCGGTTCCTGCTGCATTTGCTATCATACTTGCTGAGTAGAGAATACCTTTGGCAGTATCAATTGCCGAACCGCCGCCGATTGCTACGAGTACATCAGCACCGCTTTTGATAAAGGGCTTTAGTCCGTCCTCAATGACCTTGATATCCGGGTCCGGTCTGACACCTGTAAATACAGTAGAACTTATTCCTGCCTCCATCAGGTAATCGATTGTGGTTTGAAGATAACCCAGCTTTTCAATTATGGAATCAGAAACAACAAAAGCCTGAGATCCTTTTATCTGCTTTAAATACTGTATCGATTGTTTGTTAAAATAAATTTTGGATTTTAAGATAAACTTGTCTACTATGATTATTACCTCCGTTCTTATATAGGAATGAAAAGAAGAAATTAGTATATTTTTTAGATGTGCATTACAGACTCGTTAATTGCTTAACAATTACGTTGATATACATGATATCATACAAAACAATTATTTCATTGAAGATTTACCTTATCGTTTTTGTATTTTTGTATCCTTTTATTGAGAAAAATATAGAAGAAAATTTCTTTTCTTGAACAATATCCATTTTATAGACATTATGAGTTATAAAGTTAGATTTTTTGGAACAATATTACTATGACGTAGAGAATAAAGCATAACATATTTACAATAATATTCGGAGAAAATGGCTTTACTTAAAAAAAGAGGCATGATAGACTGGCACTAATCCAAACGGAGTGTAAAGAACAAATATGAAATACATTATTCCTGACATATAATCCATATGCAATGAAATCATAAAGATTAATATGGATTTTATTTAAATTAGGAAGTGTTTTTGAATAACAAAATATATCAGGCTTGGGGGATATGAATGAAAATGATAGAAGATATCGTACAAAAAAAATTACGGACTGTATTCAATGATAAAAGCATTATATTTGACAAATCCCGTTTTGCAGGAGGACTAACCAACTATAACTATATCATGGACATCCATGGAACAGAATATGTTATCCGTGAGCCTGGAGGTATGACCAGCGTGATGATTGACCGAAAAATTGAGAAAATCAATAATAATATAGCTATGGAACTTGGACTCAATTCTGATTGTATTTATTTTGATGAATATAGTGGAATTAAGATCAGCAAATTTATTAAGAATAGTAAAAACATAGCGCTTACCGATCCCTGTAATCCTTCTAACCTGTTAGCAGTTTCCGGTTTATTGAAAAAATTACACTCCAGTGCCAAAAGTTTTCCGAATATCTTTCATTGGCAGTCAGAGCTGACAAAGTATGAAAAGATCGTCAAAAAGCAAAAAGGTGATTTTTTCTTTGATTACTGCGAATTAAAAACCAGGTTGCTGGATTTTGTGAAGATCAATATGGTTCAAACAATCCTGGTTCCCTGCCATAACGACACAGTACCGGAGAACTTTATAATCGATGACAAAGGTAAAGCATACCTGATTGATTGGGAATATTCCGGAATGAATGATCCAAGCTGGGACGTAGCTGCCTATATTCTTGAATCTAAACTGACACAAGAATCTATCGAAGCGCTTCTAATGGACTACTATGATAAGTTACCAGAACCCGAAGAGATATTAAAGATAAAATGCTATATGATGGCACAGGATTTGCTGTGGACCGTATGGGCACTGATCAGGCATTATAACGGTGATGATTTTCTTGACTATTGCTATTTCAGATACGAGCGTTTCAGGAAGAATATCAGGACAATGGCAGACACATCTGACTATTCCATCGCCGATATGGTAAAGAACTGATAATGTAAAGAACTAATAATGTAAAGAACTAATAATGTAAAGACTGATAATGAAAAGAACTGATGATGAAAAGAATTGATGATGTAAAGAACTGATAACAAAAAGAACCGAAAGGTTCTTTTTTTGTTGTGCCACATAGACTAAGTAAGTAAAGTACTGGATTTTGTACAAAAAAGATGATGATGTCAGTATATTATTGTAACAATAGTACAATAATCGTAAAAAACTAAGGGATATTGTACAGTAATTTAGTTTGCTTTATGCCATAAAAAGATACTTTATTAAGCTATTATTACCTGTAGTAGACGTTGGCTGGGTTGGATTATTTCCGTAAAATTGCAAACGTACTATAAAAATTATTAAGAGGAGGTAAGTGTTTTATGGAAAGAGAAAGTACCATAAATGCAATTTCAGCAGATGTACTAAAAGCGAATGCGAACAAAAAGTTTAGAAAAACAGGAATCAGCACGGGTGTGATATCCGGTTTGACCTATGGCCTTTACAGTACATTTGTTGTTATTGCATCGATGAAGGAACCATTGGTTGGAGCAGTAGGACTTTTCGCGGCACCTTATATCGCGTCTGCACTCAATGACTCATTGGCGGCTATTTGGCTTTTAATTTATAACATAATGACTGGCCGGATTAGAGAAATAGGCCGAAGTCTTCGTACTTTCCCGGGATTTATAGTTGTTCTTGGTGCATTGGTCGGAGGTCCCATAGCCAGTGGTGCATACCTGATGGGTCTTGCAATGGCTGGCGCATATGCGATTCCTATTTCTGCGTTATACAGTCTGTTTGGTGCCATTTTCGCACGAATTATTCTGAAACAGAAGATAACACTGCGCGTAGGATTTGGTATGATGATCTGTATCTTCGGTGCAATTATTATCAATTGGGTTAAGCCGGAAGGAGGCAGCAATTTTACTCTTGGTATCCTCTGTGCTTTCGTAGCAGCTGTAGGCTGGGCGCTGGAAGGAGTTCTTGCAGCTTTCGGAAGTGCCATGATTGACTCTGATATTGCTATTAATATCCGTCAGGGCGTATCGGGTATTGTAGATATATTCATCATTCTTCCGATAATTGGGGCTCTTGGCTTGTTCAAATCTACTTTATTGGCAGGATATCCTGTTATGTGGCTTGCAATTGCAGGTCTTTGTGCAGCTGTTTCCTTCTTATGCTGGTACAAGGCTAACAGTACAATCGGCTGCGCCATAGGAATGTCTCTTAATATTACTTATGTTTTCTGGGGTGTATTGTTCAGCATATTATTCCTTGGCTCGGCAGTAACACCTACCATCGTTGCAGGATCTATCGTTATCCTGATTGGTGCTGTTCTGGTTTCTGTAAATCCTCTGAGCTTCTTTAAAAAGAATGCTTAATAAGTAAGGTAAAGACACGATAGCTTATGATGTTATAAAAGTACAAGAAAGCAGCAAAAGTACAATAATCTACAAATAATGACAGGATATTATACAGCAATTTGCTTAACTTTATGCCATAAATTCATAAGTGTTTCGGTTATTATTAACACAGAAGTCAGATACTTCATCGAAAATCAGTTGAAGTAAGGTTCTATAAAAATTATTAAGTTGGAGGAACGTTATTTATGGAAAATGCAACTGCCTTAAATGCAATTTCGGCAACTGTACTTAAAGAAAAAGCAAACAGTAAGTTTAAAAAGACAGGACTCACTGTTGGTTTGATTTCGGGGTTAACCTATGGCCTTTTCAGTACCTTTGTAGTTGTTGCATCGGCAAAACAACCTTTAGCTGGTGCAGTCGGATTATTTGCAGCTCCTTATGTGGCATCAGCAATCAATGATTTAATTGCGGCAATATGGTTATTGATTTATAACACACAGACAGGCCGTATCAGAGAAATCGGACGAAGCCTTAGAACTTTCCCGGGACTCATTGTTATTCTGGGTGCTATTCTTGGAGGACCGATTGCAAATGGTGCGTACCTGATGGGCCTTTCCATGGCAGGTGCTTATGCAATACCGATTTCTGCTTTATTCACGTTATTCGGTGCAGTTTTTGCAAGAATTATTCTTAAGCAGAAGATTACAAAGCGTGTAGGCTTCGGAATGCTGGTCTGTGTTATTGGAGCGATCATTATCAACTGGGTTAAACCAGAAGGAGGAAGCAATTTCACCCTTGGTATGATTTGTGCATTTGTTGCTGCGATAGGCTGGGGACTGGAAGGCGTTCTTGCCGCTTTTGGTAGTGCAACAATCGATTCTGATATTGCAGTTAACATCCGTGAAGGAGCTTCCGGTTTAATTAATGCTTTTGTTGTTCTTCCGATTGTTGGATCACTTGGACTTTTTGGAAAAACACTTATGGCAGGAACACCTCTCCTTTGGCTTGCAATTTCTGGTCTTTGTGCAGCTGTTTCTTTCCTGACCTGGTACAAATCCAACTGTATGGTTGGCTGTGCAATTGGAATGTCGCTTAATATGACATACGTTTTCTTTGGAGTAGTACTTAGTATCTTATTCCTTGGATCACCGGTAACACCTACGATAGTAGTCGGATCCTTGGTTGTATTTATTGGAGCAGTATTAGTTTCCGTGAACCCTATGGATCTTTTCAGAAAGAAGGAGGTATAACAAATGGCATTATTACCAGTTAGAACTGCAGTGCTGAAATACCTGTATGAGAAAAAAGAGGGCGATGTAAATGAAATTATGCGTGCTCTGAGACCCTTGTACGGAAACGAGAAACAGTTTACTAAAACTAGATTCATCGACCATGTTATGTCATTGGAAGCGAATGGTCTAGTCAATGAATCCGGGCATGGCTTGGATGACAAGGGTGAATTGCTGGTTCGTTACAAAATCAATGACGATGGTATCAATACTATTAATAAGTATGTTCGCAAATAAAATCATAAATGAAAGGTGGCAGAAAGAATGAGATATTATGGTGAAGAAGCATTAGGACTTGTGGAAACAGTAGGTATGGTTCCGGCGCTTGAGGCAGCTGATAAGATGTTAAAAGCAGCCAATGTAGAACTGGTATCCTATGAAAACGTAGGATCTACTCTTGTTACAATTATGGTAAAGGGAGACGTTGGTGCAGTTAAGGCGGCGGTAGAAGCAGGAGCAGCTGCAGCAGCTGCGATCGGCAAACTGACGGCACATAATGTAATGCCGCGTCCAATCAAGGATATCGGAGAAATTGTTTCTATCTATGACATTGATAAATAAGAAAAGGAAGGGCATCAGATGAAGAAATTTGAAGCTTTAGGCTTAATCGAGACATTTGGTATAGTTTATATTTTAGAAGCTGCGGATGCGATGTGTAAGGCTGCAGATGTTGAATTAGTAGGATTTGAAAATGTTGCTTCCGGTTATATCTCAGTACTGGTACGCGGAGACGTGGGAGCATGTAAAACAGCTGTGGAAACAGGTGTAAAGGCAGTTGAAACGATGGGAACAACCGTATACAGCTCCGTTGTTATAGCAAGACCCCATCAGGATCTTGAAAAAATTATAGCTCGTTATTCCCTTGATAAATTGCTCTAAAGTACTTGCTAACTAGCATTCCTGCCCTTTGAATAAGTTTGTGCCAAGTGTGCTCGTACATTTTGGTTTCGCAGGCATAAACTTGAGAGTGTGATAATTGCTTTTATTTTCACATTAATATGCTGTCAATCATACCGGCATATTGCAGTGGATGAAAAATAAGGAGATGCAGAAATGAATATTATCGATAATGATTTGCTCTCCATCCAAGAAGCCCGGATTCTTGCGGAAAATGCCCGAGAAGCTCAAAAAAAGCTGGCAGCATTTCCACAGGAAAAACTGGATGTGATTGTTGAACATATGGCAGAAGAGATTGACCGGCATGCCGGTGAGCTTGCTAAGCTGTCCAGTAATGAGACTGATTATGGCAAGTGGCAGGACAAATATATCAAAAACCGATTCATTTGCAGATATCTACCTGAAAAATTAAAGGAAATGCGCTGCGTAGGAATTATTAAAGAGGATTACCTGAATAAGACAATGGATGTCGGTGTACCAATTGGTGTAATTGTAGCACTTTGTCCTGCAACTAATCCGGTTTCAACCACCATCTATAAAGCATTGATAGCAATAAAGTCCGGTAATGCGATTGTCTTTTCACCGCATCCAAGAGCCAGGAAAACCATTGGTCTGGCACTTGATATATTGATCGGTGCAGCAGAAGGCTGTGGTTTGCCGGAAGGAGCGCTATCCTACCTGCATGATGTAACGCCTGCCGGAACAATAGAGCTGATGAATCATACTGCCACATCCCTTATTATGAATACCGGTGTACCCGGAATGCTGAAAGCAACCGTAGGTTCAGGAAAACCTGTAATATATGGGGGATCAGGCAACGGCCCAGCATTTATTGAACGGACAGCTGATATTGCACAGGCAGTACAGGATATCATAGTCAGTAAAACCTTTGATAACGGCGTCGTATCAGCTGCGGAACAATCCGTTGTTGTAGACCGATGTATCGCTTCTGAAGTGAAACGCGAGTTTCAGAGCAAAGGTGCTTATTTTATGACGGAAGAGGAAGCCGGGAAGCTTGGAGTGCTCTTTTATCAAGCGGATGGAAGTCCTAATCCGGAATTAGTTGGTAAATCTGCACCGGAATTAGCAAGAAGGGCAGGTTTTCAGGTTCCTGAAAGTGTTCAACTCTTGGTTTCAGAACAAAAATACGTAAATAATAACAATCCCTACTCAAAAGAAAAGCTTTGTCCCGTTTTAGCTTACTATATTGAAGACGACTGGATCCATGCCTGTGAAAAATGTATTGAGCTTCTGATCAGTGAGCGCAATGGTCATACGCTGGTCATTCACTCCAGGGATGAAGATGTAATACGTCAGTTTGCATTAAAAAAACCGGTTGGCAGAGTACTTGTGAATACTCCCGCCATATTCGGAAGTATGGGGGCTTCAACGAATTTATTCCCCGCCATGACACTTGGCAGCGGATCTGCCGGTGTCGGAATAACCTCCGATAATGTTTCACCGATGAATCTTATCTATATTCGTAAAGTTGGATATGGAGTGCGGACAGTAGAAGAAATAACTAAGGAAATTCTACCAGACGACAAGACTTTAGTAAACAATTTGGAACAACCGTCGGCTGATAAGCTTGATTTGCAGCTTCTGCAACGTATCTTAAAAGAAGTTATGGACAGGCTCTGATGAAGCTTTGTTGAAAACTTATGAAACGTATCCTGAAAGAAGTTATGGATAGGCTTTGATAAAGCTTTGATAAGATTCAAAAATATAAAAGAATGTGAGGTAAGGTATTTGGATATTCGTGATTTTTCAAACAAATTGGCAGAAGCAACAAAGAATATGTCTGCCGAAGAACGAGCATCGTTAATCAAATTATTTGAAAACGTTTCTCAGAATATGAATAAAGAAGAAGCATGCGGTTGCTCTGATAATAGCACCAGTGGTGATGGAGTTCCGAATGGAATAACCGAACGTCTTCAGAAACTAAAGGATAACTATTTAAAACATATTCCTTCCATTACTACTTATCGTGCCAAAGCGATCACCAAGATTGCTAAAGAAAATCCTGGTATGCCTAAGAGTGTATTACGTGCAAAATGCTTCCGTTACTGCTGCGAAACAGCACCGTTAGTAATTCAGGACGAGGAGCTTATCGTTGGCGCACCGAACGGAGCACCTCGTGCAGGCGCATTTTCACCTGATATCGCATGGAGATGGATGGTTGATGAGATTGATACCATTGGAAATCGTGCACAGGATCCTTTTTATATCTCCGAAGAGGATAAAAAGATCATGCGTGAAGAGCTGTTCCCCTTCTGGGCAGGCAAATCCGTAGATGAATACTGCGAAGACCAGTATCGTGAGGCTGGTGTATGGACCTTATCCGGCGAATCCTTTGTTTCCGATTGTTCTTACCATGCAATGAACGGCGGTGGAGACTCCAACCCTGGCTATGACGTAATCCTGATGAAAAAAGGTATGCTTGATATCCAGCAGGAAGCGAAAGAACATTTGGAAAAACTGGATTACGAGAATCCGGAGGATATTGAGAAAATCTATTTTTATAAATCCATCATTGATACCACAGAAGGCGTCATGATTTATGCGAAGCGTTTATCTGATTATGCAGCAGAACTGGCTGAGAAGGAAACGAATTCGAAGCGTAAGGTTGAATTAAAGAAGATCGCTGAGGTTAATGCCTGGGTACCTGCCCACAAGCCTCGTAATTTCTGGGAAGCAATTCAGTCTGTATGGACCATTGAATCACTGTTAGTAGTGGAAGAGAACCAGACCGGTATGTCAATCGGACGTGTTGACCAATACATGTACCCGCTCTATCAGGCTGATATGGAATCAGGAAGAATGAACGATTTTGAAGCTTTTGAACTGGCAGGCTGTATGCTGATCAAAATGTCAGAGATGATGTGGGTTACCAGCGAAGGCGGCTCCAAATTCTTTGCAGGTTATCAGCCCTTCGTTAATATGTGTGTCGGTGGTGTAACCCGTGAAGGCCGCGATGCAACCAATGATCTGACCTATCTGCTTATGGACGCAGTTCGTCATGTTAAGATCTACCAGCCGTCCTTAGCCACACGTATTCATAACAAGTCACCTCAAAAATACTTAAAGAAAATAGTGGATGTAATCCGCTCCGGTATGGGCTTCCCGGCATGTCATTTTGATGATGCACATATCAAAATGATGCTGGCAAAGGGTGTTTCCATCGAGGATGCAAGAGATTACTGTCTGATGGGCTGTGTAGAACCTCAGAAGGCAGGACGTCTGTATCAGTGGACGTCCACAGCATATACCCAGTGGCCCATCTGTGTTGAATTAGTTCTTAATCATGGTGTACCGCTTTGGTTTGGTAAATCGGTTTGTCCTGATTTTGGTGACCTGAGTCAATATAAGACCTACGAAGAATTTGACCATACTGTAAAAGAGATGATCAAATACGTTACCAAATGGACAAGCGTAGCAACCGTAATCTCCCAGCGTGTTCACAGGGATTTAGCTCCAAAGCCGTTAATGTCCATCATGTATGAAGGCTGTATGGAAAAAGGCAAGGACGTTTCTGCCGGCGGTGCAATGTACAACTTTGGTCCTGGCGTTGTTTGGACCGGTCTGGCAACTTATACCGATACCATGGCAGCAATTAAGAAGCTGGTATTTGATGATAAGAAGTATACCTTAGAGCAGCTGAATGAAGCTTTAACTGCTGACTTTGAAGGCTATGAGCAGATCAGAACCGACTGTCTGAATGCACCGAAGTATGGTAATGACGATGATTACGCAGATTTGATTGCTGCCGATCTGGTTAACTTTACTGAGACAGAACACCGTAAGTACAAGACTTTATATTCTGTCTTAAGCCACGGTACCTTATCTATTTCCAACAATACTCCTTTTGGACAGCTGACCGGTGCTTCTGCCAACGGACGTAAAGCCTGGATGCCGCTATCCGACGGTATCAGCCCGACTCAGGGTGCTGATTTCAAAGGACCTACAGCGATTATCAAGTCAGTATCCAAGATGTCAGTTGACAGCATGAACATCGGTATGGTTCACAACTTCAAGCTGATGGCAGGCTTACTGGATACTCCGGAAGGCGAAGAAGGTATCATTACACTGCTGCGTACAGCTTCTGTATTTGGCAATGGTGAGATGCAGTTCAACTATTTGGACAACAAGACCCTGATTGATGCACAGCAGCATCCGGAGAAGTATCGTGACCTGATTGTACGTGTTGCAGGCTACAGCGCATTCTACGTTGAGCTTTGCAAGGATGTACAGGACGAAATTATCAGCAGAACAATGCTGACACACCTATAATTAATCAACAAATATTATGCTGCTGTCCTGTAATTACGAATAGATGATTGCAGGACGGGCAGCAAAAGAAAACACTTAATATACAGAAACAATCAGGAGATCAGACATTATGAGCAGTATCAGGACAGGAATAATTGAAAGAAAAGCATTTATTGCCAATGTACAGAAATATAACATGTACGATGGGCCTGGTGTAAGAACAATTGTGTTTTTTAAGGGTTGTCCGTTGCGATGCAAATGGTGTGCAAATCCTGAGGGACTTGAACGAAAATATCAGGTCATGTTTAAAAAAAGCTCATGTATTAACTGCGGTGCCTGCGCATCGGTCTGCCCGACAGGAATACATAGTATGTCAAGCAAAACCGGTGAACATGTAGTACGGCGAGACCTAGAATGTATCGGCTGCCGTAAATGCGTGGATGTATGCAGTACATCAGCATTATCCATAGCTGGAGAGATAAAAACAATTTCTGAGTTATTTGAAATCATTGAAGAAGACAGAGCATTTTATGAGATGTCCGGTGGTGGTATTACACTGGGAGGCGGAGAAGTTCTCATGCAACCGGAAGTAGCAGCGAATCTGCTGATGGTATGTAAGCAGGAAGGAATTAATACAGCCATAGAAACCTGCGGCTACGCCAAACTGGAAGCGGTGCTCCAGGTTGCAGAATTTACTGATTTATTCTTATTTGATATAAAGCATATGAATTCTGACAGACATTTTGAGCTTACCGGAGTGCGTAATGAGCAGATTCTTTCGAACCTGAAGGAGCTGCTGTCACGCAGATATAATGTGAAGATAAGGATGCCATTGATCAAAGGCGCAAATGACAGCCAGGATGAAATCGAGAGTGTTATCAATTTCTTACTGCCTTACCGTGAATATAAAAACTTCAAAGGGATCGATTTATTACCCTATCATAAGTTTGGTGTAAATAAATATAACCAATTGGATAAGGAATACAAGCTGGAAGGAGATCCCAGCCTGAAGGATGAGGATTTAGCAGGTATTGAAGCACTATTTCGAAAGTATGACTTACCTGTCAATGTTGTCAAGCACTAGTACTGCCTTGCGTAAATAATGCTTAATATCAGTGCCTGATATTTGCACCAGAGCAAGGCGGAGGAATGAGGCGTAGCGGTTCCTACGCCGATTGACGACAACGCGGCACTGGTGTAAATAGCGGGTGCTGAATTAAGTGTTATTTATGCAAGGTAGTACTAGTCTAATGGCAATTAGATAGATGGAAAGGAAATGATTATGGGGGCATTCGGTGAAAAAGCGACAGAGCGTATCATACAGGAATCAGTACCGGGAAAGCAGGTTACGATTGCCCATGTAATTGCATCCCCCATGCCGGATATTTATGAGCGCTTGGGTATCGATGACAAAGGTGCAATTGGAATCCTGACTTTAACACCCTATGAAACAGCGATTATAGCAGCTGATATTGCAGCAAAGACCGCTGATGTTCAAATTGGATTTCTGGATCGTTTTACTGGATCAGTCGTGCTGAGCGGGGACGTACAAAGCGTCGAAACAGCACTTGAGGCGGTAGAAGAGACTTTAAAAAATATGCTGGGATTTGAGATAGCTCCGGTTACCCGTACATGAGAAGAAAGAGGGTAATGGTCATAGGGCCAACAAATTGCGGCAAGACAACTTTAGTAAATGTGTTAAATGATAATAAGGAACCGGCTAGAAAGACCCAGGATATTATTTACGGAAAGAACACCATGGATGTTCCGGGAGCCTATATTGAAAACGCCTGGATGTATCAGCATCTGATTGCTGCTTCACAGGATGCATCCCATGTATTAATCCTGGTTGACCAGTCAAAACGCTCTGATCTTTACTCCCCGGGGTTTGCAAAGGTGTTCCGATGCCCTGTCATCGGGGTGATCAGTAAAAGTGATTTAATGCCGGAGAATGAGGAGTTTTGTATCCAGCAGCTAAGAAGGATTGGAGTGAAAGAGCCTTATTACCGGATCAGTTGTCTGAACGGAACAGGCATAGGCACTTTAATAAATGATTTGTTAATAGACAATGAGAAGTAATCGGGAACAATTTTGCAAAGGACTTGCAAGCATAAAAAGATTTTTCACACGGCAAATTTGAGCTGACGCCCAAAATCGCGGGTTTCAGCGGAAGGGAGGTTAAAATGAAATATATAACCGAAGAAGATTTACGGGACTTATATAGAAAAGAACCTTTTACCAATTATAATCTGGAACCGGGAGTAAGGCTTACACCTGGAGCGCGTCAGTTTTTATTAGACAAAGGTATCAGCGGATTTGACACCGATACCTTCAGCAAGGGAAAAAGTGAAGATACCAGCCCTCCTGCTGTAATGACCGAGAAAAAAGAGGCCTGTAGTAATAAGAAGCTCTTAAGATACATGAGGTCGATCGAAGCTTTGTTCTTACAGACGGAGCAGGAGCTGCTTGTGAGGGATGTCTGTCTAGCACAGAGTGTAGTCAATCTGGGAAAACAGTTTCACTGCATTATGAATGCAGTAAATGGCAAAGGCGCAGTTGAAAATCTTATCTGTAGTGAATGTACCGGTATCAATAATAATAATTTCTCAGAAGATCTGGATGTTTGCTTTGAAGTAACTGAATTCCATATACAATTGGAAAAAGGCCGTGAAATCGTTATATTACACAGACTGCGCTGTGCACTATATGAGCTGGTCTCCATGATACAGGAATTGCTGGAAGGCAGAGCAAACGAGAATGGATCGTTGATCGATTTGGACGGAAAGATCTATCAGATCATCAACAGCATATCGCAATTAATTTGTACAGCTTTTGGAGGTAAGAAATGTCAGAGACAAGGTTAACTTTTGAATACTGCGATCAGCTTGTGAAAGCCTTTGAAGAAGTCGTAGAACATCCGATTATCAGTAAATCCTCTGTATATTACACAGGAGTGGATCTTGGAACGGCTTGTGTCGTTCTGGCAGTATTGGATGAAAACAAAAGACCGGTAGCAGGTGCTTACCGCTATGCTGATGTGGTTCGTGACGGTATGGTTGTGGATTATATCGGTGCTATTCATCTCGTCAAGCAGATGAAGCAGGAGCTGGAGGAGAAGTTAGGAACGGAGCTAATCTATGCAGCTGCGGCAATTCCTCCGGGAACGGATGCTATCGACGGTGGCGCAGTAAAAAATGTAGTCCAGGCTGCTGGCTTTGAATTAACTAATTTACTTGATGAACCTACCGCTGCAAACGAAGCACTGAAAATTGAAAATGGTGCAGTAGTGGATATCGGTGGTGGTACAACAGGAATATCGGTTCTGAAGGATGGCAAGGTGGTTTACATTGCAGATGAGCCCACCGGTGGTACACATTTTTCACTGGTTGTATCAGGAGCATATAAAAAATCCTTTGCAGAAGCGGAAGTTTATAAACGCGATGAAAGAAATCATAAAGAATTGCTTCCAGTATTAAAGCCCGTAATAGAAAAGGTTGCTTCTATAATCAGTCAGCATATCAAAGGTTATGATGTAAAGGAAATATCCCTGGTTGGCGGAACCTGTTGCCTTAGAGGCATTGAAGAAATAATTGAAAAGAAGACAGGGATCTATACCCATAAACCAATCAATCCAATGTTTGTAACTCCCTTAGGAATAGCACTTAGCTGCAAGCAGGAAAGTTTTGAGTAACCCTAAATTCATAATAAAGCTGCCATAAGGCGGCGGAATGGAGACTGGTATGGAGATCAGGATGATAAAATCCCCTTCGGAAGGTACGATGGATATACTGATGCGGCGTATCTCGAAAGATATCAGTATGAGGTCGGAACGAATCGGTGCAGTAGGGCTGGTACAGGGTAAAATGATTGAGATGATCTGCGCAGCTGATATTGCAGAAAAAGCAGTAGGTGTAACAGTAGTGGATGTCAAGGGCAGCTGTCCTCAGAATATGATTCTGATTGCTATCTTCGGAGATACAGCAGCCGTGGAAGAAGCACTGCTGGAGATAAAAAGCAAATCGGAAGAAGGGAATATTCTATGATAACAGCGAAACTGATCGATAATATTTGGGCTACCAGAAAAGCAGAATCACTGAACGGCTTCAAATTCATGCTGGCTGAAATAATTGGGGGCAGCAATGAAGGACAACGCCTGGTTGTAGTTGATATTGTCAGTGCCGGCATTGGTGACAGGGTAATCATATGTACAGGTTCATCAGCACGGAAAATGTTGAGCGACGATAACATTCCTGTAGATGCCGTGGTTGTTGGTATTATTGATGACGACTGTAGTTTTGGTTGATAAAAGGAGAGAAAGTTATGAGTCTTCTTGACATGATTAAGGAAGCCGGTGTCATAGGAGCCGGAGGAGCAGGGTTTCCAACCCATGCAAAACTTGCATCGAAAGCAGATTATATATTGCTCAACGGAGCGGAATGCGAACCGTTATTAAGAGTGGATCAACAATTAATGCAGCTGTTTCCAGAGGAGATAATCAAAGGCTTTGAAGCTGCAGGCAGGTTGGTTGGTGCAAATAAAGCAATGATAGGTATTAAGGGAAAGCATCAGGAAGTTATTTCAATTCTTAGAAAACAAATTGATGCACTAAATAAAAGTGATTTTGTTGAGGTTAAGGAGCTGGCGGATGTTTATCCCGCAGGGGATGAACAGGTTCTGGTATATGAACTGACAGGGAGAATAGTTCCTGAGGCAGGGATACCGATCCAGGTCGGCTGTGTGGTAATCAATGCGGAAACTGCCTTCAATATTTATAAAGCATCCCTGAAGGAGCCTGTCACTGAAAAATATATTACAGTTGCAGGGGATGTTCCCAGAAGAATAACAGTAAAGGTACCTGTAGGTACACCGATCATCGATGTATTGAAGCTTAGCGGTATTGAAGACTTTACAGATTACTGCGTCATCGATGGTGGACCTATGATGGGACCTGTAATGAAAGATTTAAGTGGATATGTTCTTAAGAAAACCAAGGGTTTTGTTATTCTGAAAAAAGAACATTATCTTATTCGGAAGAAATCCATGAGCATGGAGCAGACAAGGCGAATCAACCGGACCTCCTGTGAACAGTGTCGTATGTGTACGGATATGTGTCCCAGATATCTGCTTGGACATAGTATACAGCCCCATAAAATGATGAGGGCAGTGAATTACGGTTTGGAGAATATGGAGGAACAGAAAATAGCATATTTGTGCTGCCAGTGTAATCTTTGTGAATTGTTTTCCTGTCCTGCGGGGCTTTATCCCAAGTCAGCGAATCAATATATCAAACAGAAGCTGATGGAACAAAATATTCGTTTCAAAGCTTCCGTAACAGAGTTCACTGCAAGAAGCAGTCGTGAATACCGGCTTCTTCCAAGTAAGAGATTAATTGCAAAGCTTGGGTTACATGATTTTGATCAGCCGGCTCCAATGTCGGAGATCACAATTAATCCTGAAATTGTTTCTATAGCGAAAAGCCAGCATGTCGGGGCACCCGCTGTTCCAGTCGTAGCAGTAGGAGATCCTGTTAATGCAGGACAACTAATCGGAAAAATTCCGGAGGACAGCCTGGGAGCAGCAATTCATGCAAGCATATCCGGAACAGTTGTAGAAATCAGTAATGCTTATATCGTAATAAGGAGGGACTGATATGTCGAAGGCAATCGGAATGATAGAGTTTACAAGTATTGCTCGTGGTATCTATACGGCAGATCAGATGGTTAAGGTTTCCGATGTGGAAATAATCACAGCCGGTTCTGCCTGCCCTGGTAAATATATTGCCATTGTTCATGGAGATGTTGCAGCAGTTCAGGAATCAGTCAGCACAGGTGAAAGGTTAGCAGGCGAATATCTGATTGACTCCATAGTAATACCGAATGTAAGTCCTGCGGTCTTTCCGGCAATCTCTGGAACAGCAGTGCCTGATAAAATCCGAGCCCTTGGAATTGTGGAAGCTTTCTCATTAGCTACGATGATCATCACTGCAGATGCAATTCTAAAGGCTGCTGATTTACAGGCAATTGAACTTCGTCTTGGCAATGGGCTCGGAGGAAAGTCCTACTTCACATTTACCGGTGATGTAGCAGCGG
>Ga0207834_1000409_pt1 | contig 15632 bp, 6 predicted proteins | sample LuqExpMetagenom5_FD_187763 | JGI IMG/M metagenome (GOLD analysis project Ga0207834, IMG submission 187763) | Tropical forest soil microbial communities from Luquillo Experimental Forest, Puerto Rico - Sample 5 (SPAdes) | ecosystem: Environmental > Terrestrial > Soil > Tropical forest ...
CCAGCAGGATTCTTCAGGACCCACCATGCTAACCTGAACCTTCAACCAGGGAGCAACTGTTTGGATTCCAGCAACTTTGTAATTCGTGTTTTTGAGTTTGTGCTGCTGATCTTTTCGCTCAGCTTTCATGAGTGCGCGCATGCGTGGATGTCTTCCCGGCTGGGCGACCAGACGGCACGCCTGCAAGGGCGCGTTACGCTGAATCCGGCTGCCCATGTGGACCCGATTGGCACGCTGCTGTTTCCGGGGCTGGTCATCTTTGGCCCGCTGTTCGGCCTGCATCTGCCCTTTATGCTGATTGGCTGGGCCAGGCCGGTTCCGGTGATTACGCGGAACTTCCGCAAGATTGTGCGCGACGACAACATGGTGTCGCTGGCCGGGCCGGCGGCGAACTTTGTGCTGGTGGTGGTGTCCACGGTGGTTCTGCTGGTGGGCGCACGCATGATGCCGGGTGTGGCGCTGAACTCGTTTGCGCTGGCGCTGAACAACCCAGTGAGCGGGGGCACCAACGGCCTGCTGATTCTGGCCAGCCTGGCGATTCTGGTGAACTTGTCGCTGACTTTTTTCAATCTGCTGCCGATTCCGCCCCTGGATGGCAGCCATGTGCTGCGCAACATGCTGCCCTATAACGCCATGAAGATGTATGACATGGTGGGCGGCTGGCTGAGCATCATCCTGATGATGACCGTGGGCGGTTTCCTGATGAACCTGGTGGTCTCGCCCTTTATCGAGCTGCTGTACAGGGTGCTGATCCAGATGCAGCCCCAGATGTTTCTTCTTCAGTAACAGATCGGGCAGACAACGGGGCGCGGGAGACCGCGCCCTTTCGTTTGTCCGCTTCCGGAAGGCTGCCTTGCGGTTTTTTATCCGTGCTGGCTCCAGATCTGCACCACATCTGCACCGTCGGAGGTTCCTTTTGAACAACCTGCCGAATTCCTCCCCTGCCGCTACAATGGAATGAGTCTTTTCCGCTCAAAAGCGGCAGAGAACCCTATTCTTTTCCGGCTCTGGGCCGGGAGTTGAAAGAAGACAATGGCAGAACTCGTACAATCCCCATCCCTTCCGCGCGTTTTGAGCGGCATGCGTCCTACCGGCAAGCTGCACCTGGGCAACTACATGGGAGCCCTGGCTAACTGGGTCAAGCTCCAGGATCAGGGCCAGTACGAGTGCTTTTTCTTCATCGCCGACTGGCATGCGCTGACCACCGACTATGCCGACACCGGCTCGGTGCAGCAGAATGCTACCGAAGTGATGCTGGATTATCTGGCTGCCGGGATTGATCCGGAGCGGAGCACGATCTTCCTGCAGAGCCAGGTGCCGCAACATGCCGAACTCTCGCTGATTCTGGGTATGTTTACGCCGCTCGGATGGCTGGAGCGCGTACCCACTTACAAGGAGCAGCAGGAAAATCTGACCGGCAAGGACCTGTCCACCTACGGCTTCCTGGGCTATCCGCTGCTGATGGCGAGCGACATCCTGCTCTACCAGCCAAAGTTTGTTCCCGTGGGCCACGACCAGACGGCTCATGTGGAGCTGACCCGCGAAGTGGCGCGCCGGTTCAACCAGTTCTACCAGTTGGATGGCCGCGATGTGCTGCCGGAACCGCAGGTGCTGCTGACGCCCTCGCCCAAGCTGCCCGGCACCGATGGCCGCAAGATGTCCAAGAGCTATGGCAACACCATCCAGATGACCGATCCCGAGCCCGAGGTCCGCAAGAAGCTGAAGACCATGGTGACGGATCCGGCTCGCGTGCGCCGTACCGATGCGGGCGATCCGGACAAGTGCCCGGTGGGCGATCTGCACAAGGTCTTTTCCTCGCCGGAGACCATGGCCAAGGTGTATGACGGCTGCCGTTCGGCCGGTATTGGCTGCATTGAGTGCAAGGGCTGGGCCGCGGATGGGCTGGTGCAGGTGTTGAACCCCATCCAGGAACGCCGTGCTTCGTACTCGGAACGCCGCGTGGAAGAGCTGCTGGTGGAGGGCTCTAAGAAGGCCGCGGTTCGTGCTAACCAGACCATGGACGAGATTCGCACCGCCATGAAGATGCCGCTGTACAACTTCGGGAAGAAGTGAGCTGGCGCAAGCCGTCCGGAGGTTAACAGATGGCCGGGAACAAGACTTCATGGTGGCGCAAGGCCCTGCAGTATGCTCTTGATGGCATCCGCACGGGATTCGGATTGTTTGCGCGCCCCGCGTCCGAGCATGCTGCCGAAGAGCCGCATGCGGTTGTGCCGCAATCCGCATCCAAGCCGGTTGCGGGCACTCCGCACGATACCGCGACGCTGTTCGAAATCAGTCGGAACAAAAAGCACAAGAGCAATCGCGAACGGCAGCGGACCGCCCGCTTACGCGCGGTGGTTGCCAGCCAGGGCCGCCCCGCTGCAACCGACGAGGAAGCAGAGCGTGCCGAACAGGAACGGCTGAAGGCTGAGGCGCGTGTAGCCGCCGAGGTCCGGCGCCGTGCGGAAGAGGCTGCGAAGAAGAGCGCGGAACGAGCTCGCCGCCAGGCCGAGGCGCAGGCCCGTGCCCAGGCCAAGGCTGAGGCGGATGCACGCGCTCAAGCCGAAGCCAAAGCCAGGGCCGAGGCTGAGGCGGAAGAAAAAGCTCGTGTGGCTGCGGCAGCAGAAGCTGCACGCCAGGCAGAAGTTGAAGCCGCACGGATCGCAGAGGAAGCTCGAGTAAAAGCCGCGGCCAAGGCTGAAGCGGCAGCGGAGCAGCGGGCTGCGGCGGAGAAGCAAGCAGCAGAAGAAGCAGCGGCACAAGCGGCTGAAGCTGCCCGTTTGAAAGTTGAAGCGGAAGTTCGAGCTAAGGCCGAGGCGGAAGAGCAAGCTCGTGTGGCTGCGGAAGCCGCACGACAAGCAGAAGCAGCGCGGATCGCTGAAGAAGCTGCGGCACAGGTCCTTGCAAAGCAGAAGGCGGAAGCAGAGGCGAAGCGGAAGGCAGAGGCTGCTCGAATCGCCGAAGAGGAACGTCAGGCTGTAGCAGCTCGTTTGCAAGCCGAGGCCGAAGCGCAGGCAGCTGAAGAGGCTCGCATTGCGGCAGAAGCGGAGGCCGCACGCGAGGCCGAGGAAGCTGCTCATCGTGCAGCCGTCGCGGAGGCAACACGGATTGCTGAAGAGGCACGCCTCAAGGAAGAGGCGGAAGCCAAGGCTGCCGAAGAAGAACGCTTGGCTGAGGCCGCTCGTTTGCAGGCGGAGGCGGAAGCGCGGGCCGCTGAAAAGGCTCGTATTGCGGCAGAAGCAGAGACTGCGCGCCAAGCCGCCGAAGAGGCTCGTGTAAAAGCTGAAGCCGCACGTCTAGCTGAAGAGGAACGTCGTGCTGAACAGGCTGAAGCTGCACGCTTAGCTGAAGAAGCACGTCAGGCTGAGGAGAAGCGTCGCGCCGAAGAGGCCGAAGCTGCCCGCTTAGCGGAAGCTGCTCGCCAACAAGCGGAGGCAGCCCGCATTGCCGAAGAGAAACGGCTTAAGGAAGAGGCAGAAGCCAAGGCCGCCGAGAAAGCTCGTATTGCTGCAGAAGCGGAAGCCGCGCGAGAGGCCGAAGCAGCTCGCTTAGCCGAAGCCGCACGCTTACAGGCCGAGGCGGAAGCACAAGTAGCGGAGGAAGCTCGTATTGCGGCTGAAGCCGAGGCTGCACGGATCGCCGAAGAGACACGCCTCAGAGAAGAAGCCGAAGCAAAGGCCGCCGAAGAGGTCCGTATTGCAGCGGAAGCGGAGGCAGAAGAAACTGCACGTCGCATCGCCGAAGCAGAAGCAATGCGCGTGGCTGAAGAAGCGCGGCAGGCTGAAGAGAAACGTCGTGCAGAAGAGGCGGAAGCAGCTCGCTTAGCCGAAGCTGCACGTTTGCAGGCAGAAGCCGAAGCACAGGCGGCTGAGTCAGCTCGTATCGCCGCTGCAGCGGAGGCCGCGCGGATTGCTGAAGAGGCACGTCTCAAAGAAGCAGCCGAGGAAGCCCGTATTGCAGCAGAAGCGGAAGTCGTGCGTGAGGCCGAAGAAGCTGCCCGTCGTGCCGCCGAAGCAGAAGCAATGCGCTTGGCTGAAGAAGCGCGGCAGGCTGAAGAGAAACGTCGCGCAGAAGAGGCACGCTTACAGGCCGAAGCCGAAGCTGCACGGATCGCCGAAGAGACACGCCTCAGAGAAGAAGCCGAGGCCAAGGCCGCCGAAGAGGCTCGTATTGCAGCGGAAGCGGAAGCTGCGCGAGAGGCCGAGGAAGCCGCCCGTCGCGCCGCCGAAGCAGAAGCAATGCGCTTGGCTGAAGAGGCACGTCAGGCTGAAGAGCAACGCCGTGCAGAAGAAGCCGAAGCAGCACGCTTAGCCGAAGTAGCTCGCGTACAAGCAGAAGCTGAAGCGCAGGCGGCAGAGCAGGCTCGCATTGCTGCGGAAACGGAAGCAGCGCAGATTGCCGAAGAGGCAGGTCTCAAGGAAGAAGCTGAGGCCAAGGCTGCCGAAGCCACTGAGATGAGCCCTATCGCTTCGGATCACCATCTGGAGATGGTGAACTCATTCCTCGATGCTCTGGTTGCAACGCAGGCAGAACAGGATGCGGCTGAGATCCGCGCGATTGAAGCCGAGGTTGCTCGACGTGAAGAAGCAGCCCGTGTGAAAGCCGAGGCAGTTGCGGCACGTCTGGCCGAAGAGACGCGCCTGAAGGAAGAGGCGGAAGCTAAGGCAGCGGAAGAAGAGCGCTTGGCTGAAGAGAAACATCGCGCCGAAGAGGCTCGTATCGCAGCGGAAGCGGAAGCTGTACGCCAAGCCGAAGAAGCTGCACGTCGCGCCGCTGAAGCAGAAGCGATGCGCCTAGCCGATGAGGCCCGTCAGGCTGAGGAGCAACGCCGTGCAGAAGAAGCTGAAGCCGCACGTGTAGCTGAAGTCGCTCGCTTACAAGCTGAGGCTGAAGCTCAGACAGCCGAAGAAGCTCGTATCGCCGCTGAAGCCGAAGCAATGCGCTTGGCTGAAGAGGCACGTCAGGCTGAAGAGCAACGTCGTGCAGAGGAAGCCGAAGCTGCACGCTTAGCTGAAGCCGCACGCATACAGGCTGAGGCAGAAGCGCAAGCAGCGGAGCAAGCTCGCATTGCAGCGGAAGCGGAGGCTGCGCGGATCGCCGAAGAGACGCGCCTGAAAGAAGAGGCGGAAGCTCGGGCAACTGAAGAGGCTCGTGTAGAAGCTGAAGCCAAGGCTGCGGAAGAGGCTCGTATCGCCGCTGAAGCTGAGGCAATGCGCTTAGCTGAGGAAGCACGTCAGGCTGAAGAGAAACGTCGCGCAGAAGAGGCTGAAGCTGCTCGCTTAGCAGAAGCCGCACGCTTACAGGCCGAGGCTGAAGCACACGCAGCGGAGGAATCTCGTATTGCGGCCGAAGCCGAAGCTGCACGGATCGCCGAAGAGACACGCCTCAGAGAAGAAGCCGAAGCCAAGGCCGCCGAAGAAGCTCGTATTGCAGCGGAAGCGGAAACTGCGCGTGAGGCCGAGGAAGCCGCACGTCGCGCCGCCGAAGCAGAAGCAATGCGCTTGGCTGAAGAGGCACGTCAGGCAGAAGAGCAACGCCGTACAGAAGAAGCCGAAGCAGCACGTCTAGCTGAAGTCGTCCTCTTGCAAGCTGAGGCTGAAGCGCAGGCTGCACAACAGGCGGCCGAGGAAGCCCGTGTAAAAGCTGAAGCTGAAGCGGAAGCTGAAGCCGCACGTGAGGCGGAGGCAGCGCGGATTGCCGAAGAGGCACGTCTCAAGGAAGAAGCTGAGGCCAAGGCTGCCGAAGCCACTGAGATGAGCCCTATCGCTTCGGATCACCATCTCGAGATGGTGAACTCATTCCTCGATGCTCTGGTTGCAACGCAGGCAGAACAGGATGCGGCTGAGATCCGCGCGATTGAAGCCGAGGTCGCTCGACGTGAAGAAGCAGCCCGCGTGAAGGCCGAGGCAGTTGCGGCGCGTATAGCCGAAGAGACACGCCTGAAGGATGAGGCGGAAGCTAAGGCAGCGGAAGAAGAGCGCTTGGCTGAAGAAGCGCGTCAGGCTGAAGAGAAACATCGCGCCGAAGAGGCTGAAGCTGCTCGCTTAGCAGAAGCCGCCCGTTTGCAGGCCGAAGCCGAAGCACAAGCTGCCGAGGAAGCACGGATCGCTGAAGAGACACGCCTCAGAGAAGAGGCTGAAGCTAAGGCCGCCGAAGAGGCTCGTATCGCAGCTGAAGCGGAAGCTGCACTAGTAGCAGAAGCCGCCCGCTTACAGGCCGATGCGGAAGCACAAGCAGCGGAGGAAGCTCGTATTGCGGCAGAAGCGGAGGCTGTACGCCAAGCCGAAGAAGCTGCACGTCGCGCCGCTGAAGCAGAAGCGATACGCCTAGCCGATGAGGCCCGTCAGGCTGAGGAGCAACGCCGTGCAGAAGAAGCTGAAGCTGCACGAGTAGCTGAAGTCGCTCGCTTACAAGCTGAGGCGGAAGCTCAGGCAGCCGAGCAAGCTCGCATTGCGGCGGAAGCCGAGGCTGCACGGATTGCCGAAGAGACACGCCTCAAGGAAGAGGCAGAAGCCAAGGCTGCTGAAGAAGCCCATCTGCAAGCAGAAGCACAAGCGGAGCAAGCTCGCGTTGCAGCGGAAGCGGAGGCTGCACGCCAAGCAGAAGAAGCAGCTCGTCGTGCCGCCGAAGCAGAGGCAATGCGCTTAGCTGAGGAGCAACGTCGCGCAGAAGAGGCCGAAGCTGCTCGCTTGCAGGCCGAAGCGGAAGCACAAGCCGCCGAGGAAGCTCGTATTGCGGCAGAAGCCGAGGCCGCGCGTTTGGCCGAAGAGACACACCTCAGAGAAGAGGCCGAAGCCAAGGCAGCCGAAGAGGCTCGTATCGCCGCAGAAGCCGAAGCGATGCGCCTAGCCGAAGAAGCACGGCAGGCCGAGGGGGAGCGTCGCGCGGAAGAGGCCGAGGCCATGCGCGAGGCGGAGGAAGAGGCGCGCCGCGCAGTCGAGGAGGAAGCCGCCCTGCTTGCTCAGGAGGCGGAAGCGGCTGCTGCCGCTGAGGCAGCTCGTCAGGAGGAGGCGGAGGTTCGGCGTCAGTTGGAGGAACAGGAGCGCATCCGGGAAGAAGAGCTGGAGATGGAAGACGCCCTGACCCGGGCGAATCCTGATCCCGAAGACCTGAGCGAGGAGGATTTTCCGGACGAGCCTGTGGAAACTTCTGTGGAAGACGCTGTGGATCTTGTGGAAGACATGGACGATTCTGCCGAAGAGGACGCTGAAGAGGAGTTCCCGGAAATTGACGAGGAGGAGCAGGAGGCCGAGCCGCAACCGATCGAAATGGTGAATATTTTCCTCGATGCGCCGGTAGAAATCGCTGCTGAGCATGCGGTTCCGGAGCCGGTGACCGAGCAGACGTCCACGGATAGCGGGACGGAAACGGACGCCGCAACACATCCGGACAACGAAGCAGAAGCCGCCGCCACCGGCGATGTTGCCGAGCCCGTCACAAGCAGCGTGCCTGAAGAGCCAGCGCTTGAGACAATGGAAGAGATGGAAGTTTCTCGCACGTCCGAACAGGCCGAGGAAGAATTGGCCGAATCCGTTCTGGAAGGCATGGTCGCGCCCGACTCCGTAGAGCCGCTCGGCGAACCCCTTAGCCCACAAGCTGAGGATGGAACGGAGCCTACGCCGGAAAGTGCAGAGGCGGAAGCCGAGGAAACCGTGCCTGGAACAGAGGCGGGCGAGGAATCTGCTTCGGAGGAGATTTCAGAAGAAGTCGAGACAGAGGAAGCTGAGCCGGAAGAGGCCGACGCCGGAACCGAGTCTGCCGAAGAGCCGGTCAGCGAGCCGACGCCTGAAGAGGCAGAAGCCGTGAACGGGAATTCTGCTGCTGAACCTGTTGAGGATGGTTCGGCGGAGCAAGAACCTGAAGCTCCGTCCCCTGCCGAAGATGGAACGGAAGCGCCTGCGCTGGAAGCCTCTGCGGAGGCCGCGTCGGTTCCTGCGGGCGAGCCGGACGAGGACGCTGAGCCAACTCTGGAGCCTGCGGACAACAAGCCCACGCACCCCATGATCAAGCGCGAAGTGACGGAAGATGCGCCCTTTGCCCTGTTGGTCAATGAGGTGTACGAAGGGCCGCTGGATCTGCTGCTGGACCTGATCCGCAAGCAGGACATCGATGTCTACGACATTCCTATCGCCAAGATCACCGCGCAGTTCTTGAACTACGTGAACCGTCTGAAGGCAACCGACGTGGATGTGGCGGGCGAGTTCATTTACATGGCTTCCCTGCTGATTCATATCAAGAGCAAGATGCTGTTGCCGCGCTCGCCTTCGATTGCCGGGGAGCAGGCAGAGGATCCGCGGCGAGAGCTGGTGGAGCGCTTGCTGGAGCATGAGCGCTTCAAAAACGCAGCTCAGATGCTGCTGGAAAAGCAGATGCTGGAAGCGGCCACCTGGACAAATCCTGGCAGCCGGGAGTTCAAGGCGGTTGCCAGCGAGGATGCGGAGATTGCGGCCGATACCACGGATCTGGTGCGGGTCTTCCGCGACATCCTGGACCGTGCCCGTAATCGTCCCGTCATCAACGTGGAAGAGGACCAGGTGACGGTGGGTCAGATGATCAAGTTTCTGGCTCGCCGGCTCACGCTGGAAGACAAGCCGGTCTCCTTGCGCCGCATGCTGAGCCAGACCCGCTCGGAGCGCGCTCTGATCGCTATGTTCTTGGCACTCCTGGAGTTGGTCCGCCTGCAGGCTATCCTGCTCCGGCAGGATCAGGCCTTCAGCGAGATCTTCATCAAGAAGCACACCAGCTTTGAAGTGGTGATGAACGAGCGTGTCGCCAGCCTGGAAGACGACTGGCGGTAAACCATTCCAAGCAGAACCTTACGAGCCGCGGAGGTGCCGGATAGATTCCGGTCCTTCCCCGGCTCGTTTGGTTTTTGTACGGTTTTTTGGTCTCTATTGCCGGCGGTAAAGGTGGTTTTGCCAGGGATCGAGTGCCGGAAGTAACCACCTGTGCCGCACTCGTGGTTCAAAGTGAAGCAGGCGCATTTTTAATCGTTAAAGGTTCGTTAAAATCCGCTTTTCACACAGGGTTCATCGATCTGTAATCCTTTATTTACGCTATCTTCACGTTGTAAGATGGATTATGTTCGGCTGAATATCGTTGCCAGTTGAACAGACAATCGTGACCCAGTTGCGATTGTTGGGGATATATGGACGCCTCAAACATTGGCCCTTTACACAACCCTTCCAGGTCGTTCCCCTTCTATTTTTCAAATTCACGTTTACAAGCCGTGGAGTTCTCTTCGAGGAGGACCAAGCGTAGCCGGAATGTCTCCGGGCGTCTTGGTAATTTCTGATGGCTGATCTCGCAACGGCAGTTCCGGTCATTCCTGCTGGCAAGTCCCTTCTTGACAGCAAGATGAAGACATCCACCAACCGCAGTTCCATCGTGGTGTTTCTGGTGGCCGTTCTCAGCGGGCTAAGCTACATCTGCTTTCAAGTAGCCCGCGACCTGGATAATGCCACTGTTTCCAGCTTCTGGCCTTATGTGCTGTTGACCGTCGCGTTGCTCATTGCGCTAGGTTTTGAGTTTGTCAACGGCTTCCATGACACGGCAAACGCCGTGGCTACTGTTATTTACACCCATTCGTTGCCCCCCTATTTTGCGGTCGTGCTGTCAGGCGTCTGCAATTTACTGGGTGTGTTGTTCAGCTCGGGCACGGTGGCTTTCGCCATCATTACGCTTTTGCCGGTTGAGTTGATTCTGCAGGTCAGTTCAGGGGCAGGCTTCTCCATGGTCTTTGCCCTGCTGATTGCCGCTATTCTGTGGAATCTGGCCACCTGGTGGCTGGGCTTGCCGGCCTCCAGCTCGCACACCATGGTGGGTTCCATCATGGGCGTGGGCATCACCAACCAGTTGCTGAATGCGCGTACCGGCACCTCGGGTGTGGATTGGGAGCAGGCGGCCAAGGTGCTGAAGGCTCTGGTGGTTTCGCCGCTGGTGGGCTTCTGCTGCGCGGCTATGCTGCTGCTGTTTGCCCGCGGCATGGTGCACTCTCTGCTGCGGCGTTTCCTGGTTTGCTTGGCGCTCAGCGGCGGAGTTGCTGCTCTGGCTTACACCTTTACCAGCAACGTTTGGATCATCGCCGGCGTCGGCGTGGCTATGCTGGCGGCTAGCTGGGCCGTGGCAGTATGGCTGGCCAACTATCCGGCCATCTTTGAAGCGCCCCGTGGCCAGCAGCCTCCGCCGATGCCCATCCGTGCCATGATGGTGGCCAACTGCATGGGCGTCAGCTTCGCCCACGGTTCCAACGACGGCCAGAAGGGCATGGGACTGATCATGCTGATTCTGATCGGCACGGTTCCCACGGCCTACGCTCTGAATCATGCGGTAACGCAGAACGACGTGCAGAGCTTTATTGTGGCCAGTGAGCAAGCTGGGCACATTCTGGACCGCCACGTGGATCCGCGCGGGATTCTGGGACCCGATGCGCGTGCCGAACTCACGGATTACATTCGCACCAAGCAACTGGAGCCCTCCACGATCCTCGCCCTGCGCGAGTTGGTGGAAGACGTGAACCACGAAGTGGCGCTCTATGGCGCGTACAAGTCGGTTCCGGCGCAGGATCAGGCCAATGTCCGCAATGACATGTACGTGGCCAGTGAAGCGCTGCGCCTGATGCAGAAGGCCGGTAACCCGGTCTTCACCCCAGCCGAGAGCAAGGATCTGAAGAGCTACCAGGACAAACTGGACAAGGCGACCAAATTCATCCCGGATTGGGTGAAGGTGGCCGTGGCCCTGGCACTTGGTCTGGGTACCATGGTGGGCTGGAAGCGCGTGGTGGTGACTGTGGGCGAGAAGATCGGCAAGGAGCACCTGACCTATGCGCAGGGCGCCAGCGCCGGCCTGGTGGCCATGGGAACCATCTTTGCGGCCAACATCTGGAGCTTGCCGGTTTCCACTACCCACATTCTCAGCTCCGGCGTGGCTGGCACCATGGCGGCCAATGGCTCGGGCATCCGCTTTACGACCGTGCGGAACATCGCTGCCGGATGGGTGTTTACCATGCCGGCTGCCGCGGTGCTCTCCGGACTGCTTTATTTCTTGTTCCACTCGCTGGCGTAACCGGCCTATCGGATGGAGATCCGCTCCGGGGCTCAAAAGGGCCGCTGGAGCGGATTTTCTCTTTTGGCGGGTGATCAGCAAGGAACCCAAACTTTGGTTTTGACCGCGGAAGTATGCAAGCTCCGCGCAGATCGCCCCGGCTTCCGGTACGATACTTGAGGTACCTTTTTCTTCGCATGAGTCTGAAAGCCAAGCTCGAAGCCGTAATCTATGCCGCTGATGAGCCAGTGACCCTGGCCCAGCTCGCCACCCTGTTTGCCGACGAAGCCCTGGCCTGGAAGGCCGAACAGGAGGCCGCGGAGAACGAGGAAGGCGACGCGCTGGACGACGTGCCGTTGCTGGAAGGCGCCGAAGCGGAGATTGCAGGCGAACCGGCTGAGGAAGAAGAAGTTGCCGCCGCAGAGCTGGAAGCGAATGAGGCGCAAGCCCCGTCCGTGGAAGCTGTAGCGGAGCCCACGCCGGAACCCGCCGTTGCCGAGGTTGCCGATCCTGCCCCAGCCGATGAAGCCGCCGCCGACGAGGCGCCGGAGATCGAAACGGTTGAGGAAGCTGGCACACTGCATGTTGCTGGGCCAGAGACAGGCGGCGAAGCTGTTGCCGGAGTGGAAGGCGAGGCTGCCGAAGCCGATGAGGCTGAAGCCGCCGAGGAGACCGAAGAAGCTCGTGCCAAGCGTCTGGCTCGCCAGCGCGACCGCGAGGTGAAGACGATTCTCCGCCAGTTGCTGGATGAACTGGTTGCCGACTATACCGCCGATGCACGCGGAGTTGAGATCCGCGAGATTGCCGGCGGCTATCGCATGGCCACCAAGCCGGAGTGCCATGATGCTGTCCGGGGCTTTGTGAAAAGCCTCAAACCTGCTTTGAAGCTTTCGTTGCCTGCGCTTGAAACGCTGGCCGTGATTGCCTACAAGCAGCCTGTAACGGCGCCGGAAGTGAATGAGATTCGCGGCGTCGATTCGTCGGGTGTTTTTGGATCGTTGCTGGCCCGCAAGTTGATTGCAACTGCCGGCCGCAAGCAAGTGATCGGTCGCCCGATTTTGTACAAGACCACCAAGGAGTTCCTGCTCCGCTTTGGCCTGAAAGATGTGAACGAACTGCCCTCCATGGAGGAGTTCGAGAAGATGGCCGCAAGTGAGTTGGAAGATGCCGAGGAGGTTACCCCAACGGAAGCCGCTGCCGCAGCCCAGAAAGCTGAGCTCGATGAGAATCTGAGCGATGAACCAGAGGCAGCAGAGCCCGAAGAGTCTGAGTCCGCACCGGACGCGGAAGACTCTGAACCCACCACCGCCGAGGCTTCTCAAGAAGAGCCCCCGGTCGCCGAGTAGGCAGAAACAGAGAAGTTCCATGAAGAAGAAGACCACACCCGCATCGGCTGAGCCGATAGAGGAAGCTATTGTCCCGGCCAAGAAGCCGCGTACCCGCAAGACCAAAACTGCTGAGCCGGTTGCTGCCGTTGTTGAAACGCCAGAGACCGTAGCCGCTGCCGAAACCGCGCCCGAGACCGAAGAGGCTGTGAAGCCGAAGAAGGCCCGCGCACCTCGCAAGAAGAAGACAGAAGAGCCGGTTGCCGTACCCGAAGTGGTTGCCGCCGAGCCCGTTGAAGAAGAAGAGATCGTGGAAGACGACGCCGAAGAGCTGGAAGCAGACGACGACGAGATCCTCATCGAAGACGACGAAGACGATGACGATGAAGAAGCTGAAGACGAAGACGAAGAAGAGGAGGGCGAAGATGGCCCTCGTGCTCCGCGTCCTCCGGTCAAGCTGGAGCGTCTGCAGAAGATTCTTTCCCAGGCCGGCATTGCCAGCCGTCGCCACGCCGAGGAGCTGATTGAAGAAGGCCGCGTGCAGGTGAATGGCGAAGTGGTGAAGACCCTGGGCGTCAAGGCCGACATCAACCGCGACCATATCCGCGTGGATGGCAAGCTGCTGCAAGGGGTGGAGCGTCATCGCTACTTCATGCTGAACAAGCCCAAGGGCTATGTGACCACGGTGAGCGATCCCGAGGGCCGCCCGACGGTGATGCAGTTCTTTGACAAGGCGGGTGAGCGCCTCTATCCGGTGGGCCGTCTGGACTACCTGAGCGAGGGCTTGCTGCTGGTGACCAACGACGGCGAACTGGCCAATCTGCTGACCAAGGCCGGATCAGGCGTTGAAAAGACCTATCTGGTGAAGGTTTCCGGTCAACCGACGGATGAAGAGCTGGAAGAGCTCCGCAACGGTATCGCCATTGAGCGTGCCGAGCCCGGTTCCGACCGTGTCCGCACCTCTCCCGCGCGCGTTCGCCAGGTGCGTGACGGTGAGAATCCGTGGTTTGAGGTGGTGCTGATCGAAGGCCGCAATCGCGAGCTGCGCAAGATGTTCACCGCGATTGGCCACTTTGTGGAGAAGATTCGCCGCATCGCCTACGGCCCCCTGATGCTGGATCTGGAGCCCGGCAAGGTGCGCGAGCTGGATGCTTCTGAAGTGGAGGCGCTGCGGTTGACCGCGCTGGGCAAGATGAAGCCCCGCCGCATCAAGACCACGCGCCTGCTGCCCAAGGAAGCCGGCCGCACCGTGACGCATGAGTCGGATAAGTACGACCGCCGCGACAGCCGTCCTGGCGCGCGTGGCGCCAAGCCCTTCCGCGGTTCTGGTGATCGTCCGTATCGTTCGGGTGGCGGTTCCAACTTCCGTCCGGCGGGCAACCGCCCCTTCCGTCCCGCTGGAGATCGTCCGGCAGGCAACTTTGATCGTCCGCAGGGGCGTCCTGGATTCGGTTCCAAGCCCAGCTTCGATCGTCCCGCGCGTCCGCGTTCGGAAGGCGAAGAGCAGGGTTTCAATTCGCGTCCATCCCGTCCCAGCTTTGATCGTGGCAACGGTGGTGACCGTTCCCGTCCGTCCGGCGGTGGCTTCAACCGTGGTGGTGACCGTCCGCGCGCTCCGCGCCCCGATTTCAACCGTGGCGAGGGCAAGAGCTACGGCTCGCGTCCGCCTCGTCCGGGCTTTGATCGCGGTGAGGGTGGCGACCGCCCGCGTCCGTCCGGTCCTCGTTTCGACAATGATCGCGGTGGTGATCGTCCCCGTCCGTCCGGTGGTGGTTTCAACCGTGGCTTTGGCGGTGACCGCCCTCGCGCTCCGCGTCCGGATTCCAATCGCGGTGAAGGCCAGGGCTATGGCTCGCGTCCGCCTCGTGCCGGTTTCGACCGTGGCAATGGTGGTGATCGTCCGCGCCCGTCCGGTGGAGGCTTCAACCGTGGCGGCTTTGACAGCGACCGTCCGCGTCCCTCGCGTCCCAGCCGTCCCAGCTTTGATCGCGGCGATGCCGGAGAGCGTCCTCGCGCGCCTCGTTCGGACTTCAAGCGCGGCGATAGCTTCGGTTCGCGTCCGCCTCGTCCGTCCGGACCCCGCTCGGACAATGCTCGTGGTGGTGACCGTCCCCGTGCACCTCGTCCGGGCTTTGACAGCCGCGAAGGCGGTGATCGTCCGCGTCCGTCGCGTCCCAGCTTTGAGCGTGGTGAAGGTGGCAGCCGTCCGGCAGGTAAGCCGTTTGGTGGCAAGCCGTTCGGTGACCGTCCGCGCAGTGGCGGCAGCTCGCGCCCGGCTTCCGGTGGTCGTCCCACCGGCGGCGGTGGCCGCAAGCCCGGCTTTGGTGGTGGTTCGCGTCCGGGTGGAGGCTTCAAACCGCGTAGCGGCGGCGGCCGTCCGTCGGGCGGCGCGGGACGTCGTCCCGGTGGCGGCAAGCGCTTCTAGCTCCCTGTTTTCGCCGTTGTAGATCAGAATGCCCGATGCCGATTTCCTGAAGGAATCGCATCGGGCATTTTGCCTTCCTGACCAATCGATACAGCCCCACGCCACAAGTTCTGCATCTCTATCTGCACGGGAGAATCGAACCGCTATGAGCATGGAAAAAGCAACGTTTGGAGCGGGATGCTTTTGGGGAGTGGAGGCAGCGTTTGCCGCTTTGCCCGGCGTGGTGAGCACCGCGGTGGGCTACGAGGGCGGCGACCTGTCGAATCCGACCTACAAGGATGTGTGCACGGACAAAACCGGCCACGCCGAGGTGGTGGAGCTGAGCTTCGATCCCAAGCAGATCAGCTATGAGCAGCTTCTGGAGGCCTTCTTTGCCCTGCATGATCCCACAACGCTCAATCGGCAAGGGCCGGACTGGGGCACGCAGTATCGCTCGGCGATTTTTTGCCACTCTGCGCAGCAGGAAGCCGAGGCCAAGGCCAAGATTGAGCAGTTGACCGCTGAGGGCCACTACCAGCCGAAGAAGATTGTCACCAAAGTGGAGATGGCCGGAACCTTCTGGCGGGCCGAGGAGTATCACCAACGCTATAACGAAAAGAACGGATCGAGCTGCCACTTTTAGAGTCTCCCATAGGGGATCCGTAAACCCCTCGCCTTTAGGCGACGGAAGGGGTCTTGGCCAGTCATCCAATTTTCCGATGGTGTTGTCTGCCGGCGAAAGATTCTGCAAGACGTTGAGGCCCTGGAGGGGCCGGTCGAAAATAGCCCAGGGCGGCAGCCCTGGGTTGGAGCTGCGAAAAAGAGGATTTGTCTCGGGAAGCGTTTTTCCTGAATCGGCC
>Ga0207834_1000411_pt1 | contig 15579 bp, 11 predicted proteins | sample LuqExpMetagenom5_FD_187763 | JGI IMG/M metagenome (GOLD analysis project Ga0207834, IMG submission 187763) | Tropical forest soil microbial communities from Luquillo Experimental Forest, Puerto Rico - Sample 5 (SPAdes) | ecosystem: Environmental > Terrestrial > Soil > Tropical forest ...
TCTGTTGTGGTGGCGCTCCGGTGTAAAACCTGTCCCATAGTGCCTCCTTCCACTCTCGTGAAAAGTATGCACCATCAAATGCCGGGACTATACACCTAGTTGTTTGCGATTGCTGCCGCATTCTACGCGCGGAGACAGAAATCCAGGAGGACGCCATACTGGGCACACGCGCGCTCAGCGACGAGCATGCGCGGCGAGCCAGAACGGCTGCTCTTCATGGCAAAATCCCAGGCCATTTGACGTTCAGCGAGATAAGGCACATTCAGCTTGTCGGATGGAACACGCTTGTCTTCTTCGAGACCGTAACGGCCGAGGAGCCTTTCAAGCTCGGCGGTTTCCTCTGCGGTCCAAAGAGAGACGGAATCGCGTAGGAGCTTGAGGGCGTCGAAGTCCTCGTTGACCTGAGCGAGTTGGAAGAGCATGCGGGAGCACTCATCGGAGAAGGTGTTGTAGAGCTTTTCCACCTGGGCGAGTGTGCCAGCACTGAGCCACTTGGCGAGGTCGGCCTCAAGTTCAGCGGCTGTCGAGCGATCAGAGCAGGAGGCGAGCAAGCGCTGGTAGCGTGCGAGCTTCTGCTCCCGGGCCTGTTCCTGCTCGCGAATTTCGCGACTGCGCAGGTAGTGGACCTCATTGAGAAGGTTCTGAGCGCTCTGTACGATGCGACGCCAACGGAGCAAACGGCCACGCTCGAGAAATTGTTTTTGCAATAGATTGCGCAGGGCGTCAAAGCCGGCGATCTGCTGGGCGCGGAGGGAGAAGGCGGTGGGATCGAATTGCACTGCGACGGCGGCTTGCACGAGGGTGACAAAGACCTGCCACTCCATGCCCTGAAGCAAGGCCATGCGCTCTTCAACGGAAACAGGAAGCTCTGGCTCGCCGCGATAGATGCGCTCATTTTTGAGTGCGAGCGCGAGCAGATCGGGCGGGAACTGCTGGAGTGTGGTGAGAAAATGTGCGAGGCGGCCGGGCTCGGCGAGTAGTTGATCGTGACGACGCTCGACGCCGGCTGAGACGGCTACGACGGCCGAGAGCATGTCACTGAACTGGGAAGAAGTTTTCTGGCAGACCTCTTCGCGGTTATGCAGAGCGTCGGGATTCTGATCGATGCGGGTGACGACGCCGACGGCGTTATACGGGCCGATCTGATTTTGCGCGCCACCGGAGACGCCCTGGAACTCCTGGAGAAATTTGCGGTCGTCTTCGCGGCCAACGACATCGAGGGCATAGATAACGGCGTCGGCCGAGCCGCCGATGCATCGGGTTTCCTGGTCATGCCGTTCGCGCAGGCGCATGGAGAGCTGGAGATATTCAGCTGTGCGGTTTTCGTGCTCGTCGACCGAAGTACCGGTACCGGGAGTATCGACCAGCGTAACATTGCGCAGGTATTCATGAGGAAGGAGGAACTCGAGTTTTTCGATTTCCTCGGCGCGACGGAGGGTTTCGATGTCGTTGCCCTGCAGGCTCGCGAGGAAAGAACGGCTTTCGTCGGTGATGGCGCCGTTGCGCCAATGGCAGCGGACCGGGCGTGCGGGGTCGGGGGTGCCGTAGCGGAAATAGTTAATGGTTGCGGTGGTTTCCGCTACGCCGGTCTGAGCGAGGTCATCGCCGAGCAGAGCATTGAGCAAGGTGCTTTTACCGCGCTTGACGGCACCGGCGATGGCAACCTCGCAAGGCTCGTCAACTTGATGGCGGAGCCGTTCCCACTCCGGGGCCATGTCGGCGAGCGGAGAGGATTTGAACTGCTTGGCGGCACGTTCGAGAAAGCGGCAGATGGATTCTTGACCGATCATGATTGTCTTTCTATTGGATCCAGAACTCAGGCTGCTCGAGCATCCACTTCTCAAAGCTAGCGCAACCGCTGACGAAGCTACCGATGAGGATCTTGAGGGCTTCGGCATGAATGCCTTCGTCGAGGCGGTGATAGCTTTGCAGCCAGAAATGCTTACGCTCTTCCTTCAGTTGCAGGTAAGCGTTGGGGCCGTAGTGGGAGTTGTTGTACTGGTTGCAGAGGTAGAGGGCCTGAGAGACGTAGTCATCGGGAATGACGAGATCATAAAAGCCGAAGCAATAGAGAGAATGTTCGTTGCGGATATCGAAGTAGGCATTGAGCTCGTCGAATTCCGTTTCTTTTTTGAAAGTCAGCGAGACATCGCCGTCATTGTCGATGCGGTACTTCCACTCGTCTTTGACGGCCTGTTCAATGAGGTTCATGGAAATCTTTTGAATCGTGGGCATGTTCTCTCCTTCAGGGGTTTGGTCCCGGATTCTGTTACGACCGGCGGATCAATCGATTCAATCCGGCAAGAATGTTGTTGGCGTTTGCGGGCGAAGATGAGGTTGAAGAGGCGGAGCCAGAGTCCGAGCGCAGATAGCTGGCGAGGTCGCGGATAATCTGGTCGGCCTGCGGTGATGTCTGGTGAGTATTGCCGTTGGTTTTTGGCGACGGAGTCGAACGAGAATCCTGTAAGACCTTCTTGAGTCCGGTGAGAATGTCGTCGGCCGGCAAAGAAGCGGGAGGCGTTGGTACAGAGGGAGGAGTGGGCGGTTTAGGCGACGGAGTCGCGCTCGAATAGCTGGCCCCGAGCGCTACGGCTACGTCCTGCTTGGCAAAACGTAATGGCTCGCCTTGGACGCCGGACTCGCGCATGACGCGGGCCAACTCGGAGATGACCAGGGGCGTGCGGGTGGCGCCGCCGATGAGTACGACGGTGTCGACGGTGTGGTTGAGCTTCTTGGCTTGCGCGAGCAGAGCCGAGACTTGCTGCATGCTGCGCTCGATCTGGCTGAAGATCAGAGTTTCATAGACAGACCGGGTGATCTCGATGACGCGGGGCTTGCCATCGATGAAACGACGGATAGCAGCGGTGGAAGCTGAGGAGAGCTTCTCCTTGGCGCGGCGGCAGATGGCGAGAAACTCACTGTCGCGTTCGCCGGGGTTTCCGGCGAGGCCGTGTTGCTCGCAGTAGTCATAGAGCGCCCAGTCGAAGTCGTCACCGCCGCAGGCTGCATCGCCCGCGGGTGGGAGAAGAGGCTCGAAGCGGCCTCCGGGACGCCGGGACAGGATGATGAGATCGCAGGTGCCACCACCGAGATCGTAGACGAGGATGCTGTTGCCAACCTTCTGCCCTTCGGCAGCAAAAGCCACGGCGGCGGCAGTAGGCTCGTCGAGCAAGGTGACTTCATCAAAGCCTGCGAGCTTGGCGCCTGCTTCGATAACGTCGCGCTGCTGAGAGTTGAAGGCCGCTGGCACGGTGAGCGCGACGCGGCGGACGGGTTGATGGAAGTGCCCGCTTTCTGCATCGTGCTTGAGCTTGCGCAAAATTTCGGCAACGACGTCTTGAGGCCGAAGGAAGCGGCCTCCGGGCAGAGCAATGACAGGCGGAGTCAGCAGACGGCGCTTGATGCTGGCGACATAGCGCTGCGCTGCTTGGATGCGCTCGGCGCCTTCACTGAGAGCAATTGCGTCGCCGAATTCAAGTATGGCCGGAGTTCCGACCAGAGTTTCGGAGTCGCGGAAGTAGGCCGCGGAGGGCGTTTTGGCTTCGCCCTCTGCGTTGAGGATGATCTCGGCTTTACCGATATCGGGATTGAACCAGGAGATAGAGCTGAAACTGGTCCCGAAGTCGATACCGAGCTGTGGCTGACTGGTGCTCATGGTGCATCTCCTCAGACTGCCGCTGCGGGTGTGCAATCGATTTGGGCGACAAGCTCGTTGATCTGGCGGGAGAGTTCTTCTTGACGCTTGGAGATCTGATCCCAGGAGCCGATATGGAGGGTGAGCCGCTCGTACTCCTGGCGGCGATGGGTCTGGTCGAGCTTCATGGCTTCGTCGAGGCGGTGAAGTTCGGCACGGGCCTCTTCGGATTTGGTTTTAGCCAGGGAGAGGACTTGTTCCATCGTGGTCTGCTCGAGATTGCCGAAGTAGTCCTCGGCAATGCTCTGGCGACTCTGTTGCTGATCGACTTCGAGATAGACCTTGCGGATGGAGAGAATGACTTCGCCGAGATGCTGGCGGAGACTGGTGCGGGCCTGATTGAGTTGATGCTCCTTGGAGAGACGCCATCCGCCAAAGAACATAACAATGCTAACGACAGCGACCAGCGGCGTGGCCAGGATACCGACGATGCTGAGAACGCTCATGGTGACCAGGCCGTAGCTGGCGCTGTTGCGCAACAGTTCGAGCATGCTGGCCTTGCATTCGGGGGAGGGCAGGTTGGAGGCGGCTTCCTCGTCGGGAATCTCAGGCAGCAGTGAGTCGCAATCCTGCAGGAAAGGGCCGAGGAGATCGATACAGCGTTGCTGGGCCAATTCGCAGCGCTCGCGCCAGAAGCGGCTGGCCTCGCGCGGAATAGCGGAGCTGATTTCCTTGCCGAGTTCGTTGGCCTCATCGATGGAGGAGACAGACTTGATGCGGCTGTCGAAGCTGCGGGCTAGATCACCGGTGACGGAGAACTGCTGGTTGAGAGCCTGCAAGGCAATGCGCACCTCGCGCTTGATGCCAGACATGAGGGTTTTGAACTTGTCGCCGTTCTGTCCCCAACTACTTTCGAAAAGCGCGGCCTTTTCCTGCTGTTGCTGACGAAGGGCGCGCTGCTGAGCCTCGTCCTGCTGTTTGACGTTGGCGCGACGGCTGAGCAGAACCTGAGCACCGGTAGCCTGATACTGGCGCGAGAGGGAGAGGGCCAGAGCAGCGCGACTGCATCCGGCGGCGCGGAAGAGAAAGGCGCGTAGCGCCAGGGCCAGTTCACGATAGCCGCTGGCCGCGAGCAGGATGTTGGCATTGGGCGAGCTGACTGATTCCAGCAGGTTCTTGCTGGAGATGGGCCAGATGCGCAGGCCACGCAGCCGGTCGCCGAATCTGTGCTGGAGAATTTCGATGTTGCGCCGGATCAGATTTTCGACAACATCTTCGGCGAAGTTGTCAGCCTTGGTCATGATGAAAAAGACGTTGGGAGTATGGCGAAGAATCTCATCGAGGAACTCGAGCTCGTGCTGGGTGATGGGAGCGGTGGGATCGAGTGTGAAGATGACACCATCGGCCTCGGGGATAAAGCGCTCGGTGATTTCAGCGTGTTCGCGATAGAGGCCACCTACACCGGGAGTGTCAAGAATGGAGACGCCCTTAGGAAGGAAGTGGATGGGCACGTCGGCCTCGATCCAGCGGACGGTGTCCTTGAGGGTGGGCGCTTCGTGCATGTCGATGTATTTCTGCGAACCGTATTTATCGAGGTCCCCGAGCAAGATGGACGTGGCGGAACCGTCTTCGAAGCGGACGCGGTAGTCTTCCCGTTCGGCCTGACGGATGCAGAAGACCTGGCTGGTAGCGATGTCCCAGTTGACCGGCAGGATAGCGCGGCCAATCAGAGCGTTGACGAAGCTGCTCTTGCCGCGCTTGGCTTCGCCGACGACGAGGACACGATAGTTGTTTTCCTCGAGCTTCTTGCGGGCCGGAGCAAGTGTGGGAGGCTGAGCCGGAAGTTCGAGGTCTTCGGCGCGCTCCAATTGCTGGTCAATAATTTCGATGGCCGATTTCCGTACGTTCTCGATTTGTTGTTGCATCTGCTCGGGGGTGCTCATGGTGCGTGTCTCCGTTCCCTATAGAGAAAGCTGTCTGCGAGAGGCAGATTGAAGCGGAATCTGAGTATCCGTTCTCAGGCGAAATACTCCGGAGGATTTCGCTTTAGTTATGGAAAGAATGTCCTGGATCGTCGCCGCCTGCCTGGGCATGGAAGTCTTGTGCAAAGCCGCCACCACCGGGGGCGCTGAGATCCTGCGCAAATCCGTTGCTGGAGGCGCTGAGCGCGCTGTCGTGGCCATCGGCGGCCGAATGTGTAGCGGGATCTCCCGGAGCCTGAATGGTGGTTGACGGATCGTGGACCGGCAGACCGGTGGAAGGCGTCACGGACGGGTGGCTGGGAGCGTGCTCGAGAACGTTGATGGGATTGTTGCCGAAGGAAACACTCCAGTGCAGCGGATCGGGATAGTGCTGGAGGTCGCCCCAATGATTCGGGTCGGGAGGAGACTGGAGCCAGCCCTGCAACTGCTCGGAGTGCAGATTCTGTAAATCTTGAATGTGGTTTTCCGCGTAATTGAAGTTCTGCATGCCAGGAGCAGTGGACGGAGCAGGATTGTCAGTGGCCACCATATAGAAATGGCTGGCGCGCCAAGCCTCAGTGAACTGCTCGATGGGATAGGATGCGGCGTGCCCTGTGCCGGGATCAGTGATGACAACGCGAGTATGATCGGGATCGCTGGTATCAATGCCGCTGACCAGAACGGCGTGGTCAGCATGGGTCATGCCGAGCCAGCTTTTGATGGTGTGCAGAACGGGGTTGTCCCAGAGCTCGCTGGAGTCTACGCCAATGATCACCTTGTGCCCCTGGGCGAGTTCATTGGCCAGATGATAGGCGCTGCCGTTGATCTCCTGGTGATAAGGGATATGGTGATAGCCCAGGAGCTTGCCGACATCTTCCATCGAAGTGCCGGAGCCGGGCGAGTAGATGTGATGCTCTGTGGCTTCGTCGACGAGGCTCTGTTCGGTGTGATTCTTTCCTTCGAACTCGTCAAGGATGATTTTCTGGCAGCGGATGGCGCAAGTGTCGGGGTTTTCTTGTGGCAGATCGTTCTGGGTTGTTTTGTCCTGATTCGGATCGCCAATCATCGGATCGCTGACATGGACCGTATCTTGGGTGGGCTGGCTGTCGAGGATTACCTCGAATGGGGAGCGCGATATTTCATTGTTGCTGCTCATGGAATTCATCCTCTCTGTCTTAGTTCTTGCTTGGCGATGCGATACGAACTTTGGCCCGGTGCAGGATTCTGCGGCCGATGGCGAAGCCTGGGCTTAATGTGGAGGCGATCGGTGCACCGTTGTCGGCGGCCGCGTCAGGTTGATGACGGGTGCGATCGAAGATGGTTTCGTCGCGGATGATGGTGGCACCGGCGGCCAAGGCAATCTCTTCGAGCCGCGCCAGAATATGTTCGGCGAGCTGGCGCTTGTCGTCGTCGAACTGCGGGAGGTTGCGGTTGAGTTCCTCGTAGAGGAAGATACAACGCTCGGCTGCCTCGGTATTGGCCTCATGGGGGAGCTGTAACTCAATGGTCTCCGTATTAGTGGATGGTTGAGATTCGCTGGCAACGGCAGGAGGCTCGGGTGTTTTGGAGAGGTTCGTCGCCGGCTTGCCGCCGTCTGTTTTGGAGGCAGACAGGGCCAAGGATGAGGAAGCCGACTTTTTATTGTTCCAATCGACAGACATACATACTCCAGCAATCAGCGCTGAGACAACCACGATAAGTCCGCGCAACCTATGCGGCCGCTCCATGACAAAGCGCAGCCCGATGAGAACCTCCGGCACGAGCGCGGCGAGTGCCAGGCGGCGTGCGAATTTATCCGTGGTGACCGTGCCCATCGTCGTCTCCGAATTCGTTGGTGATGCCGTGATCATTGAACTCGCTTCCAGACGGGTGCGAGTCGAGGATGGAATCGTGGTTCCAGTCCGAACCGGTATCGAGCGTAGGGTGCTCGTTGTGCGCGGCTTCCTTGCCGAAAGCCGGCATGGGATCGGGGTGTGCGAAACCACCGAGACTGCCGAGTCCAAGTCCGGCGAGCAGGCTGCTGAGCGCGCTGCCGAGGCCTTGCGAAGACTTGCCGGGGACGGACGGTTCACCGGTGTTGAGCTGTTCGGTATTGACGTTCTCGACCGATGGTTGGAGGCTGGCTTGTTTCTGGTTTAGGAGTGGTGCATCCTCGGTGCCGAGCGATTCCGCGTCGAGCAAGGCGCGATGCAAGGCGACTGCCGCGAAGCAGTCGGGGCAGTTTTCGAGGTGTTGTTCGACTTCAGATACACCGGAGAAACGATCTGCCTGTTCGGCGTAGAGCGCCAGATCTTCCAGAGAAGGATGTCGATTGTCCGTCATGTTAGCTCCTCCTCCGTAGAAACCATTCACGTAAATGGACCGTGGCCCGATGCTTGATGACGTCGGCATTGCCTCGGGTGATCTTCATTCCCTCGGCGATGTCTACCAGATCACGACCGAGCAAAACGTATTCGGCGATCAGGAGACGTTCCCTGGGATCTTCGAGAGCCGCAATGGCTCGCATCAAATCCATGCGCCCGAGCCGGCGATCCTCGTCGGCCGCAATACCGAGTCGGCGATCCATTTCGCCGTTCTCATTCTCTAGAGGCTCGAAGCGGCGACTTTCTTTCAACTTTTTTATGCAGAGATGGGCGGCAACCTGTTTGAGCCATCCTGCCAGCGGTGCGCGGCCACTCCAGGTGCGCAACCGGCGCCAGTCGTCTTCCTGCAGATGCAGATAGAGTTCGCCGAGCAGGTCGGGGTAACCATAAAGAGCGCTGAGCCGCCTTAGAGTCGAGCCGCAAAGATTGAAGAGCAGCTCTTCAATGGCGCCTTCGTCGCCGACGCAAATCCGCTCGACTAAAGCGCGTTCATCCATTCCGTCTGACATACATCTCCCTACTGGATCGACGCAGTGCGACTCCAGACTTTTGCAGGACCTGTATTCTTGTGAGCTTTGACCAGCATTGTTTCTTACAGGGTTTTCGCGGCAACGCATGAGCATGGATTTTTCCGAAGGGACTTCGATGGGACATAGAGCGTGCCCACCAAAATCCGAGCATTGCCGCTATGCGGGTGCGGATCGCAGAGAAGTAGTTGTCGAGAAGGGATGGATCGGAAACAGGTAGGAGTTGCTGAAGGGCGCGTTTTCCCAGGCGTTTCTTCTGGCACAAGGGAAATGGCGACCGAATTGCCCGATTAGCGTGCTGACCGCATCGTCGAAGCCGCAAAACAATTCTGCTTTGGCTTCATAAGTATCCAATCGAAAAATTGAGCAAGAAGGGGTTTCGAAGTTCAATGCGGTAGCAGGTACGATCTGTAGGTCCAAAGTTGCAGACCCCTTTCCAGCGAGCGAAGTGGTGTCACGCTCGCCTTAACGCACAAGGAGCTTTTCTGGTGGAAATTGAGGTAGATTTTACCACAGGCCCATTCTGTTAGGAGTGAATCGCGTGGCACCTATTGGGACGATATGGATTCAGTGCTGAGTCACTTGTTCCGGCGAAGCGGATCTGTAGAGCTATCTGGGCGCGCGGAATCGATCCGCGTAGTGCCCATGCAATTTTTTGGGGAGCGTTAGGTGTAAGAAATCTCTTGTCGGCAGACTCTAAAAAATGTTCCGTGACGTGTCGTGAATTCCAATTTCCCTGACGTTGCGGCAAGGAGACGTTATGAGTTCTGAGCGCAAACAGGAGACAAGTTATCAACGAACATGCACCTTTAACGACGATGCAGCAGAGAGTCTAGCGGTCTCAAGCCGGGATATTCTGCTGATCGACCGTTGTGTCCGTACTTTGTTGAATGGCTGCACGGAGGCTAGCGATACGAAGCTCGAACCCTTTTCCCAACCTGCCGTATTCCGGAATGCATCCGCGATTCAGACAACGGTCGCAGATCGATTACAGGTAGCGGGTGTAACATGCCTGGAATTCATCATGGCGAGCCCCAGGCGAGTGGCGGAAGAGTTGCTGCAAAGACGAAGGGGATTGTTGTGCATCGGAGTGGAGGGGCAGAAGAAAGAGCATGCTCTGTGGGTGCAGTTACGCGAAGTCCTCGGAATTTCGCCGACCTCTTCCTTGTTGTTCATTGTGCTTCCACGAATTCATCCAAGCGGCCATGCGGTCGTGGAAATTGTCGATCCGCGGAGTGGACGCAATACGCAGTGCTGCTTGCGGGACTTGATTGAAGCGTGCCAAAACCGGCGCTGCGATGCGCTTTTTCTCGAGGCATTGCCCGCAGAAACACCCGGCTTGAAGCACGCTTCCGATTCATATGGAACGCATCTGTTTCCTGCGACGGTCGACGGAAAATCCTGCGAAGAGTTTCTCGAGTGGGCGGCAGGGCCAGCGACGGAGAAGAACGCCATAGTGGATAGCATTCTGCATGCGCATCAAACGCAGTTATCGGCCGAGCCAGGCCAGACCTCCTATTTGTTGCCGATTACAGAGCGGAGGTAGTGCGGCAAATCGAAGCGCCGCAGAAAACTCAGATCTTGCCTAGTTAGCCATACTCAAACGTGCTTCTTAGCGCAAAATGACGGCGCATAGATAATCCCACTTTGCGACACTAGTCCCGGGTCTTTCTCATAGGAAATGAGTTATCCAGGGCCTATAATTTCGCAATGCAATTCCGGGCTAACTTTACTGTGCTTTTTTCACTCGTGCTTGTTTTTCTTATGAGCCTCACTGGTTGCGGTGGATCTTCGGGTGGTAACTCGACTTCCACAACCCCAACAGCCGCCGCTCCAACGGTGACATCGATTAGTCCAGCGACGCTGGCTGCCGGGGCAGCAGCCACTACGTTGACGGTAACTGGAACCGGATTTACGAGTACAACCGTGATCCAGGTGAATGGCGTGGCCGAAGTGACCACCTATGTGAGCGCCACGCAAGTGACGGCGGCGATTCCGGCTGCGCAACTGACGAGTGGTGGCCAGTTCACGGTGGTGGCGGCGAATGGCTCGCAGAGCAGCACACCGGGCACGACAACGAGCCTGCAGGTGACCAATCCTTCCCCGACCATTACGACGGTGGCGCCCGCGTCGGTGCCCGTATCGCCGAATTTGCCGGTGGTGGCAGTGGTGGGCACGGGATTTGTGCCGACGACGACGGTTCAGGTGAATGGCAGTGCGCGCGCAACGGCGTATGCCAGCGCGTCGCAGGTGAATGTGACGCTGAACGCAACGGATGTTGCGGCGACCGGCTCGCTTTCGTTGGTGGCGGTGAATGGCGCGCCCGGCGGCGGCACCTCGACGGCTGCGACTGTGGGAGTGGTGAATCCCATGCCCGCGGTAACTGCGGTGAATCCGCGCACGGTACTCACCGGTAGCGGCTCCAATACGATCACCATTACCGGCACAAACTTTGTGCCGAACACGACAGTTCTGCTGAATGGCGTAGCGCAGGGGACGACGTATATTAGCGCGACCCAGGTAAGCTTTTCGATGCCGGCGCAGACCAATACGTCTTCGAATACGCTGGCGGTGAGCAATCCCACGCCGGGCGGTGGATCGTTCGCCGCAGGATATATGTATGTGGTGGCGCCGACCAGCACGCCGGTCATCGCCAGCATCACACCGACGCAAATTGTGGCCGGGAGCAGCGCTACAACGGTTGCGGTAACAGGAACCAACTTTGGGCAGCAGATTGGTACGAACAGCTACCTCCTGACAAGCCAGGTCTACTGGAATGGCACAGCGCTGACGCCGAGCGGCTACCTGTCGAATGGTGTGTGGTTGCTGAACGTGTCGGTTCCGGCGAGCCTACTGACGACGACAGGAAAGGCGACGGTGACCGTGCAGAGCACAGCGAGCAGCACGGCGTCCAACGCCGTGACGGTGTCGATTATCGATCCTCCGGCGCCAACGCTGACCACGCTCACACCCAGCGCGGTGCCTCTGAACACGTCGTCGCAGATTACGCTGACGGGCACGAATTTTTATCCGAAGAGTACGGTGGCGTTGAATGGCGTGACGATTCCGTCAACCTACGTCAGCAGCACACAGATAACGGCGACGGTGCCCGGCATCAACTTGCCGGGAAATGCGAAGTTGACCGTGACGACCCCATCGCCGGGAGGCGGCACAGCGGCCGCATTGCCGCTGACCAGCTACATCGATCAGGCAAGCAACGATATTGTGTACCGGGCAACGGATGGGTTGATCTATGCGTCGGTGCCGGCGAGTTCGGCAAAGTATCCGAACTCCGTGGTTGCGGTGGATCCACTGACGGGCAGCGTGTTGAAACAGATTCAGGTGGGCAGCAATCCGAACAAGCTGGCCTTGAGCTCGGATGGGACGAAGCTCTGGGTGGGGCTGGACGGAGCAAATTCGGTGTCGGAGATAGATCTGACGAGCGGAACCGTGGTGTTGACCTTCTCGCTGATGGGGACACCCGGCTACTACGCTACCTCGACCACGGCTCTGGCGCTGGCGGCAATGCCTGGGACGCCGAATTCGGTGGCGGTGCTGAGTCCGCTGGGCAATTCCAGCGCTGCGGTGCGGGTCTTCGACAGTGGTATTGTGCGGACCAAGAATTCGACATCGGTGTGCACCGGCACAGGGGGACTGACCTTTGGCAGTTCGGCTAGCACGCTCTATCTGGCTAGCTACAGCTCGCTGTGCACGATGAATGTTGGCTCCACAGGCATCACGAGCGGTACAACGCTGCCCATCAATAGCTACACCTCTGTTTCAAGGGCTCAGTATGACAATGGTCTTCTCTATCTGAGCAACGGGCAGGTCTACAACACGACGGGCGCACTGGCGGGCACGTTCTACGTTTCGAGTACGACGGCGGCGAACGGGCCAATCGTTTCGGACTCGACGCTGGGCATCGCAGCGATAGCGGAGTACATATCGTCGACCTACACCAACCAGATTCAACTGTTCAACGAAACAAGCTACGTGCCGGTGGGCACGATTCCGTTGGGTCTTCCGACGGGCGCGAGTTACTATTCAACCCCTTCTCTGTTGAATGTGGTTCGTTGGGGCCAGAACGGGCTGGCGGTGAACACGAGCAAGCTGATTTACAGCTTCCAGAGTTCGCAGGTGAAGGATCTGTCGTCGACTCCGGCGGATGTGTCGATCCAGGTGACAGGCCCGTCCACGGCGACAACCGGATCGAGCCTGGACTATGCGGTGAAGGTGAGCAATCTGGGGCCGAGCACGGCACAGGGCGTGACGGCGTCGATCGTGCTGGACTCGTCGTTGATTGTGACCAACGTTATGCCGTCGCAGGGCACGTGCGGTACTGGATCGGTGGTGACCTGCAACTTCGGCACGATTGCTTCAGGCAGTTCCGCAGTGATCGCAGTCAGCGCCACGCCTCAGACGGCAGGCACGGTGACGATGGCGGTGTCCGCTGCATCGGTCAGCGTCGATTCCACTTTGACCAACAACGCGGCCACCACGAGCACGACGGTGACAGGCAGCCAGTTCAACGCCGTTCCAGTGGTGAAGAACATATCGCCCCGGATGGTGAAGGCCGGTGCAGCAGACTTTACGCTGACGGTAAATGGTAGCGGGTTCAACTCGGGCTCGACGGTCAACCTGAACGGCACGGCGCTGACAACAACCTATGTGAGCGCGACGCAGTTGACGGCAGCGGTGACCGCATCGCAGGTGGCCAGTTTTGGGTGGGCGGCCGTGACGGTGAAGAATCCGATACCGGGCGGCGGCACATCGGCCACGCTTCCGCTGACGATTTACACCGTAGTGGATCTCGCGACGAACGGCACCGTGTACGATCCGTTTGGTCAGAAGATCTATGGAACCATACCGAGTTCGGTTACGACGATTACGGGCAACTCCGTAGAGGCCATTGATCCTGCGAAGGCCACAATCGGCACTCCAGTGGCCGTGGGCAGTGAGCCGGGGCCGATTGCGTTGACCAGCAGCGGCAACTATTTGTGGGTGGGGTTGAACGGCGCGAAGAGTTTGGTGCAGGTAGACCTGCAACAGCAGAAGGCGCTCACCACGTATCCGCTTACGGCAGCCAGCTACTCGGGCTCAGCGAGCGTAACGGCGACCTCGTTGGCGACGATTCCAACGCTGGACAACACGCTGGCGATTTATGCCGAGGGCGCGAATCAGTCGTACGGATTTGGCGTCTATGACACGAACGGAACAAGCGGCGCCTTCCGTACGAATTTTTCCGGTTATACCGGAGGTAACGCGGTGCCCCTGCTGTTGGATTCAACGCGTGCGGCTGCATTCTCCTATGGGTCGCTCTACCGGTTCACACTGGACGCCAACGGCGTAACCCTGCAGGACTCGAATAACGTGACGGGGTCGGGAACAGGAGTCAACGCGGTTGCCTATGGTGTGCTGTATAGCGCATCGGGCAGCATATGGAACATGGGTGCGACCACGCCAGCTCTTATGGCGTCCTTACTGTTGCCGGACGACTTTGGTTTGGGCAGCAGTCCGAATGGACAGGTGGCGGTGCCGGATATGGGCCTGCAAAAGGAATTTCTGGTACTGTCGAACACCGACGGCAACTCCTCAACCCTGGGCTCGATTGTGCGTTTTGATATGAATCGCTATCTGGCCGAGGACTTCGTGCCGATCACGCTGTCGGGTACTTCGAGTGCGACGGTGACGAACGCGATGCGCTGGGGCCAGGATGGACTGGCGTTGCAGATGAAGATGTATAACAACTCGACCAATGCGACCGATAGCAAGATCATGTTGTTGCGTGGGCCGTTTGTGACGCCGCAACTGATCTCGTCGGGCGTAAGCGCCGCCACTCTGAGCACGCCGGGCAGCTTGAGCCACGGCGCCGGTAACACGCAACTGGTCTTGACGGGCACAAACTTCCAGCCCGGCGTGGCCATAACGTGGAACGGCAGCTATCGCACGACGACCTGGTTCAGCAATACGCAGGTATACGTCTACGTATCGGCCAGCGATTTGGCAGCAGCAGGTACGGTGAATCTGGTAGCGACAAATCCTGGCGCGGCTGCTTCCAACACAGTTAGCCTTACCATCAACTAAAACGACAACACGCAGAACGAAGACAGGTAGCAGAACAACCAGGGGCTCTTCACATCACGTGAAGAGCCCCTGGTTTTTGTCGATGAATAACGTATGGAGCAAAGATGTTGGCAAGCGCTGGGAGGCTATTACTGGATGTGAGCAGTGTCCGACTCTGAAAGAAATCGCAAGCCGTCCTGATGCGCGGGGCAGTTCCCTGCCAACAACCGAAACGACGGAATCAGTCACATGGAAATTTAACAGCGTGCGCATGATTGGTGGTCATACCGGAATCGGGGATGATCGAAGAGGAAGAAAGATTAGGCTTGATGCGGTTGCCAAAGACCAACAGGCGGCCGTGGAGCAGGTGACGAAGGCCATGCTGAGGTAACGCGGCAAACTCTACAATTATTGCCAGTTGAAAACATGCGGTCCGAAGCAACTTGAAAAATAATTCTGAGCGCGGATTTTGCGTCACGTTAACTAACGTGACAATGGCCGTGGTTACCTTACTTAAGAATGGATTGTTCATTGCACTGCCCTATGTGATCGTGTAGGATGCTGTCATTCATCACGCCTTTGTTTGGATGCTTCTGAACTGAGTGTTTGGGCTTCCTGTGTAACAGGATCAGTTCAGCAAGATCCACACGTCTATCCGGTTTCATTGCTGGCGATAGGGACAGCTGTCCATGCTCCTGGAAAATCCTGTCTATGTGAGTTCTATCTCTAAAGGCAGATTGTTGGCCTTTGCTCTGGCGGGCCTGTTTATAGCCATGGCGCCTTCTATAGGAAGTACTTCGGTGCGTCGCAATACGGTTCGTGCAAGAGTACATTTTCTGGCGCGCGGAACAGCGTTTCGCACAACCTGGGGCATGAACCAGGATATTTATCTCGTCGAACTGATTCCGCGGCATACGGAGCAAGATGCTACTCGCCAGTTGATCCGCATCGTTGACGAGTACACATCATTTGCTCCTCCGCTTGAGCAACAGGTATTAACAAGTGAGCAGGGGGCCACGCTACGTCTGCGC
>Ga0207834_1000413_pt1 | contig 15556 bp, 9 predicted proteins | sample LuqExpMetagenom5_FD_187763 | JGI IMG/M metagenome (GOLD analysis project Ga0207834, IMG submission 187763) | Tropical forest soil microbial communities from Luquillo Experimental Forest, Puerto Rico - Sample 5 (SPAdes) | ecosystem: Environmental > Terrestrial > Soil > Tropical forest ...
ACTGCCTGGTCACCACCGCCTGCGATTACCTTAACCTTCTCTGATAAACCAAGCTCTTTCGCAGTATCCTTTGTTAAGGTACCAACTACCTGGAAGGATTCATGGATCTTCGCCATCTGCTCTTCCTTCAGGCCGCAGAGATCAAGCATTTCCTTGGACCAGCGCTTATTCTTAACATCAAATAATAACATACCGGAAGCATCGGACACATCTGTGCAGTGTACACTGGACAGTTTGTAAGCAATGTAATCCTTAGGAAGCATAACCTTCTTAATCTTCGCAAAGTTCTCCGGCTCATGCTTTCTAACCCATAACAGCTTAGGTGCAGTAAAGCCGGTTAATGCCATATTCGCTGTATAGGAGGAGATTTTCTCTCTTCCGATTTCCTTATTCAGATAATCGCATTCTGCCTGGGTACGTCCATCATTCCAGAGAATTGCCGGACGGATTACCTTATCATTCTCGTCCAGGATTACCATTCCGTGCATCTGACCACTGAAGCTGATACCTTCAATCTGAGCCTTATCACAGTTCTTTGTAAGCTCCTTCATACCATCAACCAAAGCTGTATACCAATCCTCCGGATTCTGTTCAGACCAGCCCCGCTTAGGAAAATATAACGGATATTCTCTTGTTACAATACTTTTAATATCTCCTGCCTCATCCATTAACAGTAATTTCACGGAGGAAGTACCTAAATCCACACCAACATATAACATAGCTCTAACTCCTTTCAGGTTTTGCGAAAGGAGTTTCCTCCTTTCAGGTTTTGCGAAAGGAGTTTCCTCCTTTCAGGTTTTGCGAAAGGAGTTTCCTCCTTTCGTAATGCTTACTAATAAATATTACTCATTTTATCGGTTCTCTATCATCTGAAAAACCGGTATATTACCTGTTTGGGTAATTGATTTGATGAATAAACTATATTAAGATTAATATAGCAACAAGGAACCTTAATGTCAAGTAACTAACCGCAATTTTATACAGTGGCGAAATCGGATGATGGTCTTAATCCCATGGGTTATAAAGCTAACCCTTTATTTTCTATACCCATTTTTATTTTGTCTTTCTATTAATGAGGGATATTGATTTTAAGTAAATATTTATTGTATAATATTACCATGCAATCGGTTTACAATTGTTATCTAGGGCGAATGAAAGGAGAATTATTATATGAAAAAAATTATTTTCATGATTATATTACTACCAATTTTGGCACTAATGATTTTTAATTTTAACAAAGTAAATAATAATGATTCACTTGAATTTTCACTAGATAAAAATGGGGAGTATACAGGCTTTTCTAAGTTGCCAACGAATTATACTATTCAGGATGCAAAATATGATGGATGCGTTGTGATACAGGGTTTAAAGGTCGTAGCAAATGAGAATGTGTGGGATAACTTTATAAAAACCGCTTTGCGAAAAGAAAATATAGGTATTAGAATAGTTGAAGGATCGTTCTTCTTAGATTTATTTTATAATGATGGATATTATTATTTATTTGATTCTAGTTCAAAAAATCAGGAAAAACAGCCATTTTTATACCTACTGGTATTGGAAGGAAAGTGTGGAAATCCTTTGAGGGATTCAGCTGTTATTGTGTTAACAAATGATAATACTTTAACTTTTGATATGGTATGGAAGGCATTAATATCAAGTAGTTTAGTAGTCATAAATAGTATTCCTTCATTTAAAATAGTAATGTTTAAATAAATGTCCACAATAATACAATGAGTATGAAAATGATTGTAACACCTACGCTACATTTTAACGAAAAATGTGAGAAAGCGATTACACTATATCAAAAAGTCCGTATAAGAGCATATTACGAAATAAAAATCACTCTTCCCAAAAAAGTAAATTTATGTTACCATAGAACAAGGTTAATGGAAGCTCGCAGCTTCCGTATTTACTATATTTTCGAAACATAATGATATGAGATGAACAAACATTTCTATCATTCATTATTTTATTACGAAGGGTGACTGTAATGGTAACAGGCAGTAAAGAACTCATAAGAGATATCAACACGAATCTGGTATTAGAAACCATCATAAATAACACAGCTATATCAAGGGCTGCGACTGCTAAGCATTTAGGTCTGACGAAAGCTACTATTTCGGCGATCGTTCAGGAATTAATGAATAAGAAGCTGGTCATCGAAATCGGCAGTGACGACACCAGTCTGGGAAGAAAGCCAATTTTATTGAGCCTTAATAAAAAGGCCGGTTATGTTATTTGTATCGATATCGGAGTAGATACTATCTCCTCCTTAGTGTCCGACCTGATTGGTGAGGATTGCAGCCTGAAGCAGATTAAGACACCGAAAAATACTTCGAATATGGTGAATGTCCTGATCGATTTAATCGAATCCATGAAGCTTCCAAAGGATGCTCCTTACGGTCTGGTAGGAATAACCCTTGGTATTCATGGTGTAACCTCGAATAATCAGGTTTCCTTCGCACCATATTACAACTTGACGGGTATTAATCTTGCCGAAGGCTTGGAACAGCATTTCTATGCTCCCGTTTATCTGGAAAATGAAGCGAATTTATCCGTCATTGGAGAAAAGACCTTCCAATACGATTATTCCAATATAGCTAATATCAGCGTTCATTCCGGTATTGGTCTCGGTATTATCATAAACCATCAGTTGTATACCGGATACAACGGCAGAGCAGGTGAGTTCGGCCATACAATCATCGAAATCGACGGCAGGCAGTGTCCCTGTGGCAATAAAGGCTGTCTGGAGCAATATGTTTCCGAAAGAACCTTACTCAGAGAATTTGCAAAAACGAAAAATCAAGAGGAAGCAACCTTCGAGCAGTTCAGTGAAGCATATCAGGCGAATGATCCGGATGCAGTAAAAATCATGGATGATTTCGTGAAATACATGTCCGTTGGTGTCAATAATATCCTGAACGCTTATAATCCGGACATTGTAATCATCAACAGCTCTTTTACCATCTACTTCCCTGCTATTACGGAACGGATTGAAAAAGCCTTATCCAGCAAGATGAACAGCTTCATAAGAATTGTTCCATCGGTACTGCAGGATACCTCAATTCTTCTTGGCGGTCTTTGTGTAGCGATTAAAGGCTTCTTAGGAGTTGATTTATTAAAACTGAAGCATATCAATATCAGAGAATAATGTTCTGTAAGTTAATTACAAGTAAGGTATTTTATGGGTTTGTGTCAACATGCACAAACCCTTTTATTATGCTTATAAGTAACTGTGACTATTTAACCTTTCAGAAATTTCTTAAAATAGTGGTGTTAGGATATTTCAACATTATTAAGTCTCAATTGCATCTAAATATTGTATAATATTGACAATTATTTCTAAATATGTTATTAATATAGTGTACAAACTATTTACTCAACATATACCCGGTATACGATGCTGCATTACGGACACTAGTTCACGAATTTGTTCAATAATGAAAGGTCGGGTGATGATTATGAATGAGGTTTAATAGTTTGTTTTTTATGTAATTTTTATTTGAGATGAAAAGGAGGGTTTATAAATGATTAGAAAAAGATGTTATAAAATATTGAGTATCATACTTGCCTTGTCACTTATCACCTTATACCCGGTCAATTTCGTACATACTTATGCTTCTACCCAAAGCCAGGCATACACCTGGAAAAATGTACAGATTGCAGGTGGGGGATATATTGACAATATAATATTTAATCCAGGTGAGAAAGATTTGATCTATGCTAGGTCTGATATGGGGGGTGCATATCGCTGGAATTCCACTACAAGTACCTGGATTCCGCTCACAGATTGGATCACAGCTGAGAACTGGAACTATCTAGGATGTGAAAGTCTTGCAGTAGATCCGGTAGATACACGCAGAGTGTATATTGCAGCTGGTACTTATACCAATGATTGGACTGATTCAAACGGTTGTATCCTGCGTTCATCAGATTACGGAAATACCTGGCAGATTACTGCGCTTCCATTTAAAAACGGAGCCAACATGCTTGGCAGATCCATGGGTGAGCGTCTGATCGTTGACCCTAACGCAAATAACGTGCTTTACTTTGGCACCCGCTGCGGTAACGGTTTGTGGAAAAGTACCGATTATGGTGCAACCTGGAGTAAAGTAACCACGCTTACTGCTGTAGGCGATTATGCTCCAACTGATGATACCGATACCTATGACAGTACCTTAACCGGTGTAGTATGGGTTACACCTGATTCCACCTCGAGTACAAAGGGAAGCCCATGTCAGACCATTTATATTGGCGTTGCTAATAAAAAGGGAGAAGACATGGTATACGTCACGACGAATGGTGGGACAAGCTGGTCAGCGGTTTCCGGACAACCGAAGAAAACCGTCGTTGCGGATACGAATTATCCGACGGTAACTACAGGCCTATTCCCTCATCATGGTGTCCTTGCTTCCAATGGAATGCTTTACATTTCCTATAGTAATGGAGTAGGTCCCTATGACGGTACGAAAGGAGAAGTTTGGAAGTACAATACCCTAACAGGTATTTGGACGGAAATTTCACCGGTATTATCCTCTGACAGCAATAATTATTACGGCTATGGAGGTCTTGCGGTTGATCCCAGCAATCCAAATGTTGTCATGGTCTCAACCTTAAACTCCTGGTGGCCGGATGCGAATATCTTTCGAAGTACGGATGGCGGCAGTACCTGGACGAGATTCTGGGATTGGAATGGTTATCCGAGCAGAACACTCCGTTATACTCAAAGCATAACAGTTTCTCCTTGGCTGTCCTTTGGTAAAAATGATAATCCTCCCGAACCGGCTGTAAAGATAGGCTGGATGATAGGTAATTTGTCCATTGATCCATTTAATTCCAACCGCATGATGTATGGTACCGGAGCTACTGTTTACGGAACGACGAATCTGACTGCTATTGACAGTGGAGGAACCGTTAGTCTCTCTGTATATGCCAAAGGTATTGAGCAGACCGCGATAAACTCATTAGTAAGTCCGACAAGCGGAACAGCTCATCTCATCAGTGGTATGTATGATTTGTGCGGTTTCGTACATACGAATCTGGATGCAGTTCCAAGTATGATGATGCTGACACCGTTCTTTGGAACTACCTCAATTGATTACGCAGAGCTTAATCCTACCAAATATGTCCGGGTAGGCAATACGGATAAAGGTACCAACCCGAGAATCGGCTTATCCTGGGATACCGGAAGCAATTGGTACACCTTGAATAATGCATGGACCTCCAGCTCCACCGACACAACCGGCGGCGGTATGGTTGCAATGTCTGCGGATGGCAACGCCATTGTATGGGCTCCGAACGGTCAATCGGTTTATTATTCAACAAATTCCGGTTCTTCCTGGACACTAAGCTCCGGTGTACCGGCAGGAGCCAAGGTAATTTCTGATCGTGCAAATTCGAATAAGTTTTATGCTGTTTATAATGGTACCTTCTATGTAAGTACGAATAAGGGTGCTACCTTTACCGCAGCCGTTACCGGGCTGCCGACATCAGCCTATATCAAGGCAATGCCCGGAGTAGAGGGAGATATCTGGCTTGCCGGTACGGATAAAGTGAATACTTCCTTAAGTGGATTGTATCATAGCACGAACTCCGGAACGAGCTTCACAAAGCTTGGCAGTGTATCTTCTGCTGCAACTATCGGTTTTGGCATGGCTGCTACAGGAAGCACCTATATGGCACTCTATACCTCTGCTACCATTGATGGAGTTTACGGTATCTACCGTTCCGATGATGCAGGTCAGTCATGGATTCGCATTAACGATGATCAACACCAATACGGAACCATAACCTGCATTACGGGTGATCCCAGAATATACGGCAGGGTATACGTTGGTACGAACGGAAGAGGTATCTTATATGCGGATATTGCAGGGACTTTACCGACGGCAACGCCAACCGTAACCCCGACCGTAACCCCGACCGTGACACCTACACCATCCGTTACACCGACGGTAACTCCTACACCATCCGTAACGCCTACGGTAACCCCTACACCGACGGTAACGCCGACGATTACACCAACTGTAACACCGACGATAACTCCAACTGTAACACCGACGATAACTCCAACTGTAACACCGACGATAACTCCTACACCAACCGTAACACCGATTGTAACCCCCGGTGTAATGGATGTTAAATTTTACGGGGCAACGGCAGCACAATCCAATACCATTTATGTAAAATATAAGCTTACGAACAATGGAAGCACAGCAATTACACTTTCGGATGTGAAGCTGCGTTATTATTACACGAAGGAAGGTACTGCCAGCCAGAACTTCTACTGTGATTGGTCCAATGTCGGAAGCCAGTATGTTGCAGGAGCATTTACTGCAATAAGTCCGGTAAAGACTACTGCCGACTATTACCTAGAAATAACCTTTGCCTCTGGGGCAGGCAGCCTGGCTGCGGGACAAAGTATTGAAGTACAAGGCCGTGTTGCAAAATCAGATTGGAGCAACTATACCCAGACCAATGATTATTCCTATAACTCTACGGCTACAGCCTATACAAGCTGGCAGTATGTAACCGCGTACGTATCCGGAACATTGGTTTATGGTACCGAACCGTAATTTCACGCTATTTTGCGTAGATTTGAGGGTAGTGTGAAAAGAATTTTGAAAAATCCAATCATTCCAAAGTGAATTATAAAATCATAATTCACTTTAGAAAGAACTCCAAAATGAAATCCATTGTAATTTCATTTTGAACTTCTTTCAGGTACTGTTTATGATGCCGTAAGCGGCATCATGAGCGTGAATTAAAATACAATTCACACGAGAAGAACCGCATAGTTCGCACAATAGTGCTTACTCCTTGTTCTTCCAATGTTTTGACGAAAGGATGGTAATTAATATGAAAAGAAAAATTATGATGTATTTTATGGCATTCGTTTTCGCATTAGGAACAATAATATTTCCACAATCGCCGAGTATTACAACAGTAAAAGCAGCAACCTTTACTGATCTGAACCAAAGCCAGATGGTTGCAGTAATGGGAGCTGCCTGGAATTTAGGAAATTCACTGGAAGCCTCCAGCAATGGAACGCCCAGTGAAACTGCATGGGGAAATCCTACAATAACTCAAAGCTTTATTCAATCGGTTGCAAATGCAGGTTTTAAAACGATCCGAATTCCTGTTTCATGGCTGAATTATATCGGAAGTTCACCGAATTATACGATTAATTCTACTTGGCTGAGCAGAGTTAAGGCAGTTGTTGATTATGCCATTAGCTGTAATTTATATGTAATTATTAATTTACACGGAGATGGCTACAGTTCGGTTACCGGAGGATGGATTTTACCTGGAAGTTCAGACCAGACAACGATTAAAGCCAAGTTTCAGAAGGTTTGGTCACAGATTGCAACTACCTTTGCAAGCTATGATCAACATTTGATCTTTGAGTCTATGAATGAAGTAGGCGCCGATGCCAATTATGTTGATAGTACTGTTACTTCCTACTATACCAATATCAATGCTTATAATCAGATATTTGTAGATGCAGTTCGTGCAACCGGCGGCAACAATGCCAAGAGATGGCTATTAATCCCCGGCTGGAATACGAATATTTATTATACTGCTGGTAGTTATGGTTTTACAATTCCAAGTGACGCTAGCTGTACAGCCTCCGGAAAACGAATTATGATTTCTGTTCACTACTATACCCCTTGGGATTTCTGCGGTGCTGAGAGTTATGCCGTAACGCAATGGGGTAATAATGCTGACAGCAGTAAATCGGCATCCTATGGTGGAGAAGCTTCTCTGATCTCCGAGATACAATCAATGTATAATAAATTTGTATCCCAGGGTTACCCGGTTGTTATTGGTGAATATGGTTCTGTCGATAAATCGGCAGGAGATTCTGCAAATACAACCTACAGAGCATATTTTGCAAAACGAGTTTGTGAGGTTTCAAAACAGTATGGTTGTGTACCCGCTATCTGGGATAATGGCTATAATGGTAATTATGGCTTCGGTTTATTCAATAGAAGTACAGGAGCCATCACACAGCAATCAATTATTAATGCGATTATGGGCGTATTCTCTTCCAGTGTTACTCCAACGGTAACCCCTACTGTAACCCCGACCGTAACCCCGACGCCTACAGTAACTCCGTCAGTTACCCCTACGCCTACCGTTACACCTACTGTAACTCCTACACCTACAGTAACACCGGTTGTAACTCCTGGCGTAATGGACGTAAAGTTTTACGGGGCAACGGCAGCTCAATCCAATACCATTTATGCAAAATATAAGCTCACAAACAATGGAAGCACGGCAATAACGCTTTCAAATGTGAAGCTGCGTTATTATTATACGAAGGAAGGTACTGCCAGCCAGAACTTCTACTGTGATTGGTCCAATGTCGGAAGCCAGTATGTTACAGGAACCTTTACAGCGATAAGTCCGGCTAAGACGACTGCAGATTATTATCTGGAAATAACCTTCGCCTCTGGTGCAGGCAGCCTGGCAGCGGGACAAAGTATTGAGGTTCAAGTCCGTGTTGCAAAATCAGATTGGAGCAATTATACCCAAACCAATGATTATTCCTATAACTCTACGGCCACGGCCTATACAAGCTGGCAGTATGTAACGGCATACATTTCAAATACGCTTGTATATGGTGTGGAGCCATAGGAAGCGGCTCAATGTTATATGTACAGTAAAAAATGGAGTTGTATCAACATAACAGTTGGAATTGTTGGTTCGATATTATAATCATTAACGTATAAACAAAAATGGCTCCGTTTAAAGACAGGAATGACTCCGTTTAAAGACAGGAGTGGCTCTGTTAAAATAGGAATGACCCCCGTTTAAAACAGGAATGGCTCCGTTTTTTTTAGACGGGGCCATTCCTAATAATTTATACCTATAATATAAACCTATACTCTAACCAATACAGTACTAAAGATTAATTGCTCTTATTGTCATCTAATATGCCAATCAGCTCTTTCCAATCCTGTATTGTGATGCAATCCACGCTGGGAGTCAGCCGGTTTTCCGGATCAAGGGCACCACGATACCATACCGGGAATATGCCTGTACCTGATGCTCCTTCCACATCAAAATATGCATTATCACCGCAGTACCACACATCTCTTGCATCCAAATTCGCCTTGCGTAAAGCTAATTCAAATATCCGGGAATGAGGCTTACGAAAAACATACTCACTTGTTGCGAGAACAAATTCAAACTCATTCTCCGGCAGCATGGAATTGATACGTCCCATCAGTGCCTTTCCACTAAAGGAAATGTTACTGATGACTGCCGTCCTTATCCCATTCTCCTTCAGATATTTCAACAGAAACTCAATATTCTCTGTAGGCTTTCGAACTGCAGCGTTATCCCAGAATATCTTCTCTAATTCCTCCGGTTTCAGATCAAACTCCAAACCATAGTATTCATATAAATAATTCTGAAATATATGATTATGTACTTCAATATGAGTGGATTTACGGACATCCGGATGAAATCTGCCAATCTCTTTATTTAACGTGATGGCAAATTCCTGTAACTCTTTGGCTGATATCTGATACGGATTCTTCTTTGCCAGCTTAAGAACAGCAAGGTTGCCGGCTACTCCATCAAATCTTGCCTCATTAACCAGGGTCTGTCCATAATCAAACATGATCATTTTCGGCTGCTTCATGGTTCTCCTCCTTATGAATAAGAATGCTGTAAAAGACTATTTAGGAAAGATGAAACCTAATATATCTTTTACAGCATTATAATACAAATAATCTGAGATAAAAACCCTAATTAATTGCTATGATAGATATCGCTATTGATTTTGAGCAAATATTTCATGTATAATATTACCATGTATTTGGTTTGTAATTGTTTTAAAAGGCGAACTAAAGATGATTAAGAAAAGTGAGGTTTGTAGGAAATGAATACGATATTTTTAACAAGTATGACACTTGAAAACATGAACGATATTTCACCAAAATTGAATAATATTAATAATTATGTTACTCAATTAAAAAAATATCATAGAAAAGGCTTTGATAATTTTGTTTATTTTCCAAGCAATCCTATAACATACGGAAATAATGATTTCTATGCAAATTTATACTGCAAGGCATTTGAGAATAGTGATTTCAAATTTAAAAATTGTATTTTAGTAGATAATAGAAATTACTCAAAAATTCATGAAATAATTAAAGATGCAGACATAATAATATTAGGTGGTGGAGAATTGCCACGCCAAAATACTTTTTTTAACAATCTTCACTTAAAGCAAGAATTGAACTATTATGATGGAATTATTGTTGGAATGAGTGCTGGTTCAATGAATTTGGCTGATATAGTTTTTGATTTTCCTGAACTTGATGAGCAAATTGGAAATCCGAATTTTCTTAAAGGGCTTGGATATACTGATATAAATATTGTTCCTCACTATAAACCAAAAGAGAAAAATTATATTAGAGAGTGGATTAGATGCATGGGCAACTTATGTATTGCCACATAGTCATAAAACAAAAATATATGCACTTGTTGATGGAACACACATTTTAATACAAAATAATCATGCAGAAATCTTTGGCGAAGCATATTTAGTTAAAGATTCAATAATAAGTAAAATATGTAATAATTACGAATCATGTATATTGGAGTAAATTCGTATGCTTTAAGCGTATTTTATTTCACAGTCTTTCATGATTGAGAAGCAAAGGAGGGAGTTAAATCCCTCCTTAAATTATATCCATATGCCATTAATATTACATAACATAGCTAATCCCTAATTTATTTACTTGATATTATTATTGTTGATTCCATCGGTACTCCATCAATCCTTCAGATGCCGTACTGACTACCTTCGTTTATTCACTTAGGCTCTCCTCTGGCTTTCCTCTGGCTTTGCTTCGTCTATTCTCTTTTGCTCCTCACGTTTCATCCTAGTCATGATTCCACCAATACGACCTGACTCTTTTGCTGTCAGAGACTTCCAGCCGGTCGCCATTACTTTATCAAGATAGCCCAGTTCTTTTGCTATCTCATATTTTAAGGTTTCTTCCGGTTTGAGGTTATTCAGATCTATTTCTTTTTCTTTTTTCTTTCCCATGATAGCACACCCTTCAAACTTAAAATTATTCCGATCCTTCTCGTTAAGAAGCGGTATTCGGCTTATTAGAGTGTGCCCAACTTCTACTTATCTATTCGGATTTCTTTACCCAAGGGAAGTGAATATATCAGCATTTCCTTCACAGGTTTTCTTAACATTTGTTCCAAAGCTCTGCGGTAATATTCCAGCTGAACCTTATATCTCCCTATTAATTGCAATTCATGCTCCACCAGGTCTGATTTGTAATCCAGTAATACAAGCTCCCCCTCTTCTTCAAAGAATACATCAATGATACCCTGGATCAGGATCAGCTCTTCACTGTCACTATCCTTCATAACTTCCGATGCTTTAATACCCATAACAAATTGTTTCTCTTTGTATAGTTTATGAAGGAGTTGAGCCTGTCTCATCCGGTTTGCAGCATCACTACCAATAAATCGTAAAATATAATCCAGCTTTAGCTTTTTAATATCTCCTTGATTTATGCGGCCTTCCCTAATCATACGATCTATATCCTTCATGAGATCTTCTTTATTATATACTTTAGTCAGATCGAGAAGCTCCAAGACTTTATGATACAGGGTACCACGATCCGTTCCAGTAATCTCAGTTTCTTTCTGGGATATAAAATTAGGGAGATAGCTATCTGTTTTGGTAAGCATTGCCGCTTCTGCATCCGGATGAACTGTTATCAATTCAGCGGTCGGTTTATCTGTAGTGTCTTTCATATGTTCTGCGATATTATAATCTACCTTTTCAGACGGAAGTATCTCATAATCTATCTGAGGATACAATTGTACACTATCCTCATCCTCCAAAACCTGGCCAAGCTTTTTCAGTTCAGATACGGTCATCTTGATCTTTAGGTCAGCTTCTTTTGCATGAGGATATTGGTAATTAAACCTTGTTTTAATTTCCTCTTTAAGGCCTAAATCATAGGTTTCATCGGGATTGATATGGATTAAATCTTCTTCATCCTTACGCAGGAATAATTGCTTTGATATCTCAAGCTTCAATAATTCCTTTTGTGATATCACACTGATTGACATCTCGTCCTTCTTCCACTCGAATGGAATTTCATCTATTCTTGGTATTTTACCCATCCGGTTTAACATTGCTGGAAGTACCCAATCCAGATAACTTTTTGCAGATAATAATTCAAAGAAAGAAAAGTCCTTTCTGATTATTTCACTTAATGATTTGATATATCCGGTAAGGATCAGCTTCTCCTTGGCTCTTGTCATGGCAACATATAATACGCGAAGCTCTTCGCCAAGATTTTCGATCTGCACTTTCTTCTGGATCACTTTCTTAAGCAAGGTAGGTACTTTGGTTCTTAATTTACTGTCTATATACTCCGGACCTACACCCAGCTCGCTGTGAAGAACAATATGGCTGCGAAGATCCTGCGTATTGAACTGCTTACTCATACCTGCCACGAATACAACAGGGAATTCTAGGCCCTTACTTTTATGGATACTCATGATTCGAACGGTATCATCCTGTTTACCGGAAGTGGAAGCCTCACCAAAGTCTACTTCGTATTTATGCAGCTTCTCAATATACCGGATGAAATGGAATAAACCGCTGTAGCTGCCTTTTTCAAAACGGACTGCCTGTGATATCAGCATATCAATATTCGCTTTTCTTCGGTCCCCTCCCGGCATTGCACTTACATAATAATAGTAGCCGGTTTGGTCCAGGACGAGCTGAATTAGTTCATGAATTGGTTTGTGGTTAACCATGGAACGTAAGTCTTCTAACAGCTTGAGAAACTGCACTAATTTCTCACGAAGCTCCTCTTCACTGCCTTCCGCTGCATAATGAAGAAGTGCTGTATACATTCCGGTATTCCTGCTTGATGCTCTCAATAAGGCCAGCTGGGTGGAGGATAACCCAACCATAGGAGAATACAATACTCCCGCCAAGGGGATATCCTGCCTCGGATTATCAATAATTCGAAGCATATTAAGCAGGGTCATGATCTCCAGGGTCTGAAAATACCCTGTTCCGGTATCCGCATAAGCCGGTATTCCCTCCTGCATCAGCGTATTCACAAATACTTCCGACCAATTCGACATGCTGCGAAGAAGTATTACAATATCACGATATGCTGCCGGACGAAGAGCTTTTGTTGATTTATCCATTACCAGCATACCATGATCCGGATCTGTTAATTCCTTTATCTTCTTAACGATGGCTCTTGCTTCTATTTCTTTTTTGGTAAATGCTGCTTCTTCCTGATCGTCTTCTTTCTTTTGAGAATCCTGATCCGGGGACTCCATTGACGAACGCTCTGGTACTGGCCCTTCCTCTGGTATGCTTTCCCCGCTATTCCCATTATCCAGGTCTTCATCCGTTACAAGCAAGAAATCTACTTCTTTCGCGAGGCGACTGTTAAGATCACCTTGCAGTTGGTGAAGGTCTTCCTCTGCCTTGATTTCGTATAGTTCCCCATATTTTAAAGCTGCCGTGTCGTCATATATAATTCCTCCGACCGACTGCTGCATAATCTGTTCAAATATTTTATTCACATACGTCAGAACCTGCTGCCTGCTTCGGAAATTCTTATCCAAGTCTATTCTCTGATAATTGTTTCTATGACCATCTTCAGTGTTATCCCCAGGCATATAGGATCCATACTTTTCCATGAAAATCTCGGGCATTGCAAGTCGAAACTTGTAAATGCTCTGCTTAACATCACCAACCATGAAGCGGTTTGGTTTACCCATATCTTCTCTTGAGATACTCCGAAGAATTGTCTCCTGAACCATATTACTGTCCTGATACTCATCGATTAAGATTTCCTCAAATTGTTCCCGCAATTCCAGCGCAGCCTGAGTCGGGAGCTTATGTTCGATGTTCCTATGTAAGTGCTCTTCTGAAGGGCCCACTTCTGCAGGCTCCTCTTCTACAGGGCCCTCTTTTACAGGGTCGTCTTTTGCAGGGCCCTCTTTCGCAAGGATTTTCAGAGCAAAATGTTCCAGATCATTAAAATCAATCAGGTTCTTATCTTCCTTTTTCTTTGCAAATTCATCCATGAATTCCAAAGTAAGATCAAATAACACCTGAATCACCTGGTTGACTGCCTGCAGATCCTTCAGCATTTCCTCCGGTGACTGGAAGAAAAACTGGCCGGTCAGGTCTTTCAAGCCTTTCTTTACCTCTTCGCGGAGTTCTTTTACCTTCTCCTTTTTCCAGGGCTCCACGGAATCGTCCTTCTTATTCGACAAACGCTCAAAGCAAATCATGGTAAAAAGGCGGGAGCTTTCTTCGTAGGAATCAGCATCTCTAAGTATCTCAAGGGTATTACGATCAGATAATAATGCCGGCAGATATGCACCTGGCCCTCCGCTTTCATTGCATACTGCCATAGCCTGCGCATTCTTAACCAGCAGATCCCCCAGTACTACTCTGATATATTCTAACAGTTCCTTCATCCAGGAAGTCTGATACATATCTTCGAGTGAAGCTAACTGAAACATTTTCTTCTTCTCTGCAATCCAGGTCTTCGGCCAAGGATCGCTCATGGAGAAATTATATAGTTGAAGGATCAGCTCCTCAACCGGAGCATCTGACTTGGAATAGGAATAGCTTTCAATAAAAGCATGAAAATCATCTCTGCCTTCTTCATACCATCGCTCTAAAATATCCGAGATTACATCGGATTTCATCAGTGTAATTTCAGATTCTTCTGCAATTTTAAAGGAAGGATCTAGAACGATCCGATGAAAATAATTACGAATCACATTCAGACAGAAGCTATGGATTGTGGTAATCTGCGCACTCTGAAGCAGGGAAACCTGCTTCTGCAGATGAACGTTTCCAGGGTTCTTCATTAATTTCGCATCTATCGCTTTACCGATACGTTCCCTCATCTCTGCAGCGGCGGCATTGGTGAAGGTAACTACCAGTAAGCGGTCGATGTCCATAGGATCTTCACCCTCTGAAATCATGTTAATGATACGCTCAACCAATACAGCAGTCTTTCCTGATCCTGCTGCCGCTGAAACTAATAAATTCTTATTTCTCGTATCAATAACTTTCTGCTGAGCTTCTGTCCATGCCATAATTATGCTCCCTAATTTATTGTTCCGGAATAAACCTCTGTCACCACAGTATATAATATTCTTCGATATACTTTATCATAGAAGCATTTTAAATTCAACATCATCAGTACAGAAAAGCTTGGATTCCTTGATTTTCAAGGACATCCAAGCTTTTAGATTAATTCTGGCCAATTTGAAATTACTCTTTATCTAATAACCGAAAAGCTGACTGTAATCATCTTAATAATCCACATCATCAATAGACTCTTTAACTACAATCTTAGCTACTACCGACTTGTCTCCGCAGGTTATGGTGACATTCGCTTCGCCGGCCTTGAGGGGTACATAGTGCCAATAACCGTAATCCGTATCATACTCAACCTTTAATACGTCCGGATTGTCTGATTCCATAGTAATTTGATCCGTAGTGTCATCAGGT